>Ga0208828_1000302_pt1 | contig 22569 bp, 14 predicted proteins | sample Kivu_160m_FD_185487 | JGI IMG/M metagenome (GOLD analysis project Ga0208828, IMG submission 185487) | Freshwater microbial communities from Lake Kivu, Western Province, Rwanda to study Microbial Dark Matter (Phase II) - Kivu_160m (SPAdes)... | ecosystem: Environmental > Aquatic > Freshwater >... | reverse complement strand
ATGTAGCCCTGTCCGGCCTGGCTGCCATACTTATTTTCAAATTCATTTTCGATCCGGGTTTCAATCTCTGGGAGCATATCGCCGGAACCCCGGAAAAAGAGGGCGAATGGCGGATCCTGCTGAACCTCCTGGGCTTGCTGTTCGGTTTCGCCATCCTAGCCAAGCACTTCGAGGAGTCGCATCTGCCGGAGATCCTTCCGAATTTCTTGCCTAACAATTGGTTTGGCGGTGTGGTCCTTCTTTTTGCCATCATGTTCCTCTCCTCATTCCTCGACAATATTGCGGCAGCGATGATCGGGGGCACCATGGCCATGGTCCTGTTCAAGGGCAAGGTTCACCTCGGATTTTTGGCAGCCATCGTTGCCGCCAGTAATGCCGGGGGGGCAGGGTCCGTGGTCGGTGATACGACGACCACCCTTATGTGGATTGACGGAGTCAACCCGGTATGGGTTTTCAAGGCTTTTATTGCCTCCATCTCCTCATTCCTGATTTTCGGGATCGCAGGCGCTCTTCAGCAGCACAAATATCAGCCCATACAGAGGTTTAATGATCCGAATATCAAGCTTGACTGGGGCAAATTGATGATCGTATTCCTCATCCTGGTTTGCGCGATAACCACGAATTACACCCTTGATTTTCCAGCTGCCGGTGTTTGGATCGCCATCCTTATCGGTGCGACTTTCCGTAGAACGCCATGGTCAGAAATGAAAAAGTCGTGGAAGGGAACCGTTTTCCTGATGTCCCTGGTAACCTGCGCTTCCCTGATGCCGGTTGAAGAATTACCTCCTGCATCCTGGGTGAGCGCTTTCATCCTGGGTTTTGTTTCAGCGGTTTTTGACAACATACCTTTGACCAAGCTTTGCCTCGAGCAAGGAGGTTATGATTGGGGGATGCTGGCTTATACGGTCGGTTTCGGCGGCTCCATGATCTGGTTCGGGTCTTCGGCAGGCGTGGCCTTGTCAAACCTGTATCCACAGGCAAAAAACACGGTTCTGTACGTCAAGAACGGTTGGCATGTAACGGTGGCTTATATCGTCGGATTCTTTGTGATGCTGGGTGTTGCCGGCTGGCATCCCCATCCGCCCCATAAGGAATCCCACCAGAAGGTAACAACCGAAATCCCAAATAATTAAAACAGCATGGCTAAAGGTTTGATCAGGAAGGTACTGCTACCCAAGGAGGACAAGTTTTATCCGATGTTCGAGGAGATGGCCGATTTAACTGCAAGAGCTGCCAACCTATTTGCTACCCTGTTTGATGTAACGGAGCCTGATGCCCGGGAAAACATCTTCCGGGAAATCAAGCTGACGGAGACAAAGGCAGATGACATCGTCCACCAGGTTTTTGACTGCATCGACACCACTTTCATCACGCCATTCGACCGCGAGGACATCCAGAAACTGACGATGAAGATGGATGATGTGATTGACATCATCCATGCGGCCAGTCAGCAGATCAGGTTATACAAGCCCCACAAGCTTCTTCCTGAATTCCGGGATCTGAACGGAGTGATAATCAGGGGTTGTGAACAGATCCGCATTGCCATCCTTGAACTCAGGAACCTGAAAAAACCGGTTAAAATCAACGATGCCTGCATCAAGATCAATGAATTGGAAAACATTGCCGATGATATCTTCCATCATTCTTTGTCGGCATTATTCGCCACTGAAACCGATGCCGTCGAACTGATAAAGAATAAAGACATCCTGGTCATGCTGGAATTTGCCACAGACCGGATCGAGGATGTATCGGATGTTTTAAAGACCATCATCATAAAATCCGCCTGATACAGCTCATGTCGGTATTTGTCATTGTCATCATCGTCATTGCCTTGGGTTTTAATTTCCTGAACGGCATGAACGACGCTGCCAATTCGATAGCGACCGTTGTGTCCACCAAGGTACTGACACCTTTCCAGGGAGTTGTCTGGGCTGCTTTCTGGAATTTCTCTGCTGCGGCTATCTTCGGCGTGCATGTCGCTACCGTCATCGGGAAAGGCATAGTGGATCCTTCCATGATCAATGCAGATATCGTCTTTTCTGCTATACTGGGTTCAATCATCTGGACTTTCCTATGCACAAAGGTAGGCCTGCCGATCAGCGTTTCCCATGCCCTGATAGGTGGTCTGATCGGACCTGCCATCATCATCGGAGGTTCTAAATTCCTGGTTATCGGCGGGATTATAAAAGTAACCCTGTTTGTTGTACTCTCCCCTTTGCTGGGACTGGTACTGGGAAACCTCCTGATGGTTACCACCATGTGGTTGTTCCGCAAAACTTCTCCCCGGAAGGTTGATGCAACTTTCAGGATTTTACAGTTGGCCTCCTCAGCCGTGTTCAGCCTGGGCCACGGCAGCAATGATGCTCAGAAAACAATGGGGGTTATAGCTGTCCTGCTTTTCAGTACAGGTAACATGACCGGTGAATTCCACGTACCGATGTGGGTCATAATCACCTGTTACGCAACTATATCCCTGGGAACCTTAACGGGTGGCTGGAAGGTGATTAAAACTCTCGGCACCTCGTTGACTCACCTTAAACCGGTTCAGGGTTTCTGTGCCGAAACGGCAGGAGCAATCACTGTCATCGGCAGTACATTGGGAGGTATACCGATCAGCACCACGCATACCATTACCGGATCCATCCTGGGTGTCGGATTGGTAAAAAGCCTTAAGGCGGTCCGGTGGGGAGTCGCAGGCAATATAGTTTTAGCCTGGATACTGACGATTCCTGTGTCCATCCTAATAAGTGGAGTCATTTACCTGGTAATGAGCTTTTTGAATATCACTTGATAAATTTGTGATCCCGTTTCCTGAATTGACACGCGTTCAGTATCTTTCCTGCAGTTTTCCTAATTACAACCAACCTTATCCTTATGGCAAAAGGTATAGTCCGAAAATTGTTCCTGCCTAAAGAGGGGAAATTCTTCCCTATGTTCGAAACCATGTCGGATTATCTCTCTGAGGCAGCCGGCTTACTAGCCGGGATCATCGACAGTCCGCAACCCACCTTGCAGGAAGAATCTTTCAAGGAGATCAAGGGTATTGAAAAAAAATGCGATGACGTTGCCCACGATGTATTTGACGCGCTGGACGTAACTTTTATCACACCCTTTGACCGGGAGGATATTCACCAGTTAGTATCCAAGATGGATGATGTGCTGGATTTTATCAACGCGGCCAGCACACAAATCCATCTGTACCAGCCGGTGAAGTTGCCGCCACAGTTCAATCAGATGGTAACCGTCATCATCCATGGCTGCGAACAGGTTAAAATTGCGGTGAAAGAGCTCAGAAACCTTAAAAAACCGCAAAAAATCTCGGATGCCTGCGTCAGGATCAATGAGTTGGAAAATGTGGCGGATGACATTTATCACCGGATTATATCGGAATTGTTCACCACTGAAACCAATGCCATCGAACTGATCAAGAACAAGGAAATCCTGGAGGTTCTGGAACTTAGCGCTGATGCTCTCGAAGACGTATCCGATATCCTCAAGACCATCATCATTAAATCCGCCTAATCAAGAATCTATGTCCTTTCTGATCATCGTGATCATTGTGATCGCTCTGGGTTTTGATTTCCTGAACGGGATGAATGATGCCGCCAATTCCATTGCAACGGTGGTATCCACCAAGGTCCTTTCCCCGACGTTAGGGGTTTTTTGGGCCGCTTTCTGGAATTTTACGGCTGTCTTTATTTTCGGAGTCCATGTTGCGACAACCATTGGAAAAGGTATTGTCGAACCCGCCATAGTCAATGAATATGTCATATTATCGGCGTTGATCGGCTCGATCTTCTGGGTATATGCCTGTACCCATTTCGGGCTGCCGATCAGCGTTTCGCACGCCCTTATCGGCGGGCTCATGGGCCCGGCGCTGATTATCGGAGGTCCGGATGCCCTCATCTCTGCCGGTATCCTAAAAGTCTCGATTTTTATTTTCCTCTCCCCGATCCTGGGATTCCTGCTGGGAGGCCTGGTCATGATCGTCACCCAATGGATTTTCAGGCGTACGCGTCCACGCAAGGTAGATTCCGTTTTCCGCGTCATGCAGCTGGTTTCGTCGGCAGTTTTCAGCCTGGGACATGGTTCGAATGATGCCCAAAAAACAATGGGGATCATAACTATCCTGCTCTTCAGTACAGGCCATCTCGGCTCCGAGTTCCATGTGCCCACCTGGGTCATTATTGCCAGTTACACCGCCATCGCAGCCGGCACCCTTGCCGGTGGCTGGAAAGTGATCAAGACCCTGGGCAGTTCGTTGACACACCTGAAACCCGTTCAGGGATTCTGTGCCGAAACCGCCGGCGCGATCACTGTCATCAGCAGTACCTTCGGGGGGATTCCCGTCAGCACCACGCATACGATAACCGGCTCCATCATGGGCGTGGGATCCGTCAACCGCCTGAGCGCCGTACGCTGGGGAGTGGCAGGCAACATCATCCTCGCCTGGATCCTGACCATTCCTGCCTCGCTGATCATCAGCGGGGGCGCTTATTTGCTGATTTCGATGTTTATTAAGTGACTCGTGAATCGTGACTCGTGAATCGTGACTCGTGAATCGTGACTCGTGAATCGTGAATCGTGAATCGTGAATCGTGAATCGTGAATCGTGAAAAAGAATACGCGCATTATAATTCTCTAACTTAAACATGATTTTCCTTTTTCCTTTTTCCTTTTGCCTTTTGCCTTTTGCCTTTTATTAATACCACCACACTATGAAATCCCACACATTCCTTATCCTGGCCTGCCTGGCTCTTCTGGCCTCTTGCAAGGGCGGGACCGAAAGCCGGCTGCCTGGCAACCCGCTGGTTGCCGAGTTCAATACTCCTTTCGGAGTGCCTCCCTTTGACCAGATCAAGCCGGTCCACTACATGCCCGCCTTCAGGCTGGGTATGGAAGAGCACCTGAAAGAAATCGACGCCATCGTCAATAACAATGGCAAGCCCACTTTCAAAAACACCATTGTGGCACTCGACGAATCCGGTCAATTATTAGCCCGGGTAGCCCGGGTTTTCTTCGGGCTGGCCGAAGCCAACACCAACGATTCGCTTCAGCAGATCCAAATGGAAGTTTCTCCCCTTCTTTCGGCTCACAGCGATGCCATCAACCTGAATCCAAAACTGTTTGAGCGTATCAAATCGGTCTATGAGAACCAATCCCGATTCAGTTTAAGCCCGGAGGAAACCTATATTCTCGAGAATATTTACAAGGACATGGTCCGGAACGGCGCCAACCTGGATCCGGAGAAAAAGGAACAACTCAAGAAACTGAATGAAAGATTGGCCGTTCTTGCGGTTCAGTTCGATCAGAACGTGCTGGCCGAAACCAATGACTTTAAGTTGGTGCTCTATGAGCCTGATGCCCTGGCCGGGTTGCCGGAAGGGGTGATCTCGGCCGCCGCCGAAGCAGCCAAGGCTGCCGGGTTGGAAGGCCGATGGGTTTTCGGACCCACACGCCCCAGCATGACCCCTTTCCTGCAGTATGCAGAAAACCGCGAACTCAGAAAAGCGCTCTACGCCGGTTACCTGAACCGGGGTAACAACGGCAACGACAAGGACAACAAGGCTATCCTGGCCGAGATCATCAGCCTGCGGGCTAAAAGGGCCCAACTTCTCGGTTACGCCAGCCACGCCCATCTGAATCTCGAACCCCGCATGGCCAAGGTCCCGGAAAATGTTTTTGGCCTCCTGGATAAGATCTGGGCCGCAGCTATCCCAGCCGCCATCCGCGACCGGGATGAGATGCAGCAGATCATTGAAGCGGAAGGAGGTAAATTCAAGCTGGAAGCCAGCGATTGGTGGTACTATGCCGAGAAACTCAGAAAGGCCAAATATGATCTCGACGAAAATGAACTCAGGCCTTACTTTAAAGTGGAAAATGTGCGGGACGGAGCGTTTGAAGTGGCCACTAAACTGTATGGGATCACCTTTACGGAGATCAGTGACATACCCAAACCTCACCCCGAAGCCATGGCCTATGAGGTGAAAGAGTCTGACGGAACCCTGACAGGCATTTTGTACATGGACCTGTTCCCCCGCCCGAGCAAGCAGCAGGGAGCCTGGTGCGGCGGCTACCGCGAACACCGGGTGCTGCGGGGCAAAGAGATCAAACCGGTCGTCACCATGGTTGGCAATTTCACCCGTCCCACCGGTGACAAGCCCGCTCTTATCAGCCTGGATGAAGCCCTGACTCATTTCCATGAGTTCGGTCATGCCCTGGAAGGACTCTTCGCTAAAAACAAGCTGAGCACTACCTTTGTCGCCCAGGATTTTGTGGAACTACCGAGCCAGATCATGGAGCATTGGGCCACCGAACCGGAAGTACTGAAATCCTATGCACGCCATTACCAAACCAATGAGCCGATACCCGATCCGCTGATCGAGAAGCTCCGCAAGAGCAGCTTCTTCAACCAGGGCTTCGCTTCAACGGAATTCCTGGCTGCCAGCTATCTCGACATGCTCTACCATACGCGGCAGGATACCGTCCGGCCTGACATCGCGGCAGCGGAACAGGAATACATGTCAAAGATCGGCCTGATCCCCGAAATTCTCCCGCGTTACAGGAGCACCTATTTCATTCACATCACCGGCGGATATGACGCCGGATATTATGCCTACGAATGGGCTGCCGTCCTGGATCATGACGCTTTCGAAGCTTTCAGGGAAAACGGTTTGTTCGACAAAGCCACTGCGAACTCCTTCAGGAACAATATCCTGGCCAGGGACGGGACCATGGACCCGATGCAGATGTTCGTGAACTTCCGCGGCCGCCAGCCGGACATCACGCCGCTGATGAGGAACAGGGGGTTCTTGAAATGACTCGTGACTCGTGAATCGTGAATCGTGATTAGCGGGGGACCTTTTTCCGGGCTCCGAAGAAACCGTACCAGGAGGCGAGAAGCAGCGGGATCAGCACGATGACAAGCGAGGTCTTGAGGCTCATGTAGTCCGCTGCCAGCCCGAAGAGCAGGGGGATGAAAAAACCGCCTGAAATGGCCATGACGAGATACGAGGATGCCTCATTGGTAAACCGTCCCAGTCCATCAACCGAAAGGGAAAAGATGGTGGCGAACATGATCGAGATAAAAAATCCTGTGAGGGTGATGGAATAAATGGCGACATACCCGTGAGTGGCCATCGAGATGATGACCAACAGGCCTGCTAACGCCCCAAACCAGCCGATCAGCCGGCCCGGGTTGACCCGCAGCAGCATGCCGGCACCTCCCAACCTTCCAATCATCAAACCCAGGAACAACAGCCCCGATATATCCACAGCCCGGGCCTTGTCAATGGGTGCCTCTTCCATGAAATAGGGTGTCATCAATTGATATAGAACTGCTTCCGCACCCATATAAAGCAGCAGGACAATGAATCCTGTCCGGAAATGCCGGTAACTCCATGCACTCTTCTTGTTGTCCGCCGATGACCGGTCAACTGCTTTTTCCTGAACCGTTTCATTTGGATTGACCGGCATGTGGGCTTTTCTGATCAACAAACCCAGTCCGGCATAGAGTACGGTCAGGGTCAGATAAAACCACACTATGCCCTGGAATGGATCGTCCTTGAACAGCTTCAGGATAAAACCTCCGGCAACATAGGAGGTGAGAAAAGCACCGGTCGCACCCAACCCCTGGGAGAAATTGATCCGGCTGGCTGCGGACTTGTCCGGTCCGAGAGCCCTGACATAAGGATTGCAGGCAACCTGAAGAAAGGTCGCACCGCTGAACATGATAAAAACACCGGCCAGGAAAAAGGGATAGGACATCAGCAGGGCGCCCGGAACAAAAACCAGCAATCCCATGGCTGCCAGCATGCAACCTGTGACGATCGTGGTGACTGTCTTGTACCGGTTGATAAAAAGCCTGGCCGGATAGGAAATGACGAAGAAAGCCAGGAAGGAAATCGAGGTCAGTGCGGATGTCTCGAAATTATTAAGGTCGAAGGTTTCCTGGAACAGGGCAACCAGCACGTTCGCCAGGTTCCAGACAAATCCCAGCAGGAAAAACTGGAAATTCACCAGGATAAGGGGGTAGAGTTTGGAATGTGAAGATGAATTCATGGTAGTTGGAAGGAAAAAAAGCGTCAGAGAATTAAGTATACGGTATATGCTAACCTGTGACGAACCTTTTTGATACAATTTCTCCGATATTAGTAAAATAATTCCGACCTGTTTCCTTTCGCCATGAAAAAGATTTTACCCTATCTGCTTGTTTTGCTGGTGCTGGTTTCCTGCAAACAAAAAAATCAGTATACGATCGATGTGACTGCGCAGGACGGGCCTGACAGCCTGATTGTGCACAATAATTGGTATACTTCATCGGATACCCTGGTGTTACGGGATGGGAAATGCACCTTCACCGGTGTCATCGACACCTTTCCCAAGCTGGTTTCATTGGGCTTCCCTTACCCCGCACAGGTCAACACCCGGATGATACTTGAGCCCGGACATATAACCGTCAGTTATACCAAAGAGGAAGGTTTCAGGCTCGGCGGAACGGAAAACAACCTGACCCTTCAAAAACTCTTTGATGAGCTCAAGCCCTATCAGGAAGATATTTCACGAACCTGGAAGGAATGGGGAAAAGCTTATGCGAAAGTCCCCCGCGTCAAGGAAGAGTGCGAATCCACCTGGATCGTGCAGGAAGAGGCAAAGAAACGTAACCTCGATAAGACCCGGGAGTTGATCAGGGAGAATCCGAATTATGCCGGATTGGTCATCGCGCTGCCCATTGTCCGGAATGAACCCGTCGAATACCTGAAAACCTATGTTGATGAATTCAGGGCTTTTGCACTGGATCAGCGTTATCAGAGCATCATAAAGGAATATGAGATCGCCGAAAAAACCATCTCCGGCAAACCGGTTCCGGGATTTAGTTTTCCCGACACAACCGGACAAATGATCTCGCTTGCCGATTTCCGGGGGAAATGGGTCCTGCTCGATTTCTGGTATGTCGACTGCCCCTGGTGCCGGAAGTTGAGCCCCCACCTGATAGAGATCTACAAGGAATGGAACCAGGCCAAAAAATTTGAGATCATCAGCATATCCGTGGACAAGCCAAAAGATTTCAACCGCTGGAAAGAAGCCATCCGGCATGACGGCGCCCTATGGACCCAAGTCAACGACAGCACCAAAACCTATCCCGACGTATATGGGATCACCGGCTATCCCACATTGATCCTGGTCGACCAGCAGGGCAACGGAGTGAAAAAAATCATTGGCTACCAGGAAGAGGGCGGTTTGAAGAGGCTCCTGGGAGAATTCATCAAATAAACCTGAAAATACGCGGATCCGGTCAATTAACTGACGACTGATTACCTGATTATTCCCAAAGGGGACGGGCCCATCACGATTTCCAGGATCTCTCCGCGTTCGGGTTCTTCCAGCTCCGAATTAATCAGCCTGATCAATGATAACAAAGTGACAGTTTCGGTGGAGGCCGATATCCTGAGATCCGCAAAACCGGCATCCAGGATGATCAGTTTATGGGCTCCCGGGTCCGGGTCCCAGGATTTCCATTCCGGAAGATTGCCTCCGTTGGGATTTCCAGATTTCGCAAAATTCGACAGGTACTCCATACAGAGATCGGTCAGCTTATTCCGCCCCTCGCGGTTTTCCCTGGTAAATGTTCTACCCGTCACGACGGTCAGGTCACTGATGCCGGTACCCAGGAAAAATGGTATCTCGGCATGATGATACGCTCCCAGATCGGCACCCATGTGGTTCGGCAAGACACTGACACCTTCATCATCCGGGCTGCCCCAATCAAAACGGTAGGCAAAGACGGGCGGTGCATCAGGATGCGAAGTAATCACAGCGGCGACTGAATCAAGTCCCACAATCCGCCAAAACAACGATTGATAGCGTGACAGGAGTTCATACCTGCGCGATCCCGGTACCACGATCTTCTGCATCCATCTGAACAGTTTTGCCTCGTCCTTGTTGACGCCGATCAGGAGAGGCACCTTGTTCTCCCATGTGCCTGAATTGAATACTTGGTAGCCTTCCTCCGGCAAGACCGAACCATCCGCATAAATGCAAGGCCACCTGAGGAGGCTTGTGACCTCGGTCGGGATATTTAACATTAATTCCCCGGGAGTTTTTGAACGGAAATAAGCTTCGATTTCCCGGTTGCTCATGGAACCAGCTAATCTCATGGATTCCTCCTTATCCTTTGCGCTCTTGTCCGCCAGGAACAGGCTGGCCAGGAGGTCTGAACTGATTGTTTCCGCATCAGACCGTTTCACCATGGTTAACAGGCCGCTTTCTGTCACAGCCCGGTGAAACAGGCCTTTCGCGGATGCTGAGGTCAGCAGGGAGAGTACATTCATGGCACCCGCTGATTCACCCGCGATAGTCACATTGCCCGGATCACCTCCGAACGCGGCTATATTGTCCCGCACCCATTCCAGTGCCTTGATCAGGTCGAGCGTGCCGAAATTTCCACTCCGGTCAGCCGGTGAACCGGTGTTGGTGACTGCGGGATGCCGGAACCAACCCAGGACGCTAAGGCGATAATTGACTGAAACATAGAGAATTCTTGACCGGCCTGCCACCTGGCTTCCGTAATAGTCACGCAGCGCAGGGCTTCCGAGGGAATTGCCACCACCGTGTATAAAGAAGTAGACAGGAAGCTTTATTGTGGAACCCCGGGGACGCCAGATGTTAAGGAACAGGCAATCTTCGGAACCGATTGGGCCGACTACCGGCAGGATCTGCGAAGCCGAGTTTCCGAAATTCCGCCCGCTGCGTGTGCCTTCCCAGGGTTCCGGATCCACCGGCGCTTTCCAGCGAAGCGGTCCGGTCGGTGGCGACGCGTAAGGAATCCCTTTCCAGGACCAGGTGTTATTCTGTGTTCTGTACCCTCTTACCTTTCCATACATTGTCGTTACGACCGGCCTGTCTTTCCAGGGTTCGATCGTTGAGATTGCTGGAATCCTGGACGATTCGGAAATAATACCGAGGGTGACCAGGATTGTCAGGATCACGGTAACTGAAACCAGGGAAGGGATAGGTCCGTATCTCATCATATTTTGATGGGTGCGATATCCGCTGCTTTCCTGTTGATCCTGATCTTGATCGCAATGGGCTGGCTATCGGATGGTTGGTCAGGAAGCTTCAGTACTATCTCATCCTGACGGTTATCGTACCTGATGCGTTGGCCTCCCAATACCTTGGCACTGTGAGCTTTAGTGTTCTCCGGGACCGGAAGCCTGATTTCCCTGAGGGAAGGGTTCAATACAAAAAGGTAAATAAACTGCCCTTTATGGGTGGATGCCAGATGATCACCAGGCATGAACGGGCCCCCGCGCGTTCCGTAGACCGCTTCTCCGTTAACTTTCAGCCAGGCCCCGACAGCCTTCAGCAGGTCAACCTGCCTGGGCTCAATCCGGCCATCCGGCATGGGCCCGACGTTCAGCAGAAGGTTACCGTCACCGGCCACTGTCCTGATCAGGGTTTGAATCAGTTCCTGCGGGCTTTTCAGCTTGTCGTTAGGTTTCCAGGCCCACTGTTCTCCAACCGTTATGCAGGATTCCCATGGGTTTTCCTTGTCAAAAGAACCGATCCGTTGCTCGGGTGTTCCAAAATCTCCGGCAAACTTGGCAATGCTGTCCGTCATCCCGGCCATGCTCTTAAATCCTTTATCTACGCGGTTGTTAATCAGAATATCTTCGCGCATGTCCCGAATGTACTTATAGAGTTCCATGCCGTCCTGGTGTGTCCAGGAGGGCTCCCACTGGCCATCAAACCAGAGGATATTGGTATGATAATCCATGACTAGTTCCTTCACCTGGTTGAACAGGAACTCCTTGTAGATCTTCATGTCAGATCCTTCGACCGGCCGTGGATCGCGGTAACGTGTGGTATAGTGCGGATGCTTCCAGTCGAGAATGGAATGATAGGTTCCGAACAGGATCCCCTGTTTTTGGCAGGCAACCTCCAGCTCCTTCAGGACGTCCCGTTTAAATGAGGTGTTCCCGATATCATAATCGGTATGTTTAGAAGGCCAGATGGAAAAACCGTCATGGTGCTTGGAGGTGATCACGAAATATTTCATCCCGGCTTCCTTTGCCAGACCGATCCACTCATCGGCATTGAACAATACGGGATTGAACTTCAGATACAGGGAGTCGTATTCCGGTATCGGCACCTCCCTGCCTCTTGACCATCCTATTTCAGTGCCCTTTAACGACACCGGTCCCCAATGGACGAACATCCCGAATCGCATTTCCTGCCAGTTCTTCAGCGCAGCCGCGTTAGTTCTCAATTGCGGATTGGCCTCTCCGCCACCGGTCATGGGGAGGGGGACGGGCTCCGGGTTACCGCAGGAAGCGAGCAGAATCACAGCCAAAGACAGCAGGTGACTGGTGACTGGTGATTGGTGATTGGTGATTTTTGTCTTAAATAAGAATGGTTTCATAATTCCAAAATAAATGGGATGTAACATCTATATGATATAAAGATAGGTTATGATACACAAAAAATTAGAAGTATGGGAAAAATCAATAGATCTGGTAGTTATTATTTATTCGTCTACCAGGTCTTTTCCAAATGACGAAAAGTTTGGTTTAACCAATCAAATGCGAAGGGCCGCTATATCGATTCCTTCTAATATTGCAGAGGGATGCGCCCGAAATTCGACACGTGAATTAAAGCAGTTTCTAGTCATTGCCAGAGGTTCTTTAGCCGAGCTTGAAACACAGGTTATCATTGCTGACCGGATCGGGTACTTCAAGAAGATCGATTCCCGTTTGGACGAAACCATAACCATTCTTGGAAAAATGCTAAACGCCCTGATCCAAAAGATCACAACCATGACCAGTCACTAATCATCAGTCACCAGTCACTAATCACCACCTACGATCCTCCTCATCTCCCCAAACTGCCTCTCCATGCTGGTGAGCAGCTTGAACTGGGCACGGGCCCGTTGCAGGTTATGATGCTCGTGCTTGATCTTGAAATAGTGGTCCCCGTCCACGTAATCGGTCAGGAACCTGAGCCCGATCATGTAGGGCAGGAGCTTGCCGGCAAGAGCGAGGTTATCGAGTTCGACCGGATTAAGGGTGTCGAGGGTCTCCTCGAGAAAACCCCTGGTAAATCCTTCAAACAGGCGAATATCCATTTCCACCCGCGATAAGTCCGGATCATCTTCCGCCCCGGTGTTGGTTGAGGTCCGGATGCTGTCGCCGAAATCATAATGGACATAACCAGGCATGACCGTATCGAGGTCGATCACACAGAGTCCTTTATCGTTCAAATCCAGCAGAACATTATTGAACTTGGTGTCGTTGTGCGTGATGCGCAGGGGGATCTTTCCTTCCCGGCCCAGCCGCAGGATCGTGCCCATCTCATGGGCCCGCTCAAAAACAAACCCGGATTCGCTGGCAACCGATGCAGCACGTCCGCTCGGGTCGTGCAGGAGTGTTTCGCGGAACTTGTCGAGACGCCACTCAATGTTGTGGAAATTCGGGATGGTTTCATGTAAAGGTCCCCCCGGCAGGTCAGCTATCATCGCCTGGAACTTTCCGAACATTTTACCTCCCTGGTAAGCTTTATCGGGGGAATCCACGATATCATAGCTCCGGTTGTCAGTTATGAAGATGTACACGCGCCAGAAATTATCCTCCGGATCCCGGTAATAGAATTTCCCGTCCCTGGCCGGAACCAGGGTCAATACCTCCCGGTCGGGATTGGTACCCGGCATTGCTTCGAGTTTGATCCTGATATGTCTTGTAACCCTTTCGATATTCTCCATCAGGGCCGGTACATTCTTGAATATCCGGGAATTTACGCGCTGCAGGATATAATCAAATTGATCCGGTTCAGCCGTTTCCACCCGGTAGGTATCATTGATGTGCCCCGAGCCATAGGGAGCAATTTCCGTAACCGTGCCGGTCACGCCAAAATGGTTAATAACATTGTGAAGGTCAGTCATGATTGGTTTTGAAATGAATATTTATTCAGCGGAATCAACGTTTATTAAATTCCAGCGTAAATATATGCCATCCGGGCTGGCCGGAAATCCAGACAGTCCGTAATATTTTACGATCCTTTTCCCGGATGGAAGCCAGGCCGTCCTCCAGGTTCAGGGCGACTGCCTGATAACCGTTGAGCGCAAAGACCATCTGCAGGAATTCATCCTGAACCAGGTTGACTTCACCCCGGAGGACCTGCTTGCCAGGATCCCAGGTGATCCCGCGGGTTTCAACCAGACCCTGCATCAGGTGCCTGTCGGTCGACAAAAGTTGCGGATAATCTTTCTTTTCCCTGATTGACAGCATCTTGGCTTCGCCGGGACGCAGGTCTACCTTTAGGATTTCGTCCCCTGCGAATTCCGGCAACAGATGGTCATCCCAGAATTCATAAACGTAATAGGTCCTACCGGGATCGAGAGCCATGGCGTTAAAGTAAGCGGATGAATTAAGGTCCAGGTTTCTTGTCAGAGGTTTAGTGTTATCGGGGTTGTAGACTACCAGCTGGAACCAGCCCGGATCAGGATTAAAAACAAATATCTCCGGAAATTTTGAACTGAACGCATCAACCGGCCGTGCCGAAATCCAGGTATCGGGATAAGGGAAAATCCGTGACAGGTCCCTGAGAATATCCGGGGTCAGCCTGTCGAAGCTGTTGGCCGAGAGGAACCTTCCGCAGGTGGTGTACATCAGCGTCAGCATTTTGCGTATGCCGTCGCGGTTGGCAGGCTGGACTTTCAGGAGGTTCTTGGCATCCATGTCATAGCTGATCACCTGGCGGTTTTTGTACCAGCGCAGGGCGCCCCTCGTGACCATCAGGGGCGACATCCTGTCGGTATCACCCCAGATCCGCTGCGACGAGACAATACCGAGGGTTATATCGGAACCGTAATCCAGGTTTCTTTCATCCAGGTAAGCATCCTCACCGAGACCGGTCCGGGCGAGCTGGAACATTTTCCGGTAAGCCGCAGCCATGGTGGAATAGACATCCTCCATGCCGCCGAACCGGGCCCTCGCGGTATACGGATAATCGTACATGAGGCCCTGAACGCCACCTTCTGCCAGGTTCCGGTACACCTCCTCCATGTGGGCCACAAATCCGGGATCGGTAAAATCGTAACCACCTTTCCCCCGGATCATGAAGTCGTCATCCGGCACCGTCACGTCGGTCCGGTTGAAGAGCATGTGGCCGGGATGGGTGGCAACATAATCTTCCGATCGGCGGCCGGTTTGGAAATAGGTCAGCGGAATCCCTCCCCTGCTGATAATAGCCTGGGCCCATTTCCACGTTTTCTCGTACGGCTTTTTATAATGCCCGGGCGCAACATCAACGTTGCGGTCGGGCGGATTGGCATATTTCCCCGTGCCATACATCTGCCAATGTTTTTCGTCCCACCAGCCCTGTTCATTGTTTTCCTCATAAGCATCGGGCACCAGCCGGATGGCTACCGTGCTGTATCTCAGGAAACCCGACCGGATCGCCCGGTCCATCTCCTCCACCGCACCCGGGGCATCGTTCACCGAAGGACCACCACCATAGGCCCAGTGCTGGGCATACCATAAACAGACCGTTGGAAAGGTATAATACTCAAGGTTGATCTTCTGGAAATCTTTCAACACCCTGCCATACTCTTCCAGCGCCTCAAATGGGTTGGCGTGCCCCACGGATACATAAAAAGCATCCTCGGGGAGCCACATCCGGCCCGGATCCACCCGTTTGCCGACAGGATCGGAGGCAAACAGGTCGAGAATCAGGTTAGCGGGTATGCCGCCTGACTCATCCACCGAACGTGCCTTTCCGTTCTGTTCCTCCTTCACCTGCCCTTCGTGAAGAGCAAAATCACTGAGCACCGCATTGATCCCCCCTTCATTCCGGATATGAATAAACAGGGTATCACCAGTCACAACTTCATCCGGCAGATTGATAAGAATGGATTCCGGACTGTCACCGGCACCATGCGAAGGCAACTTGCGTGCACCCAGCAAGGGATTCAACGGACCATCGGACCATGACCAACCTACCGACTGTACCCGGCTATCGGCGTCATCGCTCCAGGCGACCTCAATAAAATAGTCGGTGTTCTTTTTTAATCCTGATATGGCCAGTACCACATCCGAAGCATCGTACAGAATATCGTCATATACCTCCTCGTACCCGGTCGCCCAGTAAAAGCGCCTGCCCGTGACCGCCCTGATGGCATAGGGCGCCTGCTCCGCCAGACCCACCTTCCCCGCATCCAAACGCACAACCACACCCTCACTCACACCCACACCCACTTTTTCCTTTTTCCTTTTTCCTTTCTCCTTAATCTCAACATACTTCTCCATCTCATGATAGGTTAACCCTCCAGCTACCAACACCTCCCGCTCATCCGGCTCTCCCCACATCAACATGACATTATTGCGGCATTTCTTTTCGGGCTTTTGCGTAACCCGTGTATCCTCGCCACCGGCGTTTCCGTCAAGCATCCTGAAATCAGGTACCAGAGTCTTCCCATCATACAGTGATCCGCCGGTTATTACGCTGATATCATGAACCTGCATCACCGTCCCGGTCGAATTGATCACACCGCCGTAAATGACCATATAGGCCTGTTCCGGCAATAAACCGAACCGGAGAGTAAGACCGGGTTTCCCCTCTTTTGTGCTGGTGATGGTCAGATACCTGCCTGTATCGGCAGCATGAATGAAATCGGCGAGCAAGCAGGCAGCGGCACGTCCCGGTTCGCTGGTGGAATCGGCATCCACTTTCAGGCACGCGCCAGAAATGATCCTCTCCCGGTCGGTGCATCGGAAAATATCATACTCTCCGGATGCGGGCCGGAAAACCACACCGATCATTCCGTTGGAAAAAAACCAGCGCGACTTACCCTCATGAAACCGGATCCCATCCTCCGGATGATTTTTGCATCCGGTCAACAGGAACAACAGGAATCCTGAAAGGATGACAAGTAATCTTCTCATGGTTGGTGTTTTAGAAATACGTAACAAAATACTTAATATCGGGATAAATCGGACAAACCCGATTTTCAGGTATCTTTATTTCCATCATGAAAAAGCTGATAATACTTGTTTTTCTTATGGCCTCATCGTTTCTTTTGCCGGCACAGCCGTCCCGGACGATCCATCTCTGGCCTTTTGCTGTTCCGAGTGAGATTTCACCCAAATCGGCCGATGTGCCAAGCCCTGATGATAGCCGCGGTGTAACGCGGATTGCCCGCGTGACCGACCCGGTGATCGAGGTTTTCGAGCCTGCGGGCGGAAACCGGGGAGGCGTTGGAATAGTGGTTTGTCCGGGCGGGGCCTACCGGATCCTGGCTTATGATTTGGAAGGAACCGAAATTGCAGGATGGCTCAACAGTTTGGGAATTACCGCTTTTGTCCTGCACTACAGGGTACCTGACAATCCGGCCGGCGCACTGATGGATGCCCAGCGCGCCCTGAGGGTTGCAAGGGATCAATACCAGAACGGGCCGCCTCATCTGAAAACAATCGGCATTATGGGGTTTTCCGCCGGGGGCAGTCTTTCGGCCCGGACCAGCACCCGTTATCAGGATAAAACCTATGAACCGGTTGATGCAGCCGACCAACTCTCTTCCAAGCCGGATTTCACCCTGTTGATCTATCCCGCCTATCTCGACCAGGGGCCAGGCAGGAGTCTGACGCCGGAGTTAAAAGTGGATTCGCTCACGCCTCCGGTTTTTCTCTTTCAGACAGCTGATGACCCTTACGGAAACGGCTCATTGGTCATGGCCGGAGCCCTCCGCGACCGGAAGGTGCCGGTCGAGCTCCACATCCTTCCCAAAGGAGGTCATGGATATGGGCTGCGCAAAGGCAACGTGGCCGCAGAGGCTTGGCCGGAACTGGCTACAGTATGGCTTCAACAGTTCGTACCGTAGCCGCGGATAATTATCCGCGGGATGTTTTACCCTGGTGCGTGACGTTACAACCGTGACGCGAGTCGCGAAAACCGTGATGCGTGACGCGAAAACCGTGATGCATGATGCGCGATGCGTGATAATTAATGCCTTAACTTTGTTTCTATGAGGGCATTAAAACTGAAAACGTGTTTGATCTCTCTTGGCCTGATCATGCTGATTCCCGGAGCCTGCTTTAGCCAACTCTGGTTTGCCACCCGTGGCCAGGCTGCGCAGGATGAGCGCGCCTGGGGAGTGGATACGGATCCTGCCGGGAACATTTACTGGTCAGTGGAACAGAAAGATCTGTGGCCCTACTGGTATTATAATATTTACCTGTACAAGATCACCCCTGAAGGCAATCAGGTGTGGCAGAGCCCTTCATGGGGAGGCCTGTTCAACGATATCGCATTCGTAACCAAGGTGAACGGATCTTCAGTTTATCTGGCAGGCCGCATCGATTCCACGGCCAATCCCAACCTCGGTGATGCGCTGGTCGTATGCAGGGATCTGTCTGACGGGAGTTACAAATGGCATTATACCTATGATCGGGGATTCGGTTATGAGGAAATTGACGGGATCAGCATTCAGCCCGAGGGAATTTTCATGACCGGTTGGACAGTCGGTGAAACAACCGGCTTTGATTTCCTGGTGCAAAAGATCAGCCTCGACGGCCATCTGATCTGGTCCAATCCCTGGGACTATAACAACCAGGGAAAGATGGACGGGGCCAACGGAAACCTGGCTATTGATGCCAACTTCATATACGCAGCCGGTCACGTTGCCCGTACCAATATCGCATCCCTTGACGGCGACATGGGCCTCGCCTGTTTCAGCCGGTCCGATGGTTCAATGCAATGGAATACCACCTGGGGCGGAAACCTTTTCGACGACGGACTGGGACTGACCATGGGCGCTGATTCCATGCTCTATGTGGTCGGTTATACAGCCAGTTATGGGAACGGTTCACAATTCTATCTGAACAAATATTCACGGACCGGGGAGTTCCAATGGAGCCGGCTCTGGGGCGGAACCGGGGCTGAAGATTGTAGGGCGATAATGGCTGGGCCCGATAGCCTGATATATGCCGTTGGTGCCACCTCCAGCTTTGGCCACGATGATTACGACATTTTTGTGCTCAAATATTCTCCCTCAGGGGTCTTGATCGATTCACTGATCTGGGGCGGCACCGGTAAGGAAACTGCCCATGATGCAGTCCTTTGCGGCGACTTCCTGTACATCACGGGCGAGACCTGGAGTTACGGCAAGGATGCCATTGCCGGCAACGGGCACAGCGAAGGGCTGCTGCTGAAAGTGAATGCAGGAACTATGGAGGGCCCCGATGCCTCCATGTCCGTTCAGGAAGACCTTTTGGCAGCCCCTTGCCTCCGGATCTTTCCTAACCCTGCGAGATCAAGGGTTACAATTGAGTTCCCCAAAACTCAAAACTCTGTCCTGACGCTGCTTTCCCTCAGCGGCCGGCCTGTCATGCGACAGGAGCATATATGGGGAAACCGGCTTGAACTCGACGTATCATCACTGCCCGAAGGAATTTACGTGGTATGTCTGGACAAACGTATGTACGGTCGTTTGGTGAAACGATAGCAGGCACGAAAACAAAGCAAAAGGCAGAAGGCACAAGGCACAAGGCACAAGGAAGGAAGAAGAAAGAAGAAAAAAGAAAGAAGTGGTTATGTCTAACCCCAGACTTCAGTCTGGGGATCTTGAACAAAGCGTATGACTAACCCCAGACTTCAGTCTGGGGGCCTTCGGATCACTACTTCACATCAGCACATCATCACATCATCACATCAGCACATTTCCACATTTCCACATTTCCACATTTCACATTTCACATTCCCCCGCATCACGCGTCACGTTTCCTGATCCACACCAACAGCCCCTTCCCCGCCGGTACCTGGAAGGAATCACCGATCTTAAGTTTCCCTTCCTCCTGAAATTTTTCCACAGCGGGCAGGTAAAATTCTGCCTTGGCCGGATCGATACCAAGGGATTTCCAGTCAATATTCAGTGAGATCCTAACCGGGCCTGCCGCCCAGGAAGCGATGGCTACGAGCGCTTCTCCGTCTTTTTTGTAAACGGTGGCCAGGACATCGGGCCGGCCCGTTTTAACCGGACAATCCTTCACCCAGTAACCGATCATTTCCGACTGCTGAATGCCAAACCGGTCTTCTATTTTCCAGATATTCCGTGGATTGCCCGACCACGGTGCGCGGCTGGTCATACCGTACAGCATTCCCCGCCACTGGTTACCGCCATCCTGAAGCATCTCGCCCATCAGTCCGAACGGTATGCCCGAAACTTCTGTGAGCCAGTAATCGGGACTGGCATTGTAATCGAAATATTCCCCGAACCAAAGCCGGTCGAGGTACGGGAAATGCTCCAGATAGAGGTTGGCCGAATTGGTGAAGCCGTCCCGGGGATTGAACTGGTTGGCCGAGTGCAGGTCGATCAATGCACCGGGATTCGTGCGCTCAAGCACTTTCCGCACCCGTTTCATGATGCTCCGGTCGAACGCCACATCATCGATATACAAGCCGTCAATCCCCACATTCTTCACCAGCCAGTCGAGCCCCTCGAGGTAATAATTGTGCCAGCGGGAGGTTCCGGTGTTGATCACGGCCGCATCCTTTAATTCCGGGACGAACCAGGCCGGAATGTAGTTCCCGTCGAGATGTTCCTGCAGCCATGAATAGCCGCCGCCCGGTCCGTAGGAGAGAATTTCATCACCGAGCGATTTCAGCGCCCAGAGCTCCGGACAGATATTGGTCAACTCGCGGACGGTATAGTAGATCTTCACCTTGTCCTCGATTTTATGCGCCGCATCGATATAAGCCTTCATCAGATCCGGAAGCATGAACGGATAATTGATGTAAGGATTGATTTCCGTTGCATGGTGCACATTGATCGTATTGGCGCCGATGCGCTGAATGGTATCCAGCGGGGCAAATTTGTGGTAATAGCGGTCGTGCCACTGTTTCTCCGTATCGAGGGTCCGGAAAGGGGTGATCAGCAGGTTGATGTCAAAATGCAGGGTATCCCCCGGATTAAGGGTACGGCTTCCCGTGAATGCCGTGAGTCCAAACTTTTCCCCTTCCCTTTCAAGCCTGATCCCGCCCTTTCCTTCATTGTACCAGGAGGGAGGCATGTTCAGGGGTTTTTGCTGATAGAAATTCGTGTTCAGCGGCCGTTCATAGTTCTCCGCCCTGAAGGTCGCCTGCAGTCCCCCATTTACCACTCCCAGCCAGGGACCGTCGCAGTTGAAATAGGGATCCCATGTATACGTGAAAAGGTCAGGTGCATAACCGCCTTTCCGGCCCAATCCCAGCATGTATTCAACCCTGTCGCTATTCATCGGTATCTCAAACCGGATATCCGAAACCGCGACAGCCTGTTCCGTGGTCACACGAACCCTGTAGGTCAGAAATCCATCGAACTCGAGCCGTCCTTGCAGGTCGAATTTCACCTTTCCGGTCTTCCATGCCGAGGTCCATTCCGCAGCGCCTTCGGCCTGTTTTGTAATGGTAAAACTCCCTTTGTCATTTCTCAGGGTTTTCCCTTCCGATTCAACTGCAAAACCCATAGGTTCGGCAAGCAGAGGCTCCGCTTTAGCCGCCATCCGTGTCATTTCAGGTGCGAACCAGCTCAGGATTTGTTTAGGTAATCCGTTGGAATTCAATATGATATCACGACCAAGTATATGAAAGTTCCTGCCGTCGATCCGAACCGGTTCATACGGAGCCACAATCCCATCATCCACCGCGATAGCCGAATTCAGCCACCTCAACCTTGAATGATTCTCAGGCTTGCTGTCGCCCCGGTCATCCAGCACCTCCTCCTTCACAAACAAATCAATCCCCACCACTTCCTCCTTCCTCCTTTCTCCTTTCTCCTCCACGTACACGCTCCCCCGATAATGTCCCCCCGGCAACTCCTTCGGCACATCCACCCCGATCCATAAGGGCTGTATCTGCCCTTTCCCAACCGATATGGTTTTGGCGAGTGGCTTCTGGTCCCAGTTATTCCCGCCCTTATTAAAGCAGGTCAGATTGCCCGCAGGAATGGTGGCTCCCCCGGGCATGGTGAGATCTGTAAATGTGATGTCCAGATCTTCAATATCATTCTCCAACGCATAGACAGCTATCTGAAAAGCATAATACTCAAACTGCCGCACCGTATCGCGGATCATCTTCACCGGTCCCCGCCGGATCCACCGGTAGGGCAGATCGTTGAACATCCTGACCGGCAGTTCGCGGTATTCCGGGAAAAGAACGAGACCGGATTCAGGGAACATCGAAAGAAACTCACCGGTTTCCCTTTCCGTTGCGATCACCTCCATCGGGAAGAACGAGTGGAACCGGTTGATGGATTGCATTTCCCTGGTTGCAGCCTGAGGCAGTTCCCCTGCCAACTTGAGCGCTTTCTCTTTCCAGGCTGCATCACACCGGTCCTCCGGCGACAGGTATTTCACCACTGGATAGCTCCCGCCGCTGCTTTTAAACGGCAGATAGTAGAAGTAGTATATACCGGGACCGGTTGTGGGCTGAAAAATCAGTTCGCCATATTCCCTGTTAATGTTAATCCTGATCACGTTCATCACGCGCTCCCTTGAGTTCTCAGGATAAACCAGGATTTCTTTTTTCTCCGGGTTCAGGTCC
>Ga0208828_1000300_pt1 | contig 22596 bp, 15 predicted proteins | sample Kivu_160m_FD_185487 | JGI IMG/M metagenome (GOLD analysis project Ga0208828, IMG submission 185487) | Freshwater microbial communities from Lake Kivu, Western Province, Rwanda to study Microbial Dark Matter (Phase II) - Kivu_160m (SPAdes)... | ecosystem: Environmental > Aquatic > Freshwater >... | reverse complement strand
GGAGAAGGAGACTGAGGGAGGGGAGCTGGGAAGCAAGGATTCGAACCTTGATTGCATGATCCAGAGTCATGAGTCCTGCCGTTGGACGACTTCCCAACGAGCCGTTATGATAAAGGATTCCCCGCCTGTTTTCAAGGGGCCTTCAAAAAAAGCGATGAACGTGATAACATGAGCGGCTCGCCATGAAGAAAACGTGGGTCCGCCTCACCCTGGTCCTTCTTTTGACCGCGGTTTTGCTCTACTTTTTCGTCCGCAGCGTCAAGGATTGGGGGGAAGTCTGGCGCTACCTGACCCACGCCAACATCTGGCTTTTCCTCCTCGCCCTGCTCCTCTCGCCCCTCCATCTGATGACCCGCGGCCTGCGCTGGAAGTACCTCCTCATCCACGAGAAAAAGGACGTCCGTTACTATAACCTCTTCGCCGGCAACGCCGTCGGATTCACCGTTTCGTTCCTCCTTCCGGGGCGCATCGGGGAGCTGGTCAAACCGCTCTATGTCGCCCGCAAGGAGGGAATCCGGGCGGGCTACTCCCTGGGGACGTGCCTCGTCGAGCGGGCCTTCGACATCTTCACCATGTGCGTCCTCCTCGGCGCGTTCCTTCTCGCCAAGCCGCTCTATGCATCGAAACTGCAGCTCCAGCCGGCGACCTACTCCAAACTCTATCTCTGGGGGATCGTGGGATTGAGCGCCGCTCTGCTGCTGCTTGTCGTCTGCCTTCTCTTCTATTTCTTCCGGGAAAAAGCGCTGGCCTTCACCGCCCGCCTTCTCAAGCCTCTCCCGGCCAAAGTGAACGAAAAAGTCGTCAAAATCCTCCACGAGTTCATCGACGGCCTCAAATTCTTCCATTCCCTCGGCAACTTGCTGACGTACATCGGCCTGTCGTTCGTCGTCTGGCTGGGGATCATGGCTTGGTACTGGCTTTTCTTCCTGGCCTACCGCGTTGCCCTGCCCTATTTTTTCCTTATCCCGTATATCTTTTTGACTATGATCGGGGCCTCCATCCCCACCCCCGGCATGGTCGGGGGATTCCACTCTTTCAGTCAGTTCGGGCTGACGGCCATTTTCGGGATCGATCCCAACCAGGCCTTCGGCCTGACCGTCGTCGTCCATGCCGTCCAGCTGGTGATGACTTGCCTCGTCGGTTTTGTTATATTATGGAAAGAAGGCATGACGTTGTTTCAGCTCAGAAAGCTGGGGGAGTCGACCGAACCATGAGGTGTCCATTCTGCGGCCATCTGGAGAGCAAGGTCATCGATTCTCGCGAAAGCAAAAAAGGGGTTTCGATCCGGCGGCGGCGGGAATGCCTCGCCTGTTCGAGGCGATTCACGACTTACGAAAAGATCGAAGAGATCCCCTATATGATCGTCAAGAAGGACGGCTCCCGGCAGCTCTTCGACCGCCAGAAGCTCCTCCGGGGCATGCTCAAGGCCGTCGAAAAGCGGCCGATCGCCGTCAGCAAGCTCGAGGAGATCATCGAAGAGGTCGAGGCCAAGCTTCAGGAGCGCCCCGAGAAGGAGATGAAGGCGGCCGAGATCGGGCAGCTCGTCATGGACCGGCTCAAAGCCCTGGACAAAGTCGCCTACGTCCGGTTCGCCTCCGTCTACCGGGAATTTAGGGACGTTCACGAATTCAAACAGGAGCTGGAGAACCTTCTCAAAGAGAAATAGCGCCGGGCCTCCCGCCCCGCCTTTCGGCATTTGACAAAAGCCGTTCTTAGCATTAAATAAGGTCGGTGCGCGGGGCGCCGGCCGAAGCCGGCCCCGAAAGAAACACATGGTCAAACGCATTCGTCCCGTGGCCCGCATCACGAAGTTCGAGGGAGAGATTCGCCGCCTGGCGAACGAAGCCTTGTCGGAGCGGCCCGGTTTCCCCGAGCTCCGCAGCGGCTGGGTCCCGCTCATCGACATCTACGAGAAAGACGACGAGATTGTCGTCGAAGTCGAGGCCCCGGGAATTTCGGCGAAGGCGATCGTCATCTCCCTCCGGCCGAACCGTGTCGACCTCCGCGGCATGAAAACGGAGGTCCCCGTCAAGAAGGGGACCCGTTATCTGCGCCTGGAGCGCGAGTACGGGAGCTTCGAGAGGACGGTGCCGCTTCCGGCGGCCGTGGACCCGGACGGGGCCAAGGCTTATCTCGAGAACGGCATCTTGACCATCCGCATGAAAAAGCCGAAACCGGCCCGGGACCGGGACATCATCGTCAAGATCCAGAACAGCCAGGAATGATCCGGAGGAGACAATGGCCGAGAAAGACGTGAAAGCCGAAGACCAGCTGGGCGACCTCATCGAGGACAAGGATCCGAAGCTCAACATCCCCCAGAAGCTGCCGATCCTCCTCCTGCGCGATATCGTCGTCTTCCCCTACATGATCGTTCCCCTGTTCATCGGGCGCGATAAATCGAAGAACGCGATCGACCACGCTCTGTCCTCTCACCGGATGATCCTCCTTCTGACCCAGAAGGACATGGAGATCGAGGACCCCAAGCGGCACGAAGTCTACGACATGGGGACGGTCGCCCTGATCATGCGCATGCTCAAGCTTCCCGACGGCCGGATCCGAATCCTCGCCCAGGGCTTGAGCCGGGCCCGGATCGAAAGCTACGAAGAAGAAAACGGCCACCTGGCGGCCCAGGTGACGGTCATCCAGGAACCGGACACGGCCGAGAAGACCCTCGAGAGCGAAGCCCTCGTTCGCAACGTCCGGAGCGGCCTCGAAAAAGCGACGTCGCTCGGCAAGACCATCCCGCCCGAGGTCCTGATCATCGCCACGAACGTCGACGAACCGGGCCGACTGGCCGACCTGACCGCGGCCAACCTCGAGCTCAAAGTCAGCGAAGCCCAGGCCATCCTCGAGATCACAGACCCCGTCCAGCGGCTGAAGAAGGTCCATGAGCTCCTGGCCAAGGAGCTCGAGCTCCTGGACGTCCAATCGCGCATCAGCTCCGAAGCCAAGGGCGAGATGGACAAACTCCAGCGCCAGTATTTCCTCCGCCAGCAGATGAAGGCGATCCAGAAGGAGCTGGGCGAGGGCAACGAGCTCCAGGAGGAGATCAAGGGCTACCAGGACAAGCTGAAGAAGCTCAAGGTGTCCGTCGAGGTCCGCGAGGAGCTCGAAAAGCAGATCAGCCGCCTGGCCCAGATGCATCCCGAGTCGGCCGAGACGACGGTCGTCCGCAACTACCTGGACTGGATGTTCGCCCTGCCTTGGAGCAAGAGCACCGTCGACAACCCCGACCTGAAAAAGGCCAAGAGAATCCTCGACGAAGACCATTACGGCCTGGACAAGGTCAAGGAGCGCATCCTCGAGTACCTTGCGGTCCGGACCCTGTCGAAAAAGATCAAGGGGCCGATCCTCTGTTTCGTCGGTCCGCCCGGCGTCGGGAAGACCTCCCTCGGCAAGTCGATCGCCCGGTCCCTCGGCCGGGAATTCATCCGCATCTCGCTCGGCGGCGTGCGCGACGAGGCCGAGATCCGGGGCCACCGCCGGACCTACGTCGGGGCGCTTCCCGGCCGCATCATCCAGGGCTTGCGGCGGACCGGCTCGAACAACCCCGTCTTCATGATGGACGAGGTGGACAAGATCGGGGCCGATTTCCGCGGCGACCCGTCCTCGGCCCTCCTCGAAGTCCTCGACCCGGAGCAGAACTGCTCCTTCCGGGACCACTACCTCGGCGTTCCGTTCGACCTGTCGAAGGTCATGTTCATCACGACGGCCAACCTCCTCGACCCGATCCAGCCGGCCTTCCGCGACCGGATGGAGATCATCCAGCTGCCGGGCTACATCGAGGAGGAGAAGCTCGAGATCGCCCTGCAGCACCTCGTTCCCAAGCAGGTCAAGGAGAACGCCCTGACGCCGAAGCTCATCCAGTTCACCTCGGGCTCGATCAAGAAGATCATCGCGGCCTATACCCGCGAAGCCGGCGTCCGGAACCTCGAGCGCGAGGTCGCCTCGGTCTGCCGCAAGGTCGCCCGCAAGGTCGCCGAGGGCCGGCGCAAGATGAACAAGATCACCTCGCAGAATATCGAGGCCTACCTCGGCCCGCCGAAGATCTTCAAGGACCAGGTCCAGAAAAAGGATCAGGTCGGCGTTGCGACGGGCGTCGCCTGGACCGAGACCGGCGGCGAGGTACTGTTCGTCGAGGCGACGAAGATGAAAGGGAAGGGGGGCCTGCTCTTAACGGGGTCGCTGGGCGACGTCATGAAGGAGTCGGCCCACGCCGCGCTGAGCTACGCCCGGGCCCACGCCAAGGAGCTGGGCATCGACAACAAGATCTTCTCCCAGAACGACTTCCACATCCACATCCCCGAGGGGGCGATCCCCAAGGACGGCCCTTCGGCGGGGATCACGATGGCCACGGCCTTAATCTCCGTCTGCACGAACCGGAAGATCCGCTGGGACCTGGCCATGACCGGCGAGATCACCCTGCGGGGCAACGTCCTGCCTATCGGCGGGGTGAAAGAAAAAGTCCTGGCCGCTCAGCGGGCCGGCATCAAGAAGATGATCCTTCCGGCACCGAACAGGAAGGACCTAGGCGACATCCCCAAGGTCGTGGCCAAGGACATGGAGTTCATCTTCGTCGAAGAGATCAACCAGGTGTTCGCCCAGGCGCTGAAAAAAGGGCGCTAGGGGGGCTCGCTCGAAGCGGGCGAACGCTTAAAATGTGGGCGGGTCCTGCCGCCGAGCAACCCCGCCGTGCTCGCTCCACCCATCCCCCAGTGGGGCCCTTCCGCTGCGCGCGGCGGGGTGCCCCGCTCGGCGTCACCCGCTAATTAGAGCGTTCGTCCGCTTCTTCGCTCGCTAGGTAATAAAGAGGATCCCGGTGCTTTCCGCTCCGCTCGCCGTAGGGCCAACCCTGCCGTTGCATCCTTTTTTCTTTTACCAAGACAGCGTTCGGCCGCTTCTTCGCTCGCCGATTATTTTCAGACCGATTCCCCTATAGAAACAAGGCTACAGGGCAAGCCCCTATTGCTTGAACTGGAACGAGCCGGTGAAGGCGAGTTCGGCCGGCCCCGTCTGATAGACCTTGTCCGACGTCCAATCGACCAGCACCTGGCCCATCGAGGTCGTGACCTTGACCGTCCGGTCGACATAGCCCTTGAGCATGGCCGCGACCGCTGCCGCCGTCGAGCCGCTGCCCGACGACAGGGTTTCGCCCACGCCCCGCTCCCAGAACATGACCTCGATCTCGGCCCGGCTGCGGATGCGGATGAACTCGATGTTGGTCCTGTTGGGGAAGAAGGGATGCGATTCGATCTCGCGGCCGAGCTGGTGCCATTCGAAGCGGGCGGGGTAGCGGTCGACAAAGACGGCGCAGTGGGGATTGCCGACGGAGACGACCGTGACCGGGTATTTCTTGCGGTTGATCATGAGCGGATAATCGATGATGCGCTCGTGAGGCCGGCCGTCGTCGAAGGGGATGTCCTTCGCGTTCAGGCGCGGCACGCCGAAATCGACCTTGATCAGGACCTGCGCCCCTTTCTTTTCGACGAGGTCGCAGTCCCGCTCGCCGGCCGGCGTGTTGAAGACGATGCGGGGGACGTCGAGCTTGCCCTGGTCGTAGAGGAAAGCGGCGGCGCAGCGCAAGCCGTTCCCCGAGATCTCCGCTTCGGACCCGTCGGCGTTGAAGATGCGGAAGTCGACCGCGCCCCGGGCTTTGTCCCTGACCGAGATGACGAGGAGGCCGTCGGCTCCGACGCCCGTGTGGCGGTCGCAGATCCTGCGGGCCAGGTCGGGGATGTCGGCCTCGGCGGCCACCGCCTCCCGGTCGATGATCAGAAAATCATTGCCCAGGGCGTGGAACTTCGTGAATTCGCTCATTCCCTCACGGGATCTTGATCGTAACGATCGAATCCTGGGATTGGCCGTCGCCCTCGCGCCGGATGCGGAGGAGCAGCGCGTCGCCGGATTTTTTCTTGCTCAGGATGGAATTCCACTGCTCTTCGTTGGTCACGACCTCGCGGTTGACCTCGAGGATGATGTCGCCGGGCTGGAGGCCTTTCCGGGCGGCGTCGCTCTCGCCGTCGACGTCGGTGATCAGCAAGCCTTTGGTCGTCCGGATCCCATAGCGGCGGGCGAGGTTGGCCGTCAGGGGTGTGATCGTGAGGCCGATGTCCTTGCCCTGGCTCACCGAGCTGGCCTTGGGCCGGTTGTCCTCGAGCTCGGCGATGGTCGCCGGAAGAGCTTTTTCCTTGCCGTTGCGGATGACCTTGAACTCGACCTTGGTCCCCGGCTGGATGTCGGCGATCTTCATCCGCAGGTCGTTGGAGTTTTCGATGGCTTGGCCGCTGATCTCGACGACGACGTCGTAGGGCTTGAATCCGGCCTTCTCGGCGGGTCCGCCCTGCGTGACGTTGTTGATCAGGGCGCCCTTCTTGGACTTGAGGTTCAGGAGGCTCTGCGTGTCCTGGTCGATCGGCAGGGTCGCCACTTCGACGCCCAGCCAGCCCCGAACGACCTTGCCCTTGTCCTTGAGCTGGGTCACGACTTTCTTAGCCATGTTCACCGGGATGGCGAAGCCGATCCCGATGTTGCCGCCGGTCGGGGTCAGGATGTTGCTGTTGATCCCGATGACCTCGCCCTTCATGTTGACGAGCGGGCCGCCGGAATTGCCCTTGTTGATGGCCGCGTCCGTCTGGATGAAGTCCTCGTAGCTGCTGCCGTCGCCCAGGCCGAGCTGCCGGCCCTTGGCGCTGACGATCCCGCCGGTGACTGTGTGCTCCATGCCCAGGGGGTTGCCGATGGCCAGGACCCACTCGCCGACCTTGACCTGGGCCGAATCGCCCAGCTCGGCGAAGGGCAAGTTCTTGGCGTCGATCTTGATCAGGGCGACGTCGGTGCGAGGGTCGGTCCCGATGATCTTCGCCTGGTACTCTTCGCCCTGCGCGGTGAACACCTTGACCTTCTGGCCATTCTCGACGATGTGGTTATTGGTGATGGCGTAGCCGTCGGCGCTGATGAAGAAGCCCGTCCCCTGGACGGTCACTTTCTGGGCCTGGGGCCGCATCCGCGGACTGCCGAAGAAACGGTCCCAGAACTCATCGGACGGCCCTTCCGGAAATCCCATCGACGACTGCCGTTCGACCTTGTCGCATTCGACCTTGAAGACGGCCGGCCCGACCTTGTCCGAGATCCTGACGAAATCGAGGTCGGGCTTGACGGCTTGGGGAGCGTCGGCGAAAAGCGCGGAGCCCAGGGGGGTCGCCGTGTTATCCAAAAAGCTACGTTGAGAGGCCTTCTTCTCGGGCATATAGACGAAAACGTAGCCCGCGGCCAGGATCCCGAGCAAAAAGCTGGCCAGCGATATCCAGACAACCTTTTTCATCGATAAACCTCCATTTTATGTCCTAACTGTCCTGCTATCTGCTGTTTCTATAAAAAATTAAGGATAGCATAATTTTCAACCTATTTCAAACGCCGCTCTCCGGCGAAAAGTTGCATTTCGGCCGGGCTCGGACTAATATCGGGTCCATGCCGGTCCCGGGCGCGCTCATCGTCATCGAAGGCATCGACGGGGCGGGGAAGTCCACCCAGGCGAAGGCTCTGATCCGGAGGCTCCGGTCGAAAGGCCGGCCGGCGGTCTATTTCCGGGAGCCGTCCCGGGGCAAGTGGGGCCGGGAGCTGAAGCGCAAGGCCAAACAAGCCGGGTCCCTGACGCCCGAGCAGGAGTTGGACCTTTTTTTGAAGGACCGGCGGGAGAACGTCGACAAGAATCTGAAGCCGGCTTTAGCCGCGGGCAAGGTCGTCGTCCTAGACCGTTACTATTTCTCTACGATCGCCTATCAGGGGGCCAAAGGCCTCGACCGGGCCAGGATCAAGCGCCTCAACGAGGCCTTCGCTCCGAAGCCGGACCTCGTTTTCATCCTCGACCTCGGGGCCGGCGAAGGATTGGCCCGGATCTCCGGCCGGAGGAGAAAAGACGTCCTGTTCGAGCGCGCGTCCTACCTCGTCAAGGTCCGCCGGATCTTCCGCTCGTTCAAGGGGAGGCGGTTCGTCCACATCGACGCCCGGCAGAGCCGGAGGGAGATCGCCCGGCGCATTTTCGAACCGACCTTAGAAATTCTCGGGAAAAAATCTAAATAATATTTTTCTCGCTTCGTCGGGATATCAAGCTTGATCCGAATTCAATGAACTGATTGATTTCGTAAATAATTTGAAGTAGCGGCGACGGGGTTCGACCCTAAGGCGAGCCTAGCGGAGGGGGGTCCCCTAGGCGAGCTTTGCTCTGTCCTCCGCGACAGCTAGGGCGAAGCCTAGGGGGGAAACCGACGGGACTGGTTCCCCAGGGAGCCGTGGGCCGAGCCCCGTCGCCGCTGCGACTAAGTTGGTTTTTATCTTCTAATTTGTTATCATTTTTTATTCATGGCGGAAAAAAAGAGGCTGTGGCGGATCAGGATCGTCAAGGGCGGCAAAGTGCGCTTTTGGAAGGTCCTCCTCATCGCCGCGCTGTTCCTCACCGCCCTCGTCCTGGGGGGCATCGTCGGGACCTATTTCGCGGTCAAAAAGACAGTCCCGGACATCAGCTCCCTCGAAAAATACGAGCCGAGCATCCTTACCTCCATCTACGCCGACGACGGCAAAATCATCAAGGAAATCGGCCCGGAAAAACGGATCGTCGTCTCCTACCAGCAGATCCCCAAGGTCCTCGAAAAAGCCATCCTGGCCACCGAGGATCCCCGCTTCTTCAAGCATAAAGGGATCGATGTCCGCGGCGTGTTGCGGGCGATCCGCGAGAACGTCCTGAACATCTTCACCCGCAAAAAGCCCGAGGGCGGGAGCACGATCACCCAGCAGCTGGCCCGGCGGCTCTTCCTCCATCCCCTGCAGACGATCCAGCGGAAGCTCGTCGAATGGTATCTGGCCGTCGAGATCGAGAAACGGTACTCGAAGGAGAAAGTCTTCGAGATGTACTGCAATCAGTTCGAGTTCGGCAACGGCGCGTTCGGGGTCGAAGCCGCTGCGCACCTCTATTTCGGCAAGAGCGTCTCCGACCTGACCCTCGACGAGGCGGCGATCATCGCCGGGATCCTGCGCGGGCCGTCCCGTTATTCGCCGTACCGGTATCCGGCCCTGGTTCTGGAGCGGCGCAACCACGTCCTCAACCGCATGGCCGAGGAGAAATTCATCCCTCCGGCCGAAGCCGAGGAGGCCAAGAAGAAGCCGTTGACCGTCCTTCCCCTGGGCCGGGAGGATTCGGATTTCGGGGCTTACGCCTTCGAGGAGATCCGCAAATACATCGTCGATACGTACGGCGAGGACGCCCTTTACCGGGGCGGCCTGAAGGTCTACACGACCTTGAACGCGGCCTACCAGAAGTTCGCCGAGGACGCTCTGGACAAAGGGCTTCGCGAGCTGGACAAGCGCCACGGCTGGCGCAAGGACAAGGTCAACCTTCTCGAAGACAAGGAATTCCAGCTCAAAGGCGGGAAGCTCGAGGACTACCGGCTCAAGAGCTGGACGACGCCGCGCGTCGAACCGGGCGACACGCTCGACGCCATCGTCCTCATGGTCGGCAAGAAGGACGCCCGCGTCCGGGTGAAAACCTTCGTCGGCAAGATGACCAACGACGACATCGCCTGGGCTTTCGCCGACTACCGCGACAAGACCAAGTCGCTGGACCGGTTGATCAAGCCCGGCGACGTGATCAAGGTCGTCGTCAAGAGCAAGGACGAACCGAAGAAAGAGCTCGTCGTTTCGCTGGACCAGGAGCCGGCCGCGCAGGGCGCCTTCCTCGCCATCGACCCCCGGACCGGCCAGATCAAGGCCATGGTCGGCGGCTATTCCTTCCAAAAGAGCCAGCTCAACCGGGTCAGCCAGACGTTCAGGCAGGCCGGCTCGTCGATCAAGCCCATGCTGTATACGGCGGCTCTGGACAACGGCATGACGGCCGCCAGCCGCATCGTGGACGAACCGACGGATTTCGAGGACAAGTGGCAGAAGACGATCTGGTCGCCCAAGAACTACGACCGCCAATATAAAGGCATGGTCACCCTCCGCCAGGGGCTCGAAGAATCCCGGAACGTGGTCACGGCCAAGATCTTGGACCACATCTCTCCCCAGGTCGGCGTCGAATACTGCCGGAAATTCGGCATCACGTCCACCCTGTATCCGTATCTGTCGCTGGCCTTGGGAACGTTCGAAGTCAGCCTGACGGAAATGGTCTCGGCCTACACCACGTTTCCGAACAAGGGCATCCGGATCAAGCCGTATTTCATCACCCGCATCGAGAACAGGGAGGGCAACATCCTGGAGGAGAACCGGGTCGAAGCCGAGGAGGTCATCTCGCCGCAGACCGCCTACCTCATGACCTATCTCATGCAGGGCGTCGTCGAGCGGGGAACGGCGGCGGTGCTGGCGAGCGGGCTCCTGAACGACGTCCCGCTGGCCGGAAAGACGGGCACGACGGACAAATACACGGACGCCTGGTACATCGGATTTTCCCCCGGCCTCTGCGCCGGCGTGTGGATCGGCTACGACGACAACCGCACGCTCGGCCTCAACGAGGCCGGCGCGGTCGCGGCCCTGCCCGTCTGGGTCGATTTCTTCCGCACCGTCATCGGCGACGGAAAAAGGAAAGCCGAGGAAGCGGGAACGGAGTTCGTCCGCGAGGAGTTCGAGGTCCCGGCCTCCGGTATCCGTTTCGTTCCCATCGACCTCCGGACGGGACTCCTGGCCGCACCCATCTGCAAGTGGCGGTTCATGGAGGCCTTCCTCGAAGGGACCGAGCCGAACCGGTACTGCTCCTACGAGGACCATCTGCTGACCCTGGACTACGCGGTTTCGGCCAAGGCCAAGGAAGAGCGCGAGGTCATCCGCTGACCGCCCGCCGCGGGCTCACTCCGTCGGGGCCGTCTCTCGTTTGAAGATCCTGACTTTGGGGTGGTCGAAGAGGCGGAAGCTCAATTCCGAGCGGTCGTCATCGACGGTCAAGCCCAGAAACGCCGGTTTCTCCTCGAACATCCTGACCAGCCGAAAGCCCATCTTCTCGTCGTAGAGCCGACGGAAGAACTGGACGACCGTCGGATATTCCTTCGGGCGGAAGGCGTACTGCTCGGAATGCTCGTCGCTCATGATGACGTAGTCGACGCCCTCCAGCCTCTCCCGGGCGTATCTCCAGAATTTATCGGGGGGCCTCAGGGAGGCCGAGGCGTAGGTGAAGAGGTTCAATGTCTTGATCGTGTAGTAATCCTGCTTGACGTACTCGTCCCGGCCGAATCCCACCGTGTAGCTGTCGAAGAATTGCGGATGGAAATACATCTCGCCTAGAAGCGGCGTGGCGTAGGAGATGTTGATGAGGACCGTCGATCCCTGGGGGATATTCTCGTGGATCCAACGGGAGGCTTGGACGCGGACGTCGTCCTGTTTGTAGATGTGCAGGTAGGACAAGGTGTAAAAAACCGACGTCGCTCCGACAAGGGCGATCACGACGGCGATGAGGGCGCGAACGGCCTTCGGCTTGGCGCTTTCGTAGAGTTCCACGGCAAAGCGCGCGCCGAACAGGCAGAGAAAGGGCAGCAGCGGCAGGGCATAGCGGATGAACTTCATGTACCCGAAGCCGATAGCCCCGAAATAGACCGCGATGAAGGACAGAATGAGCCCGTCCGCCCACTTCCTCTTCCACAAAGCCCAGAGAGCGCCGAACAGGCAAAGGATTTCGAGCGCCGGGCCCATGCTGTAATAGAGCAGATTGGTGAGCCAGTAGGCGCCGGTCGCGCCGGTGAACTGAAAAGTCCACTGGGGCCGTTGCGCGCCTTTGACGAAGTCGATGGTCCGTCCGGACATGTCGAGGAACGCCGCCGGATTCATGACCACGAAAGGATTGGCGAGCAGGAAGACCAAGCCGGCCGCGACGAAGACGATGGCCAGCTTCCCCAGCGAAGGGCCGGAGAAAAGGGCCCGGAGGCGCTCCTTCCAGGGCCGTCCAGCGCCCTTCCAGAGGGCCATGAGGTGGGCGGCGAAGATAACGGGGACCGCGAGAAGGACGGTCTGCTTGGTGGCGACGGCGATCCCGGTCACGATGCCGGCGAGGAGATAGGCCTTCCGGCTCTTCTTCTCGACGATGCCGAGGCACAGATAGAGGATCAGGACGAAGAAAAACGTCATGGGCACGTCCGTCGTGAAAAAATGGGAATCCCGGACGTGGAGGACGGTGAAGGCGAGGAAGAAAGCGGCCAGGAGGCCGGCCGTCCGCGAATAGATGCGGGTTCCGAGCCGATAGAGAAAGGCGACCGTGGCCGCCCCGAAGGCGGCGACGATGCCCCGGGCGAGGAGATAGAACAGGGTCAGGCTGGCCGGGTCGCCGTGCTCGAAGGGCCGGACGAGGGTCGAGGCGGAGACCAGGCCGATCTGGAGGAACATGAGGACCGGGGGATACAGGAAGAACTTGGATTCGCCCGCGACGAGCTCCGAGATCGAGGGCGTCGTCCGGAGCTTTTCCGTGATGTCGGCCATCAGGAATTCGTCGGAATGGAAGTGATAGGGCAGCCCCCATCCCAGGCCGTAGAACCGGACCCCGATTCCGGCTAGGACGACCACGGTGAACAGGACGAGGACGGTCTTCTTATTGCCGGCCACGTTTGCTCCTCAGGAGCGAGCCGAGTATGCTTTGATAGGCTTCGCAGGGAGTCCAGCAGTGGGGACAGTCGAACTCCCAGATCTCCCTCTGAAGCTCGAGAGCGGCCTCCGAATTCCAGAGGGCGGCCAAATCATAGTCCCAGTCCCGGATATTGCCCAGGCGGCGATCATACATGCTGCAGGGATAGACGCCTCCGACGTCGTCCAGAAAGCAGGAGGATCTCAGGGCTTGACAGCGGAGGGGAGTTCTCTTCGTCCGGAGGTACGTCTCGACCCTATTCAAATATTGCCGTTCCAGAAAGGAGACGGGATTCAGCGGAAACCTCCGGGCCTGCAGATAATCGCGAACGGTTTGGGCTATGGCCGTCTCGCTTCCGGAGATCAGGCCGCCATCGGCGTTTCCATAATAATGCGCCGAGACGTGGGCGATGTTGACGTGAAAATCATCAACCGTGAGCGAGGGGTATTCGGCTTTAGCCGCTTGGAAAGCCTCTTCGAACTGTCCGGCGTTCAAGGCCGAGACGGTCATGCCCAGGACGGTCCGGACGCCGGCGACCTCGCGGAGCCGCTTGAAGGTCTCGATCTGGCGCCTCCATCCTCCGGGTATGCCGCGAATCTGATCGTTCAGGCGCTCGTCTCCGTCCATGCTGACGGTAAGGATGAGCTTTTCGGGCTTCCAGAGCGCTATTTTGCGGACCGACCGTACGATCGTCTCGGTCAAATAGCCGTTCGTGGGAAAATGCAGGAGCAACAGGCGCGGGGACGAAGCCAGGATGATCTCGACGATATCCAATAAGTCCCGGCGCAAGAAGATTTCTCCCCCGGTCAGGTCTATCCAGGAGAAGAAGGGGGCCTTGCCGAAAAGCTTCCCGATTTCGGCCGCCGTGAGCTCGTCCTGGGGAGGCTTTTTCCAGATGCCGCATGTCTGGCAGCGGTAGTTGCATTTGGAGGTCAGGGAGAAAGTCAGCTTATAAGGGCGCGCCGGCCGCCCCACGTTGGCTTTCAAGATGCTGCGGGCGAGAGCGGCGTACTTTAATGGATTCAATTTCGAGATTGTGTCAAAAGATATTCTTGACGACGCTCCAGATGTACCGGAACCAGACCTTTCTGAGCCGGATCGTCGAATGTCCGTGTTTGCGGGCGTATTCGTGGGCCGCGATTTCGTCCACCCGATAGCCCTTTTTCAGGCATTTGATGGTCATTTCCTGCTCGATGGTGGTAATGTTCTCCTTGAGATTCCAATCGCGGGCGGCTTTGGTCCGGACGGCCCGGAATCCGTTTTGGCTGTCGGTCAGCCGGACCTTGAAGCGGTAATTGATGGCGATCAGGATGATGTCCGAGCCGATCATCCGCAGGAGTTTTTGGATGTCGCCGTGCAGTTCGTCGCTTCCGCCGCGGCCCCGCGAGCCCACGACCATGTCGGCGCGGCCTTCATTGATGGGCGCGACCATCTTGGGAATGTCCGCCGGATCATGCGATCCGTCGGCATCGATGAAGACCAGGATGTCATGATCGATCGAGTGGATCGCCGTACGGATGCCGTCCCCCTTGCCCTTTCCATGGTCCCGCAATACCCGGGCGCCTTCGGCGGCGGCGATGTCCCGCGTCCGGTCCCTGGAGTGCCCATCGACGACATAGACTTCGTCGACGAACGGTTTGGTCGCCCGGATCACCTCGGCGATGCCTTCTTCTTCGTTCCGGGTCAGTATGACCCCGCAGACGGACATGGCGGGGTGGGAGATTTCGTTCACGGGTGGGATTCTATCAGAGATATTCCCTGATTTCAATCGAGGGGCTCCGCTCCCGGGGCGCCGACGTCTTGTCCGGCGAAAACGACTGTGCTAGAATGAATTCCGAGAAAAACGGCCTGATGAAGAAGTTTTTTGTCCGGTTTCTGCTGGCTTTTTTCGCCGTAGCGGCGACCATCTTCGCCGTCGAGGTCTTCGTCCGGGTCTTCTGGACCAAGCTCAGCGGTCCGGCCATCATTCCCCTGACTCTGAAAACGCACCGGATCTCGCCCAATCCGCTCCTGGGTTATGAGCTGGTGCCGGGAAGCGCCTCCTTCGAGGACGGCGCCTGGTATAGGATCAATCAGGACGGCATTCGGGACCGGGACTATTCCCGGACGAAGCCTGCGGGAACCTATCGCATCGCCGTCCTGGGAGATTCCAACACCTTCGGCCTGGGCGTGGAGCTCGAAGACACCTGGCCCAAGCAATTAGAAGCGGAATTGGGCAAGGACGGCTCCCCGATCGAGGTGATCAATTTCGGGGTCATGGGCTATAACACCACCCAGGAAGCAGAACGGATCCAGGAGAAGGTTCTGGCTTATTCGCCGGACCTGATCCTCATCGGCTACAGCCTGAACGATATCGGCGTTCTGAGCCGGGAGCGAAGGGTTCTGAGCACGTACAAGGGATACGACACGTTTCTGACCACCGGCGTCGGCTTCCTAGACGGATTCCTCCGCCGGCTGAAAATCTACCTCCTGATCAAGAATCGCCTCTATCTTAAGAAAACCAACGCCGACAAGGCGCCGCCCCAGTACTCCAAGGACGGCGAGAAGTTCCTGAAATTCGGGTATAACCGGTATTTTTTCGAAGCTTACAACGAAAAGGAGAATTGGACCGTCCTGAACGAGGCGTTCGCCAAGATCCGGGACATGACTCGGCCCAAGATTCCCGTGATGGTCGTCATCCATACGGAATTGCAGGACATGGATCACTATCTCTTCGGCGATATACACGAGATCGTGAAAAAGCTCTGCGCGGACTATGGATTTCTGGTCTTCGATCCGCTGGACGAGATGCTCACACACTCGGCCCGGGACCTCCGGATCAGCGCTTCCAATATCCATCCCAATCCCAGGGGACACAAAATCTTCGCCCAAACCGTCGCCCGCCACTTGAGAGAATCTTCTTTGGTCAAGTGATACGAATGCCGGAGAAAGAAAGAGGATGGATTCGTTGAACGAAGGGAGAGCCGCAGACCCTCGCGGAACCGGCGAATTCGGGGGGGGGAAAATCACCCCCGGGATCGTCTTCAGGGGTGATTGACCCTTCTGCGGGCAGGTTTTATGATATTCCTATGACCAACAGATGGGCATGGGTTCGAGGCCGCGGGCATAGAGAGCGGCCTCGTCGAGGAGAGCGATCATGCCAAGAGCCGTAGTGCCGTTGGTCCTTTTCATCGCCCTGTCCCTGATCCTCTCGGGCGGCGACGCCGCTTCGGCCCGTCCGGGAGGGACTCTCCAGGAGGGAGTTGCCGCCGTCGAGACCATCCAGATCTCGGACGGCCAGGGCGGCAACTCCCGCTATCCCGCCGTCGCCGAGAACGAGGACGGCGACCGGCTGATCATATTTCGCGGCCCCGACGACGCCTATTGGTACAGCTTCAGCCAGGTCGCCGGGATATGGAGCGCTCCAGCCGTTATCCCCGACCAGCCCGGTCTGAATAAATTCCTGTTTGCGGATATCGAAGCGGACAGCACCGGCCGATTCCATTGCGTTTGGGAGCAACCCCTGTCCGTCGCGATGTACGCCTCCTACAAGAACAGAACCTGGACGACCCCGGCGCGCCTTCCTACCGACGACCCCCACGAATACGGCGTCTCGGTCGGCGTCCGCTCGAACGACGAAGTCGTCGTCGTCGACACGGAGAGCGTGTCACAGCCCTCTCTGACCAAGGATGTCTTCATTTGTCTGAAGAAAGCGGCCGATGCCCAATTCCAGACCTCCGTCAACGTGACCAATGAGTCCCAAAGCTCCGCGCACGCCTGGTCGGCGGTCGATGACTACGACCACGTCTGGATCGCCTACAAGGAGGAATGGGATCCGAATCCCCCTGAGATTTTGGGAATCAGCCTCCTCCATCTGGACGAGACGAATACGTTGGTCGAGAAGCTGGCCGTTTCCGAGCCGGCGGGCTGGTCGTTCTGGCCTCAGGTGGCCGTGAACAGCGAGGACAAAGTGATGACGGCCTGGGCCCATGCCCAGAGCAACGACTATTGGTCGCGCCTCTATGACCCGGCGGCCGGAGTGCTTTCCTCCCCGGCCTCCTTCGGCACCGGCTTATCGACCAATCCCTGGTGCACCTTCTATTTGAGGTTGGCGGCGCACGGCCGGGACTTCTACGCCGCGGCCATCGATCGGTCCAGAATCCTCTACCTTTTGAAATACGACGAAGCGGCGGAACAATGGAACAGAATCGCCCAGATCTCGGACCGGTCGGTCGAGACCTTCGACCTCTACGCCGGCAATGAGGCCGTCCTCATCGTCTGGGGGGGATACGATGACCCGGCCGATATCTTCGTGTCCACGGTCGCCGTTCCGCCGATCGTTTCCCCCAAACCCATTCTGACGATCCAGGCCGGTCCGGGAGGAACAACCGCTCCCGGGCCGGGATTCTATAAATACGCCCGGGGCAAGCGCGTCAGCGTCCGGGCCGTGCCCGACTACGGATACCGCCTGAGCCATTGGTCGGGCGACGCGTCCGGAGACGCGGCTAATACGGTCGTGACGATGGACGGGGACAAGACGATCCAGGCGAATTTCACCTCGGTCCCGAAGCCCGCCGCGGACCTCGCCGTCACCACGTCCGTGGACCTTTCCCTCTCCCGCAAGGCCAACGCGCTGTCCTGGAACCGGAATCCCGCGAACGCCGGCATCGCCCTCAGCGAGTACGGCGTCTACCGTAAGAACGCCGGCCGGCCGGACGGCGATTTCAAGAAGATCGGCGCGGTTCCTGCGGATACGTTCGCATACGCCGACGCGGGGCTTCCCTTGGACCAGAAGTACGCTTACTGCCTGACGGCCGTCGCCTTGAATCCGGCCGACGGGGAAAGCGGCCGGTCGGAATCCGTGACCGAAGGGAGTCTGTTCCCGCCGGCGGCCGTGTCCTGCCGGACGGTATTCAACAGCTCTCTCTTCCGGAAGGAAAAGATCAACATCATATCCTGGGAGCACAGCCCGCTCAACGAGGGCGCCGCCGTCGTCCAATACGACATTTACCGCAAGGCCGCCGACCGGGACGATTCGGAATATCAGAGGATCGCCTCAGTCGCCGGAGCCGCCGCCGAATTCCAGGACCGGAAGCTGCCGCTTGGCGAGCGCTATGTCTATGCCGTTAAAAGCATCGATACGGGGGGAGCCGAAAGCGGGATGTCCAATCCCGCAAAGGATTGACAAGGAGACCATCGAGAGGGGTGATCATGAAGAGAGCCTTCCGGCCCCCGGCGATTCTGGTCGCCGCCGCGGTCTTCGCCGCGGGTATTCTCGTCGCGGCTCCGGCCGAGCCCCAATCCGCCCCGGTTGCGAAAATCCTCAAGCGCATTGACCCGGGCGACCGGGCCCTGCTGGGCCAGGCCCCGGCCGCGAGCGTCGAAACCGTCAAGATCTCCTCCGGAGACGACAGCCGCTATCCCGGCGTCGCCGAAAACGCGAGCGGCGACCGGCTGGTCATCTTCGCCGGCTCGGACAATTTGTACCGATTTAGCTTTTATAAAAAAGGCGGAGCATGGACGACTCCTGCCGTCATTCCCAACCAACCGCAGCTTTCGAAGGTCACGTGCGTGGACGTCGAGGCCGACGGCACGGGCCGCTTTCACTGCGTCTGGGAGCAGCCCCAGTCCGCCGCCGTCTACGCCACGTGCCTCAACGGAGTTTGGACGGCTCCGTCCCGGCTGCCGCTGGCCGGCGGGTACGACATGTCCTCGGCGATCGCCATCCGCTCCGATGACGAAGTGGTTCTCGTCAACGGCCAGATTGTCAACATCGGCTCCTTGACCAAGGACATCTTCCTCTACACGAAGGGCCGGGGCGAATCCGATTTCCGGACGCCCATCAACTTGACGACGGACAGGGAGAGTTCGGCGATGCCTCACGTCGCCGTCGGTCCGGACAACCACGCCTGGGTGACCTACAAGAGCGACCTCTTCGTCCCGGGCATCACGGACGACATCCTGGTCATCTACGTGAATCACCTCGACGCGGACAACCAGTTCGTGGAGAGGATCATGGTTTCGGAAGACGAAGGCTGGGGTTTCTGGCCCCAGGTCGCCGTGAACGGTGCGAATAAGGTCATGACCGTCTGGCCGTTTTCCCAGAGCGGAGATTACTGGTCCCGGCTCTATGATCCGGCGACGAAGAACCTGTCTTCGCGGATCCCCCTCAAGACCGGCATTTCGACCAATCCCTGGTGCACGTTCTATACGAAACTCGTCGCCCGCGGCGAGGATTTTTACGCCGCCATCCTCAATCCCGGCCGGATCCTCTTCCTCATGAAATTCGACGAGGCGTCCTCGTCCTGGCTCCAAGCCGCCCAGGTGTCCGACCGGGCGGTCCAGTACTTCGACCTGTATTCCGGAAGCGACAGGCTGCTCCTGGCTTGGGGGTCCAACGACGCGCCCGCCGACGTCTTCCTGACGGCGGTCGAGGCCAACGTCGTCATCAGCGACAAATACACCCTGACCATCCAGGCGGGAACCGGAGGCACGACGACCCCGAGCGCCGGGACGTACCGGCACGATAAGGGCAGCCAAATCACGGTCAAGGCCGTCGCCAATGCGGGCAACCGCTTCACCGGCTGGTCGGGAGACGCCTCCGGGACGTCCGCGACCATCTCCGTCACGATGGATGCCAACAAAACCGTCAAAGCGAATTTCATCGCCGTACCGGCGAGGACGCTGACGATCCAGGCAGGTGAAGGGGGGACGACGGATCCCGCCCCCGGCGCGTATCAGCGCGATCAGGGCAGCCAGGTCGGCCTGTGGGCCGTCCCGAACGATGGGTATCGGTTCGCCGGCTGGTCGGGCGACGCTTCGGGAGAGATCGCGTCGATCACGATCACCATGGACCGCGACAAGACGGTCAAGGCCGACTTCGCCTTCATCCCCGTAGCTAAGCGCCCCCTCGACCCCGTCCTCCAGACGGCCCTCGACGCCTCGCAGGCCAGCAAGACCAACGTGCTGGCCTGGAGCCCGAATCCCGAGAACGCCGGGACCGAGCTCAAGGAGTACTGGATCTACCGGAAGCGGTCCGCCGGCCCGGACAGCGAGTTCGTCAAGGTCGGGTCGGTCGGAGCGGCGGCGTTCCAATACGCCGACGGAGGACTCTCCTGCGGCCAGAAATACGGATACATGGTAACGGCCATCCCCAAGGATCCCTACGGCAAGGAGAGCGCGGCTTCGGACGTGGTGATCGAGGTGATCGCCTTCCCGCCGCTGGCCGCCGCCTGCAAAACCGTATCCAATGCGTCGCTCTTCCGGACGGAAAAGATCAACGTGGTCACCTGGCGGCCGAATCCGCTGAACGAGCCGAACACCGTCGCCCAATACAACATTTACCGCAAGAAAGCCGGCGAAACCGACGCCGGCCTCAAGCTCGTCGGAACCGTCGCCGGGACGGCCTTCGAATACCAGGACCGGAGGCTGTCGTTCGACGACAGCTTCGTCTATGTCGTCCGGACCGTCGATTCGGGCGGTTTCGAGAGCGGGAATTCCAATCCTGCCGGCGAAACGGGCTGAGATCCGCCAAAATTTTACATATTGGGGCGGAAAATCGTTGACTTTTCCCCCTAAATCAAAGTATAAAGTAATGCCAAAAAAATTTAAGGAGTCTCGTCATGAAGAGAGCTTTGCCGATCACGGCCCTGATCGCCGTTCTGGCGATCGCGGGGGGAATGGTCCTCTCGGCCACCCCTTCAGCCAAGGAAGGGCCGGATGTGAACGTCATACAGTCCGTCTCGGGGAGCGACGGGGCCGGAGCGCCCCGGGCTCAGGGAGCGGCGCCGATCATAGAAACCTGGAGGCTGACGGCCGAATCGCCGGGCAACTACCGCCATCCCGCCGTTGCCGAAGACTCCAAAGGCAACCGCTTGGCCATCTTTCGCAGCACGGGAGGAACGTCCTACGATTTTGTCTACTGCCCTAAGGGCGGCACGTGGAGCACGCCGACGTCCATCAACGGCGGCGTCCAGCCCGCCCTCGTTCGGAGCCTGTATGCGTGGCTGAGAGTCGACAGCACGGACCGGTTCCACGCCTATTGGGAGTACGCCAATGCCGCCGTCTACGCCTCGTTCAAGGACGGAGTATGGACGACACCCTTCAAGGTCTCGTACGTCGGTTCTTACGACCAGACGAGCGGAATAGATTTGCGCTCGAACGATGAGGTGGTCACGGTCGACTGCGAGGTCATCGGCTACAGCAAGGACGTCTGGATCCACGTCAAAGGGAAGGACGAATCCACGTTCCGCTCCCCCTTCAACCTCACCCGGGACCCCGGGGAAGGCTCGACCCAGCCCAGCATCGCCATCGACTCGAAGAACCGAAGCTGGGTGGTCTGGAAGAGCGACCTCCACATACCCAATGTCGAGGAAAACCTGGTCATTTACCTGGCCTGGTTTTATCCGGACAATCGGGACGGCGATGACGATTGGTTCCTTGTCTCGCCTAACCCGGGCTGGTCGTTTCTGCCCCAGGTGGCCGTCAACAACGAGGACAAGGTCATGACCCTCTTTGCCTGCTCGACATACGGCCAGTACCTGAGCCGGATGTACAATCCGAATACGAAGCAGATGGGTTCCCTAACCCTCCTCAACATCGGCCTGACGATGAATCCTTGGCACACCTTTTTTTCCCGGCTGGCCGCCCACGGCAAGGATTTCTATGCTGCGGTCATGACGCCGGGGCGGATCCTTAAGCTGATGAAATTCGACGAGACGAAATCCGAGTGGACCGAGTACTGTCAGGTTTCGGATCTTCCCGTCGAGATGTTCCACCTGTTCTCCGGCTACGACCGGATGCTCATCGCCTATAGCACCTGGGATGAGCCGACCAGCGTCTACCTGACGGCCGTTGAAGTCGAGCCCCTCCTCCCCAAGCAATACGCGCTGACGGTCCAGTCCGGCAGCGGCGGCACGACCAATCCCGCCCCCGGCACCTACAATTACGACCGGGACAGCAACGTCATTATTACCGCCTTCCCGGACACGGCCTTTCGCCTTAAGAACTGGACGGGCGACGCGTCCGGGACCGCGAACCCCCTGACCGTCACCATGGACAAGGACCGGACGGTCAAGGCGAACTTCGAGTACGTCCTCCAGCCGGCTGTCGGCGTGACCGCGCAGAAGAAGCTCGAGCGCAGCTTCTTCAGGGGCTACTACATGAACGTCGTGACCTGGCAGGAAAATCCCCTCAACGTCGCCCAAAAGGTGACGATCGTCGAGCAGCGCCTCTACCGGAAAACCCGGGCCGCGGACAACTCCCAGTGGGCCCTGCTGGCATCCCTCGGGCCGTCGACCATGACCTATACCGACATGAACGTCGGCAAGGACAGCGACTACGTCTATTCCGTGGGCCTGGTCGACGACAAAGGCAACGTCAGCGGCTATTATTGAGCTCCGGAGTAGAGAAGAAGACCATGAAGAAAACAAATCTTTTGTCATACTTGGGGGCGGCTCTTTTTGTCCTGGGATCGGTCCTCGCGTTTCCCCCGGCCGCTTTGGCCCAAGACGAGGAGGTCTCCCAACCGAAGTTCCGCGTCGGATTCTACTGGGAAGGCTTCAAGATAGCCGATAAGAACCTGACCAATTTCTTCGGCAATTTCCAGAAGAACCTTCCGGGCATCGAAGCTTCGTATCACATCGCATACAACATCGACGTCTGGACGACGTTCCGCGTCTTCACCGACGAGACGGTGACGCCGATCGACCAGCACGTCGACAAGTTCCGTTCGACGATGACCTCCTTAGGGGTTATCTACCGGCCCGTACGGCTGAGCGTCTTCGAGCCCTTCATCGGGGCGGGAGCGGAGCTCTATTTCTACAACGAAAAGATCGAGGGCGCGGAGGACCTTTCGGCCACATCCGGTTCAGCCCTCGGCGTCCATTTCCAGCTCGGGTCGTACATCGATATCACGAAATTCCTCTCGGCCAAGCTGTATGCCCGCCTGAACAGCGTCAACGCGACCCTCGCCGAGGCGACGCCGGACGCCAGTACAAAGCTGAAGCTCGGCGGCTCGGAGTTCGGAC
>Ga0208828_1000299_pt1 | contig 22606 bp, 18 predicted proteins | sample Kivu_160m_FD_185487 | JGI IMG/M metagenome (GOLD analysis project Ga0208828, IMG submission 185487) | Freshwater microbial communities from Lake Kivu, Western Province, Rwanda to study Microbial Dark Matter (Phase II) - Kivu_160m (SPAdes)... | ecosystem: Environmental > Aquatic > Freshwater >... | reverse complement strand
CTTGAGCGCGCGGAGCGCGGAGATCGAGGTCGTCGAGTCGATGCCCCATCTGCTGCCGCGTCAGCTCGACCCGCGGGCCGGCGCGTTCCTGAAAACGGAAATGGAGAAATGCGGGATGCGCGTCCGGGTGGGCGCGGCCACGGACGAGATTCTGGGCGATCACGAAGCGCGCGGGATCCGGTTCAAGGGCGGCGAAGAGATCGCGGCCGAGACGGTCATCATCGCCGCCGGCGTGAGGGCGGACCTCCATCTGGCCCGGGAGGCCGGGCTTCCGACGGACCGGGGCGTCGTGGTCAACGATTTTCTCGAGACCGGCCGGGAGGGGATCTTCGCCGCGGGCGACGGGATCCAGCACAGGGGCGCGGTCTACGGGATCATCCCCGCATCGTTCGAGCAATCGCGGATCGCCGCGGCCAACATCCTCGGCGGGAAGGTCGCCTATCAGGGGACCGTCCCTTCCAATACCCTGAAGGTCGCAGGCATCCATCTGACGTCGATCGGCAACGTCAACCCGGACGGCGGGGAGTTCGAAGAGATCCGCTTCGAACGGCCGGAGGAGGGGATCTACAAAAAGATCGTTCTCAAAGAAGGGGCCGCCGTCGGAGCGATCTGGCTCGGGACGAAAAACGGGGTCAACGGAATCACCCGGGCGGTCAACCAGAGAACGAACATCGACCCATGGAAGAACGATCTCTTCGACGAGGCGTTCGACTTCTCGCTCTTATGATCCGCCGCGCCGCTCCGATCTTGGCTCTCGTCGGCCTTCTGGCGGCGCCGGCGGCGGCCCAGGTCGCCGTGTCCGGTTATTTTTCGCTGGATTTCAGCCTCGGCCAGACTCAGAGCAATTTCTCCAAGGGGACGTTTCATGAAGCGCAAGCCGGTCTTTTGCTCTCCGGCGCATGGACGGCGCGCCTGACGTATGTTCTGGAGGTCCGCTCGCGCGGCGTATCCCGATTCGAGGTCGAACAAGCCTGGGCTGCCTTCGGCTGGTCGGACGCCTTTCGGGTCAGGGCCGGGCTGTATCTCGTTCCCTTCGGAAAATACAACGTCTCGGCCCGGCCTTTCGAGACGCGCCTCGTTTCGGCGCCGCTTCCTATCGGCGAGGCCTTCCCTTCGAGCTGGAGGGATCTCGGGCTCCTCGCCGATGGCCGGTCCGGATTCCTGACTTATTCCGCCTATATCGGCAACGGGTTGGCGGAAGGAGAGGACCTGCGCGCCGGGCAGCAGTTCGCGGACAACAACCGGAACAAGGGATACGGCGGGCGTTTGGGATTCCTCCTCAGCGACGCATTCGAAGTCGGGCTCTCTTACTATAAAGGCAGGATCGACGCCGCGAACGAACGGGGCTTGACGCTCAAGGGCGCCGACCTGACTTGGGCGAGCGCCCGCCTTCACCTGTCCGGCGAGTATATCCGGGCCGATGTCGAAAATCCGGCCCCGTTCTCCCAAGGAACGGCCGAAGGCTGGTTCGTCCTGGGAACGTACGCCCTCGGCGTGTTGAGCCCGTTCGTCGCCTACGAGACATTCGACTATGAGGACGCGTTCCACGGGCCGGGATTCGCCGCCCCCTTGACGGCGGGCCTCGGCGTGTTCGACAAGCGCCGCCTGTGGGCGTTCGGCCTCACGGCCACAGTCAACACGAACATCCTCTTGAAGGTCGAATACGACGTCCATAAGGAAAGCGACCTCGAGCTCCGGAACAATGTGTTCCGCGCTCAGGCGGCGGTCCATTTTTAGCGAGGGAAGCCATGGCCAATATCGTCGTTCTCGGCACGCAGTGGGGAGACGAGGGTAAGGGCAAGGTCGTCGACCTCCTCACCCCGTCCTTCGATATCGTTGCCCGCTATCAGGGGGGGCATAACGCCGGCCATACGGTTTATGTCGAAGGGAAAAAGATCGTCCTCCACGTGATCCCCTCCGGGATCCTCCATCCGAACACCCTGTGTGTCATCGGCAACGGCGTCGTCCTCGATCCCAAGGCGTTCCTCGAAGAGATCGAGGCGCTCAAGACGTTCGCCGCCATCGACGAGAGGAACATCGTCATCAGCCGCCACGCCCACGTGATTCTTCCCTACCACGGCCTTTACGAAAAATCCTGCGAAGACCGGCTGGGCGAGCGCAAGATCGGGACCACATGCCGCGGCATCGGCCCCGCCTACGAAGACAAGGTCGCCCGGCGGGGGATCCGGGCGGGGGACTTCCTGGACCTCGATATCCTCAAGGAGAAGATCGCCCGGAATACCGAAGAGAAAAACGAGTACTTCCGCCGCTGCGGGCTTCCCGAAGTCGACGCGCGATCGATCTTCGACGAATATGCCGGCTATGCCGCCGCTTTGAAACCCCGCATCCAGGATACGGCGCTTCTCCTGGACGAGAAAATCCTGGAAGGCCAGTCGATCCTGTTCGAGGGCGCCCAGGGGGCGCTCCTCGACATAGATCACGGCACCTATCCGTTCGTCACGTCGTCCAATTCCACGGCCGGCGGCGTCTGCACGGGGCTGGGCGTCGGGCCGACGAACATCGACGCCGTCCTAGGCGTGACGAAAGCCTATACGACCCGGGTGGGATCGGGCGCGTTCCCCACGGAGATCTTCGACGAGCCGGGCCGGAGGATCGCAAAAAAGGGCGACGAGTTCGGTGCGACGACGGGGAGGCCGAGGCGCTGCGGCTGGTTCGACGGGTTGGCCGTGGCCTACGCTTGCCGGATCAACGGCATCGAGCGGGTCGCGATCACCAAGCCCGACGTGCTCGACGGCTTCGAAGAGATCCTGGTCTGCACCGGATACGCGTACAAGGGGAGCAAGCTCCGGAGCTTTCCGACCGAATCCTGGATTCTGGACAAGGTCGTTCCCGAGTACCGCCGAATGCCCGGCTGGAAAACGCCCGTCCACGGGCTCAAGGATTTCGGGGCGCTGCCGCAGGAGTTCAAGGACTACCTTCTCCTCATCGAGGACCTCATCGAAGCCCAGGCCGGCTTGATTTCGACCGGCGTCGGACGGGACGAGACGATCTTCCGCGAGGATGCGCTGAACGGTTTTCTGGACATGGAATCCATCCGCCGGAACGCCCGCTCGCGGGGCTGAACCGGATTCGCTCTTCGAGCCGTCCCGATGCGCGCGAGCACGAAGCCCTTCCTCCAATGGATCGAGATCGACCGCCGGGCGCTCGTCCATAATGCCGGCCGATTCCGGGCCTTTCTCGGGCCGGGCCAGAAATTGATGGCCGTCGTCAAAGCCAACGCTTACGGCCACGGCCTCCTCGAGGCGTCCGATATCGTGCTCCGCGCCGGGGCCGATTGGCTCGGCGTGAACTCGGTCGAGGAAGGGGCCGCCCTCCGCGAGGCGGGGGTCGGGGCTCCTATCCTCGTCCTGGGCGCCGTCCTTCTAGAAGACCTCGAGCGGGCCGTCCGCAGCGATCTGCGCTTGACCGTTTACAGCCGGGAAACGGCCGACGCCCTCGGCCGGGTCGCGGCCAAGCTCAAGAAGAAAGCCCGCGTCCATCTCAAGGTCGAGACCGGCACGCAGCGGCAGGGGGTGCGGGCCGGGGACCTGCTCCCGATGGCCCGCTGGATCCTGAGCCGACGGGGCCTTCTCCTCGAAGGGCTGTCGTCGCATTTCGCCAACATCGAGGACACGACCTCCTCCGCGTATCCCGATACCCAACTGAGCCTCTTTCGCGCCGCCGCCGCCCGCCTGGAGCGGGCCGGGATCGAAATCCCCATGAAGCACATGTCGTGCACCGCGGCCTCGATCCTTTTCCCGGCGACTTATTTCGACATGATCCGCGTCGGGATCGGGCTCTACGGTCTCTGGCCTTCGAAAGAAACGCTTCTGTCCTGCCGCCTGCAGAAAAGGAAGCCGGTCGAGCTGCGGCCCGTCCTTTCCTGGCGGTCGCGGATCGCCCAAGTCAAGCCGGTCCCCAAAGGCGCCTTCATCGGATATGGAGGAACCTTTAGGACGACGAGGACGAGCCGGCTGGCGGTCATCCCGGTCGGATACTATGACGGCTACGACCGCAAATTGTCGAACGCGGCCTATGTCCTCATCCGGGGGCGGAGGGCGGCGGTGCGGGGCCGGGTGGCCATGGATTTCATCACGGCGGACGTCACGGACATCCCGGGGGCGGGGCTCGAGGACGAGGTGACTCTCATCGGCCGGGACGGCAGGGAAGCCATCACGGCCGAATCTCTGGCCTCGCTCGCGGGAACCATCGGCTACGAGATCCTGGCCCGCTTGAATCCGCAGATACCCAGAATCGTCACGGGCTGAACAACGTCATCGACCAAGGAGATAGGATATGCAGATTGAACCGAAAACCAGACTCGACGACCTTTTGAAAGCCTATCCGTTCCTGCTCGAATTCCTGGCCGGTTATTCCCCGAAGTTCGTTAAGCTCAGGAATCCGGTCTTGAGGAAGACGGTGGGAAAGCTGGCGACGCTCGGCCAGGTTGCCGGACTGGGCGATATGGCGGTCGCCGACCTTCTCGGCGCGATTGCCGCCGAGATCGAGCGTGTGACGGGCGAACGCGCCCAGCCCGTCGCCGAGGCCGCCGGTGGGGCGGGAAAAACGGCTTTCGAGGACAAGGAGGCGCGGCTGGAGGTGCTCAAAGACATCATCCGGGACCTTCACGCCGGCGTCGACATCGCGCTCCTCAGGAGGAGATTCGCGGACCTCGTCAAGGACCTCGGCCCGACCGAGATCCCCGAGATGGAACAGCGGCTGATCGAGGAAGGCATGCCCGAGAGCGAAGTCAAGCGGCTGTGCGACGTCCACGTCCAAGTCTTCCAGGAGTCTCTCGAAGGCCAGGCGGCCCCTCAAACCATCCCCGGCCATCCGCTCCACACCCTCATGGCCGAGAACCGCGCCCTCGAATCCATCCTCATGGCCGTGGAGAAGGGCCTCGCCGAGCTCGCCGCCGCCCCGGCGGACGTTTTTCCGGCCGTCCTCCGCGAGCGGCTGACTACGGAGCTCCGAACCCTCTCTGAGATCGAGAAGCACTATGTGAAGAAGGAGAACCAGCTCTTTCCCCTCCTCGAGGACCACAATGTCAGCGGGCCGAGCAAGGTCATGTGGGCCATCCATGACGATGTCCGGGCCCATTTGAAGGAATGGAGGGGCTATATCTCCGAAAATCGCAAGGCGGAGACGCTGGCCATGGGCCGCCAGCTCCTGACCGAAATCCGGGACATGATCTACAAGGAGGAGAAGATCCTCTATCCCATGACCCTCGAGACCCTCGACGACCGCGACTGGGCCCGGGTCAAGCGCGGCGAGGAAGTCGTCGGCTATGCCTGGACGACGCCGGGCGGCGAATGGAAGCCGGCCCGGGAATACGGCGAGGAGGAGCTCCGGACGCCGGATCGATACCGGGCCGACCGGCCGCTGGCTCTCGAGACGGGAGCCTTGACGCCGGAAATGGTCAATCTCGTCCTGAAATACCTGCCCCTCGACATCAGCGTCGTCGACGAGAACGACGCCGTCCTCTATTATTCGGATTCGGCGGAGAGGATCTTCTCCCGCAGCCCGGCTATCATCGGCCGCAAGGTCCAGAACTGCCATCCGCCCGCCAGCGTCCATGTCGTCGAAGCGATCCTGAAGGCGTTCAAGGCGGGAACAAGGGACGTCGCCGAATTCTGGATCACCAGTCGGGGAAAGTTCCTCCACATCCGTTATTTCGCGATCCGGGACAAGAACGGAACCTACAAGGGATGCCTCGAAGCGAGCCAGGACGTGACGGGGATCCGCGCGCTCCAGGGCCAGAAGAGGCTCCTGGACTGGGCTTGACGGGAGTTTGCCCTCCCGCCGGCCGCCGCCCGGGCCGAGGAAATCGCTTCCCAAGAGCGACGATTTCCATTATCATACTAATACTATAAATTTTGTCGATTAAGGACGGGACGAAAGGAACGGTCATGACCGAGATGGAAGGCTTCTCCCCGAACGCGCTGCGCATTTTGAAGGCCCGCTATTTCATGAAGAACGAGAGGGGCGAGCTCCTGGACAAGACCCCGTCCGATCTCTTCCGGAGGGTGGCGGGGTATGTCGCCGAAGCGGAGAGGAGCGCCGAGGACCGGCGGACGTGGTCCCGGAAATTCTTCGACGTCATGATGGCCCGCGACTTCCTGCCGAACAGCCCCACCCTGACCGGCGCCGGCCGCGGCATGTGTCTGAGCGCCTGCTTCGTCCTGCCCATCGAGGACTCGATGGAATCCATCTTCGGGACGGTCAAGAACGCCGCCCTCGTCCACAAGGAAGGCGGCGGGACGGGCTTCGATTTCAGCCGGCTGCGCCCGAAAGGGAGCTTCGTCCAGAAAACCCAGGGGGTCGCGTCCGGCCCGATCTCGTTTCTCAAGGTCATCGACGCCGCGACCGAAGCCGTGAAGCAGGGCGGCACGCGGCGCGGGGCCAACATGGGCATCCTCCGGGCCGACCATCCCGACATCAAGGAGTTCATCCTCATGAAGAAGGACGGCAAGACCCTGGGGAACTTCAATATCTCGGTCGCCGCCACGGACGCCTTCATGGACGCGGTCAAGAAGGGGACGTCCTACGTCGTCCACGATCCCTACCGCAAGCGGGCCGTCGACCGGAAGGACGCCCGCAAGGTCTTCCGGATGATCGTCGAGTCGGCATGGGCCATCGGCGATCCGGGGCTCCTCTTCATCGACCGGATCAACAAGGACAATCCGACCCGGGACCTCGGGCCCATCGACGCGACCAACCCCTGCGGGGAACAGCCTCTCCACGCCTATGAGTCGTGCAACCTCGGCTCGATCAACGTCTCTCAATTCTTCCTGGCCGACCGGAAGGATCCTTTTGACTGGGATCGCTTCGCCGACGTCATTGGAACGGCCGTCCGGTTCCTCGACAACGTCATCGACGTCAACAAATATCCGCTGCCCGAGATCGAGGAGATGTCCAAGGGCAACCGCCGGATCGGCCTCGGGATCATGGGCTGGGCGGACCTCTTGATCAAGATGAAGCTCCGCTATGACGCCCCGGCCGCCTTGGAGTTCGCCGACAAGCTGGCCTCGTTCCTGAGGACGACGGCGACGGAGGCGTCGCGGACGCTGGCCCGCGCCCGAGGCAGCTTCCCGAACATCGCCAAATCGGTCTACAAAGGGACGAAGATGCGGAACGCCACGGTCTTCACGATCGCCCCGACCGGGACGATCTCCCGCATCGCCGGATGTTCGTCGAGCATCGAGCCTGTCTTCGCCTTCGAGTTCACCTCGCGCATCATCGACTCCGAGATCAAGGACCTCCACCCGCTGTACGAGGAATGGAAGGAGCGGAATCCGGGGAAAAAAGCGCCGGAGTATTTCGTCACAGCCCACGAGATCGCGCCCGAAGGCCACATCCGGACCCAGGCGGCATTTCAGAAGCACGTCGATAACTCCGTGTCGAAGACGATCAACCTGCCCCACGGGGCCGCCCTCAAGGACGTCGAAGCGGCGTATCTGCTGGCCTACGACCTGGGGACCAAGGGGATCACGATCTACCGCGACGGCTGCCGCGACGAACAGGTCTTGACCAAGACGCCGCCGGCCGAAAAGCGGATGCCCCAGGAGCGGCCCGACACCCTGACCTCGGTCACGGACAAGATCAAGACGGGATTCGGCAACCTCTACGTGACGATCTCCTATTTCAATCAGAAGCCGTTCGAGGTGTTCGCCAGCATCGGCAAGAGCGGCTACACCACGATGGCCGACGCGGAGGCCATCGGCCGCCTCGTGTCGCTGGCGCTGCGGAGCGGGGTGGATCCCAAGGAGGTCGTCAACCAGCTCAAGGGCATCGGCGGGTCGGAGCCGATCTTCACCGAGGGAGGCCTGGTGACGTCGATCCCGGACGCGATCGCCAAGGTCCTGGAACGCCATTTCGGGTCGATCAAGCACCGCTCGCGGGACCTCTTCCAGGCCATCTGCAAGATGTGCGGGGCGACGCTGCCGGACGAGAAGTGCCCGACCTGCCCCAACTGCGGCTGGAACAAGTGCTCCTGAACCCGGGCGGGCCATGAGGGAGTTCGCCTCTCCGCGCCCCGGCTGGAAAATCTAAAGCCTATAGGAATAGTAAAGAATTGGCTGGAAACGGCGGCGCGTTTCGCTTATAATAAGGATTTCCCCGGGCCGCTTCGGGCGGCGCGGGGAGCGCAAAGGAGACGCACATGAAAGAGAAAGTCGAAGCGGCTTTGAATAAGGTCCGGCCGGCCCTGATCGCGGACGGCGGCAACGTCGAACTCGTCGACGTCGGCGCCGACGGCGTGGTCAAGGTCAAGCTCACCGGGGCCTGCGGCGGCTGCCCCATGTCCCAGCTGACCCTCAAGATGGGAATCGAGCGGATCCTCAAGAAGGAAGTCCCGGAAGTCAAGCAAGTCGTCGCCCTGTAGCGCCCGCGGCCGGATCGACTTGTCGAACGCATCGGCCATGCGCAGAATCTACCTCGACCGCAACGCCGGCACACCGCTCCATCCGGGCGCGCTGGAGGCCATGCTGCCCTTTCTTAAAGAGCGCTACGGAAACCCGCAGAGCCTTCACGGCGAGGGGCAGTCCGTGCTCGAGGCCGTCGAGGATGCCCGCGGGAAGGTGGCCCGGCTGATCGGCGCCGCGGCGCCCGAGATCATCTTCACCGCGAGCGGATCGGAGGCGAACAACCTGGCGGTCAAGGGAATGGCCCTGGCCGGCCGGGCAAAGGGCGCCCATGTCGTCGTCTCGGCGGTCGAGCACTTGTCCGTCCTCAACGCGGCCAAGAGCCTCGAGAAATTCGGCTTCCGGGCGACGCTCGTGCCTGTGGACGGGAGCGGCCTCGTCCGTCCCGAATCCGTGGAGCAGGCGCTGACCAAGGAGACCGTCCTCGTCTCCGTCATGCTGGCCAATTCCGAAGTCGGCGCCGTCCAGCCGGTCGCGGCCGTCGCCAAGCTCTGCCGGGCCAAGGGCATACCTTTCCACACCGATGCGGTCGCCGCCGTCGGGATGCTGCCCGTCGACGTCGGGGCGCTGGGCGTGGACGCTCTTAGCCTGGCCGGAGACCAGTTCCGGGGCCCCAAGGGCGGCGCTGCGCTCTACTTGAAAAAAGGAACGCGCCTCGTGCCCCAGATCGACGGCGGGATACAGGAAGGCGGCCGCCGGGCGGGGACGGAAAATGTCGCGGCCGTCGTCGGAATGGGCCGCGCGGCCGAGATCGCCCTGGCCGGGAGGGCGGAGAGAGAGTTGCGCCTGCGGGGCCTCCGCGACAGGCTGATCGACGGCCTGGGCCGGCGGATCGAGCACCTTGTCGTCACCGGCCCTAAGGACGAGCGCCTGCCGCACCATGCCAGCTTCTGCGTCCGTTTCGTTGAGGGCGAAGCGATGCTCCTCAGCCTCGATATGAAGGGCATCGCCGTCTCGAGCGGCTCGGCCTGCTCATCCAAATCGCTCAAGGCGTCCCATGTCCTCCTGGCCATGGGCCTGGACCATGCGACCGCCCAGGGGTCCGTCGTCTTCAGCCTTCTCGACGAGACGACGGCCGACGATATCGATGCCGTAATCGAGTCCTTCCCGCCGATCGTCGAGCGGCTCCGGAGGATGTCGCCCCTCTACGAAGCGTATCTCAAGGAGAATTCCCGATGATCTATACCGATAAGGTCATGGACCATTTCGCCAATCCCCGCAACGTCGGCACCCTTCCGGACGCCGACGGCGTCGGGCAGGTCGGCAATCCCGTCTGCGGCGATATGATGACGTTCTATATCAAGGTCAAGGACGGCCGTCTGTCCGACATCAAGTTCCAGACGTTCGGCTGCGGCGCGGCCATCGCCGTTTCGAGCATGGTCTCGGAGATGGCCAAGGGCAAGACGCTGGAGGAAGCCATGGCCATCACCAACGAAAAGGTGGCCGAAGAGCTCGGCGGCCTGCCGAAGAACAAGCTGCACTGCTCCAACCTCGGGGCGGACGCCCTCCACGCGGCGGTCGAGGACTACCGGGCCAAGAGCGCGCCCGGCGTCCCGAAGGAGAAAGCGGCCGCACCCGCTCACGCCCACGGCGAGCACGAGGACGTTTCTTCTTGTCCCTACTGCGACGGTCCGCTCGAGGGCATGGAGGAGCTGTGCTCCTGCGCGCACTGTGGCATCGATTTCGTCGAATGCCCGGAGTGCGGCAAGTACACGAACAAGGCCGACGCCGTCTGCGCCGCCTGCGGGGCCAAGCTGGCCAAATAAGCGGCCATGAGCGAGGACCTGGGCAAGGACCGGCTCTCGGCGCGGATCCGGGAGCTCGCCAAGGAGCGCCATGCCGTCATCCTGGCCCACAACTATCAGGCTGGGCAGGTCCAGGACGTTTCCGATTTCGTCGGAGATTCCCTGGAGCTGAGCCAAAAAGCGGCGGCCGTGACGGAGGACGTCATCGTCTTCTGCGGCGTGCATTTCATGGCCGAGACCGCCTCCGTCCTCTCCCCGCAGAAGGTCGTCCTGATCCCCGACCCTCACGCCGGCTGCCCCATGGCCGACATGATCACGGCGGCCGAGCTCATCGCCTGGAAGAGCCGCTATCCCGGCCGGCCCGTCGTCTGTTACGTCAATACTTCGGCCGACGTCAAGGCCGAGTGCGACGTCTGCTGCACCTCGTCCAACGCGGTCCGCGTCGTCGAGAGCGTCCCGGGGGCCGAGGTCCTCTTCGCCCCGGACAAAAACCTGGCCGCCTACGTCGCCCGGACGTCCCGCAAGCGCATCATTCCCTGGGACGGCTATTGTTATGTCCACAACAACATCCTGGCCCGCGACATCCGGGACAAGAAGAAAGCCCATCCGGCCGCCGTCGTCTGGGCCCATCCCGAATGCCGGCCCGAAGTCCTCGACCTCGCCGACAAGGTCCTGTCCACGGGACAGATGATCAAGGAAGCCCGGACGGGCGAGGCCCGGGAGGTCATCATCGCCACGGAGTCCGGAGTCCTCCATCGGCTGCGAAAGGACAACCCCGGCAAGGTCTTTCATCCCGCTCACGACCTGGCGTTCTGCGCCAATATGAAAAAAATCACATTGAAGAAAGTTGCTTTGGCCCTGGAGCACATGACCCATCGCGTCCAGGTCCCTCCCGAAGTCGCCGACCGGGCGAGGGGAGCGATCGAGAAGATGGTCAAATTATAAGGAGGATTGCATGAAGAAGATGACCGAAGAATTCTTGAAGAACGCCCTGGCCGGCGAAAGCCAGGCCCACATCAAGTACGCCGCATTCGCCGAGAAAGCCCAGCAGGAGAAATTCCCCAACGTGGCCCGGCTCTTCAAGGCCAATTCCTACGCCGAGCAGGTCCACGCGACCAACCACCTCAGGACGCTGGGCGGCATCGGCAAGACCGCCGAGAACCTGGAAGGCGCGATCGGCGGCGAGACGTTCGAGGTGACCGAGATGTACGACGCGTACAAGGTCGTCGCCGAGCACCAGGGCGAGAAGCAGGCCCTGCTGATGTTCCACCGGGCCGATGAAGCGGAAAAGGTCCACGCCGATCTGTATAAAAAGGCCAAGGCCGCCGTGGCTGCGGGGAAGGATACCGACGGCGACCCGATCCATGTCTGTCCGGTCTGCGGCTTCACCATGCACGGCGCCGCGCCCGACGCGTGCCCGCTGTGCGGCGCGCCGAAGGACAAATTCGTCAGGTTCTGACCATGGCCATCGATCCCACCACGAAACCTTACGAGATCCTGGCCGTGGCAGTCCGGGCGGAAATCGACGCCGCCGCGATTTACGACGACCTCCGCGGCCGGGTGAAGAACGAAGTCCTGGTCCAGAAGCTCCAGTTCCTGGCGAACGAGGAGGCGCGCCACAAGGCCATCCTCGAGCGGCTGTTCGCCGACAAGTTCCCCGACCAGACCCTGCGCGTTCCCGCCGCCTCGCCCAAGCCGGCCAAGCCCGTCGCCGTCGACGACAAGACGGCGGTCCTGGACCTCTTCAAGCTGGCCATGGCCAAGGAAAAAGAGGCCGAAGAGTTCTATAAAGAATCCAAGACGGCCATCACGGACGCCCCGGGGCGGAAGATCCTGGATTACCTCAGCCGGGTCGAGCGCAGCCACTATTTCATGCTCAAGTCCGAGGTCGCCCTGCTCGAAAAGTTCCCCGAATATTTCGACGTCGCGGAGTTCCACGTCGGCCAGGATCTGTTCCACGTCGGGCCATAAGATGGGGACATGGTCCGAATCTCCTGATTCGGACCGCATCCCCGCTTTTACGAGGGGAATCTGATGGAATCGGCAAAGGACCGCGTCGTCAAGATCGTCCGCATCCTGGAGAAGGAAAACCCGGACAGCCGCACCGCCCTCCGCTTCGAAACGCCGTTCCAGATCCTGGTCGCCACGATCCTCAGCGCCCAGTGCACCGACCAGCGGGTCAACCAGATCACGCCCGCCCTGTTCCGGAAGTATCCGGACGCGGCGGCGTTCGCCGCCGCAGACCGGGCCGAGCTCGAAGCGGAGATCCGGCCGACGGGCTTCTTCCGGAACAAGGCCAAGAGCATCATCGGCGCCGCGGCGATGATCGTCGGTGATTTCGGAGGCCGAGTGCCGGAGACAATGGCCGAGCTCATCACCCTGCCCGGCGTCGCGCGCAAGACGGCCAACATCGTCCTCTCCTCGGGCTACGGCAAGGCCGAGGGGATTGCCGTGGACGTCCATGTCAAGCGGCTCTCCGGCCGCCTCGGCCTGAGCCGGCAGGCGGTTCCCGAGAAGATCGAGCAGGACCTGTTGAAGATCGTGCCGAAGAAGGACTGGCTCGATTTCAATTATCTGCTGGTGAACCACGGCCGGCGGATCTGCCAGGCGCGCAGGCCGAAGTGCCCGGAATGCGCGCTGGCCAAGCTCTGCCCGTCCGCGTTCCGCGCTTGAGACGTCCCCGGCCCGCTCTCCGCGGGCCGGGGGGTGTTTCGGAGGGACCATGATCGAAGAGGCGAGGCTCTATCGGGCCGGCTCCGACCGACGGACCCTCTGCGCGCTCTGCGCCCACCGCTGCGACATCGCTCCCGGAAAATTTGGCGTCTGCGGCGTCCGGGAAAACCGGGACGGCCGGCTTGTGACCCATGTCTACGGCGAGGTCATCGCCGCTCACGTCGACCCGATCGAAAAAAAGCCTTTCTTCCATTTCCTTCCCGGAACGACATCGTTCTCGATCGCCACGGTCGGCTGCAATTTCCGCTGCCCTTTCTGCCAGAACTGGCAGATCAGCCAGGCTTCGCCGAAAGGCCGGTCGGCCGGCCGGGCGGAAGCCCTTCCGCCCGCGGACATCGTGCGCATCGCCCTGGCCAACGGCTGCCGGAGCATTTCCTACACCTATACCGAGCCGACGGTCTTTTTCGAATACGCCTACGATACGGCCAAGCTTGCCCGCGACGCGGGCCTGGCCAACAATTTCGTGACCAACGGCTTCATGACGGCCGAGGCGCTCGAGACGATTCAGCCGTATCTCGATGCGGCCAACGTCGACCTCAAAGCCTTCCGCGACGAGACCTATAAGAAGCAATGCAAAGGAAGGCTCGAGCCCGTCCTCGACTCCATCCGTCTCATGCGCCGGCTCGGCATCTGGGTCGAAGTGACGACGCTCGTCGTTCCCGCGCTCAACGACAGCGACGCGGAGCTCGACGACATCGCCCGGTTCATCGCCGGCGTCGACCGCGATATCCCCTGGCACATCAGTCGGTTCCACCCGGATTATCAATATACGGACGCCGGCCCGACTCCCATCGAGACCCTGCGCCGGGCGTTCGCTATCGGCCAGCGCGCCGGGCTGCGCTACGTCTATATCGGCAACGTCTCGGGCGTGGGCGACGCGACGCTCTGCCCGCACTGCCTCCGGCCCCTCGTCCAGCGGCGCGGATTCGACGTCGAGTCCAACCGGCTCCGCGACGGGGCCTGCCCTTATTGCCGGACGAAAATCGCCGGCATCTTCGACCGTGAGACAGGATAAGCGGATCAGCCTTTATCGGCCGAATGAGCCTTGGCCAGGACCGCCGTGAGCTGCTTCCAGGTGAGGATATGGAGCGGGATCGCGGCCGCGACCGCCAGGGCCGGCACCCACCAGACGCGGACGACGGAGAGAAGGCCGAGCCAACCCGAGAGGAAATAGATGATGAGGATCTTCGTCATCCCGGCCCTGTCGACGTCCCAGAGCGGCCTGAGGAGAGCGGGCATCACCAGGAAAAAGAGGGGCCAGGCGTTGGCGAAATACCTGAGGACGGGCGGGCCGAGGGCCGGGGAGATCACGAAGACCAGAGCTCCAAAGAGAAGCATGGCGCTGAGGGCAAGGGAGCCGCGGAGGGAGCGAAACTTCGTTCTTTTCCAGAGGCAGAAGACGATCGTCGGCCCCGTGCCGAAGGCCGACAGGACGAGCAGCACGAGCCAGGCCGGAAGCACCGGATTCCATTCGTAGAATCCGAACTGGCGAATGGCCGAGAATTTCTGGACCCAGGCCGGCAGGTCGAAGGCGACCATGGGGGGATGCGTGTAGTCGGGAAGGACTTTATACGTATCCAGCCAATGCTGGAGGCCGGTCAGGTTTTCGAAGAGGAAGAGCGGCAGGCGGAGGGCGGAAAAGAGCATTTGGGACATCCTATTGATGTTTGTGTTCGCCCGGGTCAGGAAGGATGTCAAAAAGGCGCCCAAACCCGTCGCGGCGACGACGGCCGCGGAGAAGAGAGCGGCCGACCTCGGAGACATGTCCTTCGGCCTCCTGAAAAGAAGAACAGCCAAAAAGACCAAGGCGATGAGTACGGCCTCGTCGCGGGTCAGGCTCATCAGGAAGAGAAGGGGGACGGCGGCCAGGTACTTTTTCCTCAGGATGAGGAGCCAGAAGAGCGCCGATAGGGCGAGGAAGAAGAGCGTTTGGAGGTAGAGGTCGTGAAACAGGATAAACAGATAGGGGAGGAAGACGAATCCGAACGCGGCGCCCAAGGGGAGGGCGATGTCCTTGTGGAGATAGGCCAGGACGATCCAGAGAAAGACGATCAGGCTGAGGATCCCGACGATGATGAAGGCGGCATCGGTGCCGGCGATCCAGCGCAGATTTCCGACGACCCAGGGATGGAACATCCTGCGGGCGTGATGGAGAAGCACGCCGTCCGGCTGTCCTTCGGCCAGGCGGATATAGCTGCCGGCATCCTGGGTGTTCTTGAAGCTGGAAAAATCCCCGGCCTGGGGCAGGATGACGAGAAGGGAGAGGGCGACGGCATACAGGAAGACCAGCCGCCCGTTTCGCTTCACGCGAACTCCTTGGATCCAGGGGGACTTTACCAGAGGCCCTATTTGAAGTCAATTATGCGAATCGCGCCATCTAAAATCTTACTATGCGGGCATATGTCTTGCCATTTAAGAATCTTACTATGGCTGGACGCGGAGAAGGAGATCTATTTACTCTGACCTTCTTTGTGAAGGAGGTCGGAGCATGGACAGACGGATGCGCAAAGCCCTCAAAGAAGCGATGTGGAAACGCTATCGTCGAGCTCCCAAGACGATGAAAACCAGGATTCTGGACGAACTGTGCGCCGCGACGGGCTATCACCGCCAGTATGCCATCGCCCAACTCAACCAGATGGAGGATGTTGAGCCTTCTTTGAAAAAGATCCCTCGAACTCGAAAACGTCACTACACCAAAGATGTTCTGGCCGTGATCGAGAAGATCTGGGAAGAGGCCGATTATCCTTGGTCGATCCGCTTGAAGGCTATTCTCGGACTTTGGATGCCGTGGATCCGCCGCCGCTTCGCCCTGACCTCGCTGCAGGAGAGCCAGATGTTGCGAATCGGCGCCCGGACGATCGACCGCTATCTGAGCTCCAAGAAACGGACGATGAGGAAACGGCTCTATGGCCGGACCAAGCCGGGCACCCTTCTCCGTCATAAGATCCCGATCAAGTGTGAGTCTTGGGAAGAGATAGATCCGGGTCACTTAGAGCTGGATACCGTGTCTCACAGCGGGGAGTGCGCCAGCGGGACTTTTGCCTCTACGCTCAGCCTGACCGACATCGCCTCGACCTGGGTGGAAACACGGTCCGTCTTGGGGAAAGGCGAGGCGGCGGTCCTGGACGCTTTCCGCCAGATCAAGGAGAGTCTGCCCTTTGAGGTCCTGTCCATCGATTCCGATAACGGCGGCGAGTTTATCAACCATCGTCTCTGGGCCTACTGCCAGAGCCAGCGGATCGGCTTCACCCGGAGCCGGCCGTATAAAAAAGACGACAACGCCCACATCGAGCAGAAGAACTGGACCCATGTCCGCAAACTCATCGGCTGGGACCGCTACGACACGCCGGAGGCGGTCCAGGCGATGAATGACCTCTACGCTAACGAGTTGCGGCTCTATATGAATCTCTTCCAGCCCTCGGTGAAGCTGCGGGAACGGGTGAGGAAAGGCTCCCGCAGGACGCGACGATACGATGCTCCTCTTACGGCCATGGATCGGCTTCTGGCGATGCCGAACATCGACCACGGAAAGCTGGAGCCGCTTGTCCAACTGCGGGCTCGATTGGATCCGTTTGCGCTGTCGGCAACGATCCAAAGAAAGCTCAGCTGCATCTGGAGGCTCAAAACAAAAGTCCGTGCCTCAGACCGGCAGGCCGAGACCGCACAAGAGAAGGCCGAAGCGAAAGAGATGGCCCAGACCTTGGCCAGAAGAATGGGAACAAAACACGATGCGTTATCCGCTAAGAAAATCCCTCTCATGCGCCGCCGCTAGAGTAAGATTTTTAAATGGCAAGATGATACCTCTCATAGTAAGGTTTTTAAATGGCTTGACAGGGCGGACGTCACCAGGCCGGGTTTCCCCGGAAAGCGCGTCCGGACGTTCAGCGGGGAATGACGATCCTGATCGTTTCCCAGGGCTTCAGATTCAGGCGGACGGGCTTCCGTGCCGGCGCATCGTTTGCGCGCGTACTTGAAGGAACTTCTGAAAACGCACGTACCGGCGGCCTGCTTGAAACGGGCGCTTGGACGGAACCGGTCATGGAAATGACGACTTCAGCAGTTCTCTCGGAAGGATTGTACAGCTGGAGGAATACGGCTTGCTGAAAACGCCGATCGCCGGGCAGGAGGGCCGGGGCAACGAATGCCTGCGCGACGACGGCGGCGGTGCGGACGGCGAGCGGGGCCGCGGGCAGCGGCATCGATGCCTCCGCTGAGGCGATGACGAGCGGCCGGGACCGTTCCCGTCCGAAGCGGACGACGTCAGCGGAATTGTAAGCTCCGTGAGGCCGGATGGAATAGCGAAGGGTGACCGGGCCTTCCTGGTCGGCTTTGTAGTTCGTGTGCCAATAGTTGTTCATCGCGTACGAAAAGAGGGTCCGGGCCGGCCCGATCTCGGTCCGCCAGCGGCGCGTGTTGTTTTCGAAGAGCCTCTCGTCCGTAAGCGCTCCGATTTCGACGAGCGGCGCGTCGAGGCTGACCCAGGTCACACCCATCTCCGCGTTCGAAACGTCGGCGGCGTGGACTCCGAAGAAGTCCTTGCATGAGCCCGCGATCTGGTCCCCGTCGGGGCGGATGATGCTCCACCCGATATCCAGCCGAACGCGGCCGTCGAGGATGCGAAACGGAAAGGCGACGTGGACGCTTTCTTTCTCGCGGGAGCGGGATTTGTCGATGGCGTCGATGAAATCGATGCGGTCCAGGCCGTGATACAAACGAATTTCCCGATTCAGCCGGCGCGCCCCGGGCGCGTCCGCCTCGACTGCGAGCGAGGCGACCAAGGGCCCGCGATCCCGAACCATGATTTTAGCGTTCCGCGCCGGCTGGACGCGGGTGGGATCTCGGCCCGGAACGTACAGGTATTCGTTCAAGCCGAAACCCGAAGTCCCGTCGACAAGTTCGACGCCGTTCGCGCCCTTCCATATCAGGCTCCGAATCGCTCCGGTAATCGGATCGACGGCCGCCGAGAGCGCTCCATTCCAGATTTGGGCTCCTTCCGCCCGAGCGGTGCCGGCCGGTTGAGGTTGGCCGGCAATGATCTTATACCGCCTTGCGCCGAATCCCGGAACGCGCTCGGCGAGGAACGCCAGCTCTCCCGAAGCGAGCCGCTGGGACGGAACGGCGCGGCCGTTCTCGTCCACAACGCATTCGCCGGCCGCGCTCATTTCCGATGGGAGGAGAGCGATGTCGGTCACCTCCCAGGAGTTCGTGTTCCAGATGTCGATCGCGGATGGGGCCGGCCCTCGAGGCCGAGTTCTGCCCCCGAGCGCTCGCTCGAGGAGCGCTAGGGAGCGCTTGTCGGCTTCCAACGCGAACGCCTGTTTGTAAGCCCATTGGCTCCGCGCGTTCTCGCCGTCGGGATTCGAGACGCTGTCCGCGGCTCCCCAGGTGTGCTCATCCCAAAGAAGAACCTGGCGCCAGGCTTCGGCGAATTCCTCGGCCGGGAAACGGCCGGGAGACTGCCATAGGCTCCAGAGCGTCTCGGCCTGGAGAAGGCGGTTCGCGGCGGCCCGATTGAGCGCGGCTTCGCGGGCGGTGGACGCCGCGCCATCTTCCCAATAGGGCGTGAAGTCTCCCCGAATCGAAGGGAGCTTTTCTCCGTAGCGCCGCTCGAACTCCTCGAACATCTCTTGCGAGGTGGCGATGACGATCCGCGGCGATTCGAACTGCTCGTTCCATATCTTGACCGTGTCGCTCAGCTTGGGATCGGGCGGGCCGTTGTCGCCGCCGGTGGTGTATCGGACCTGAACCATCTCATAGGGATAGGCCGAACGCTCGAGCTCGCGCAAATAATCGAAGATGGGTTCTCTCTTGTCGAGGCCGAGGTTGCCCATATTCAGGCCGTGGAACCAGGAATATCCCCGTCCGGCCATCCAGAAGAGGAGCTTTTCTTTTCCCGACGGCGAGACCCAGTAAAAAGGCTTGTCGGCCCAGGCTTTCATCGCGTTCCCGATCCGATCCCCCCCGTCCGGCAGGTTGGGCATGTAGTTGGGGCCGCTCGAAAAATATTTGACGCCGCTTTGGACCAGGGCGGGGACGACGCTCCAGCTGTAGCTGGGGATGTCGGTGATCATCGCCGAGTTTATGGTCAGCCCGTATTGACGCGACAGCGATCGGGCATAATCCGTCATGCGAAAAAGCTCTTCCGGCAGGCAGATGCCGGTGAGCATGTTGGCCGGAAGCGCCTGCAATCCGATCCATCCTTTTGTGACGGCGTCAATAAAGACCTTGCGCTTTTCTGCGGAAGCATGGCGGAGGTAGGATTCGACGGGCCAGAGGACCTCGACGTTCCATTTGAAACGGGCCCCGGCGGGATAATCCGCCGTGCGGCGGGCCAGCTCGATGGCCTGTTCGAGGAACGTCCCGTGGTTTTTTTCGACAATCTCCTGGCGGTCGGAATACCCGATATCGACGTGCGAATGGGGGAGAAGATAGATCGTGCGGCGGACGACGGGGCGCACGTCGACGCTTTGGCGGCCGAGCGTCCGGCCGCCGGACTCGACGCCGACGGCGAGACGGGTCCATTTGGAGACGGCTGGAACCGGAAAATTCACGGCGTTGTAGCCTGTCTCGAGGTGCGCCGGCAGGCTCCCGCCGTTTTCGACCGAAACGACGGCATCGGCGGGCGGGGCGATATGGCTGATCTCGACGCGGACGGATTGGAAGAGCGCCCCGTCCTTGCGGACCAGGGCCGGCTCGCCGTTGGCCCGGACGAACGGCAGGAGATCGTACTGAAAGGTCATGAACCAGTCGTTGCTGCCGCCTTTCTCGCCGACGACCTTGAGGCGGACGGGCTTCCCGGGCGCAAGCATCGACTTCGGGAGCTCGAGGAACATGAAGCCGAAGAGCTCCTGGAATTGATCGACGAGCGTCGTCTTGAAGGACAGGGCCGCTCCTTCCTTGCCCGCGACCCGCCAGGTTTTTTCGGATGCGTCCTTCCCCGTGCGGAAGGCGAGCAAGGGCGTTCCGTCGGCATAAAGAAAGAACTGATGGGCGCCCTTTTGCGTGGCCAGGCCCGCCATCCAGATGAACGTGGCGAAAGGCCGGTTGAAATCCGCGGGAACGGGCTCCGTCTGCCATTCGACGGCCATCGTCCCGTCCGTGGCGCGGGCGAGGAGGGCGGCCGTCGCTTCGGGATACGGCGAGTGATAGCCGATGGTCTCGCCCGAAACGGTTTTTGCGTAGCCCTTGAGCCAAGGGGAGTCGGCTGCCCGCCCGGCCGGCGGCAAGAGAAGCAGAAGCGCTCCGATGAGCCCGCGAGCGAACGGCCTCATCGTCACGCCCCTTTCGTGATCTTGAAAGCCCAGGCATGGCGGCAGGGAGGGTTCTTCAAGACCGAATTCGGGATATGGATGAGGATGCCCTTTCCGGCTTTCTCCCATTTGAGGGCGCCTGAAACGCCCAGCATCTCGATCTTCGCCCCCGCGCGCGCGGTTTGCGAATATAGTTGAAGCGTCGCCGGCGGAGTCTTTTCGTCCTCGTCGGCGAGGTAGATGGCGTAGACGGTCCCGTCCGGAAGGCGGGTGAAGCACGTCTTGGCTTCTTTGTAGGGGGCGACCGGCCGCGTCTTGTAGATCGCTTCGCCGTTGACCTGCATCCAGTCGCCGATGTCCTTCAGGCGGACGAGCGATTCGGCCGGGAGCTCGCCCTCGGCGCTGGGACCGATATTGAGGAGGAAATTGCCGCCCTTCGAGACGATGTCGACCAGCAGATGGATCAGCCTGTTGGTCGACTTGTATTTGTCGTTCGGGACGTATGACCAGGAGCCGCCCATGGTCATGCACGTTTCCCAGACGTAGGGGAGGGGCTTCTCCGGCACTTCCTGTTCGGGCGTCCGGTAGTTTTCGTAGCGGCCCGTGACGGTCCGGTCGACGACGATCAGGCCGGGCTGATGGCCGCGGGCCATCGCCGCGATCTTCGGCATGTCGATATCCTGGTTGTAAGGCCGCTTGATGAGGCCGCGCAGGTCGGCCGGGAGGGGCGCGTAGGGCCGGACCCAGCCGCCGTCCAGCCACAGGATGTCCACCGGCCCGTAGCCGGTCATGAGCTCTTCGATCTGGGCGTACGTGTAGTCCTTGAACTTTGTCCAGCGCTCGGGATATTTCTCGGTGTCGTAGTTAACGTTCCGGTCGGGCGTCGCCCAGTCCGGCGCCCAGTAATCCGGGGAATGCCAGTCGGGCTTGGAGAAATACGCCCCCGTCCCGAACCCTTCCTTGCGGAAGGCTTCGAAGATCTCCTTGACGACGTTCGCCTTCGGATTCTTGGAGAACGGCACGTCGGGGCCGGTGATCCTATAGTCGGTCTGCTTCGTGTCGAACATGCAGAAGCCGTCGTGGTGCTTAGTCGTGTGGACGACGTATTTCATGCCCGCATACCGGGCTGCCTTGGCCCAGGCGGCCGGGTCGAACTTGACCGGATTGAAGGTCTTGGGAAGCTGCTCGTAGCGGCGCTTGTATTCGACGTAATCCGGGATGTTCCTCCGGCACCAGGGTTCGTCCTCGGAGCAGATGCTCCAGGACTCGACGACGCCCCACTGGCTGTACGGCCCCCAGTGCATCATCAACCCGAACTTCGCGTCCTGGAACCATTCGAGCTTCTTGAGGACCTGAGGATCCGTTTCCCGGTCTTCGCCGCCGGCCTTCTGGGCGGCCGAGGGAATGATCAGAAGCGCGGCAACGGCCGCGAAGAGAATAAGGCGGACGGACTTGGATGGTTTCATGGTTCGGCCTCCCGGTTCAAGGTCTTTCGGATTGTACCCCGTTCGAGACCGGCTGCCAAGAGGCCGCTTCGGCTTGCCAAGGTCCAAAAGTTTAGTTATTATATAGGAATATTAGGATAGAAAGGAAATTCTGAAATGCGTTTGCGCCTTCTTTGGCCGATCCCCTCGCTCGTGCTTCTCCTGGCCGTTTTGGCCCCGCCGGCGGCCGCGGCCGATTCGCGCTGGCGCCTCGACCTCGAGAGCGGCGCCGCCTTCAACGGCATGAACGACATCGCCATTCCGGGCGACACCGGGACGCGGTTCTCCCTGACCGAAAGCTTCGAGGTCAAGCCGGCCGCCTTTTTCCGCCTCCGCCTGACCTTTGAGCTCAGCCGCCGTCATCACCTGACGGCCCTCTTCGCTCCGCTCCGCTTCCGGGCTTCGGGCCCAGCCCCCCAGGCGATCCGCTATTTCGGCGCGGAGTTCGAGGCCGGGGCGCCGATCGAAGCGACGTATCGATTCAATTCTTACCGGCTGACCTATCGCTATAGGCTGGTCGACGCGGCCCGCTGGACAATCGATCTGGGGTTCACGGCCAAGATTCGGGACGCCGCCATCAAACTCTCCAGCGGCGCCCTCCAGCCGGAAAAAAAGAACGTCGGTTTCGTCCCGCTGATCCATTTCCGGGTCGAGCACGTCCTGTCGGATAAGGCAGGTCTTCTTCTCGAGGGAGACGCCTTGGCCGCGCCCCAGGGCCGGGCCGAGGACGTCCTTCTCGCCTTCCTTTATAAGATCGCGGACTCCGTGACTCTGAAAGCCGGCTACCGCGTCGTCGAAGGGGGGGCGGACAACGCCGAGGTCTATAGTTTCGCCCTGATCCACTATCCTTCGGTGGGACTGATTTGGAGCTTTTAGGCCGGAGCGGTTCGTGATGCGAGTCCTCCTGACCGGCGCAACGGGCTATATCGGCCGGCGGCTGATGGAGAGGCTGGCGGCCGATATAGCCCGTT
>Ga0208828_1000297_pt1 | contig 22702 bp, 20 predicted proteins | sample Kivu_160m_FD_185487 | JGI IMG/M metagenome (GOLD analysis project Ga0208828, IMG submission 185487) | Freshwater microbial communities from Lake Kivu, Western Province, Rwanda to study Microbial Dark Matter (Phase II) - Kivu_160m (SPAdes)... | ecosystem: Environmental > Aquatic > Freshwater >... | reverse complement strand
CGATTTCGGAAATCGTCGCCGGTTCCTTGACGCGCTTGGCCTCAAACAACTCGGCGACTTTGGGCAGACCGCCGGTAATGTCACGGGTTCGCCCCATCTCGCGCGCCAGCCGGGCCAGCGTATCGCCGGGCAGGACCTCGGACTTGCTGTCCACGACCAGGTAGGCCCCGGCCGGCAGCGCGTGCGACTCGAGCACTTTGCTTTTGGTTCCGATGATGGCTACGCGCGGGTGGAGCCGATGTCCGCGGTCCTCGGTGATGATCCGCTGCATCCGTTCGGTCCGCTCATCGATGTCCTCGCGCAAGGTCACACCGACTTCAACGTCGTGGTAGGCAATCTGGCCTTTGGACCGGGCCAGAATCGGAATCGAGTAGGGCTCCCATTCGAACAGGGTGTCGCCTTCTTTGACCTCCTGCCCGTCATGTACCCGGACGATGGCGCCGGCCGGCACGTTGAACGGCACCATCCGGTCCGGAGCAGTGAGCACGAGCCGGCCCTGGTCCGGGGCGACCGTTTCGCCGTCGGTCCGTTTGACCGTCACCAGCCCTTCGTACTTCACCTTGCTCACGAACTTCGCGGTCGCCTTGGTCTGTTCGGCCACGCGCGAAGCCACGCCGCCGACGTGGAACGTCTTGAGCGTCAACTGGGTGCCCGGCTCGCCGATCGACTGGGCAGCAACGACGCCGACCGCTTCGCCGATCTCGACGATGGAGCCGGTTGCCATGTTTCGCCCGTAGCACTTGACGCAAAGGCCGGACTTCGCTTCACAGGTTAAAACCGACCGTACCCGCACCGTCTCGATGCCGTAGTTCTCGATCTCCTCGGCCGCCTCGTCGCTGATCGCTTCACCGGACCGGACGACGACTTCACCCGAAACCGGGTTGACCACGTCATCGAGTGAGAATCGTCCGGCGATCCGCTCGGACAGCGGCTCGACGATGTCGGCGCCCTCGCGCAAGGCGGTAACTTCCTGTCCGAGAATCGTGCCGCAGTCCTCGGTCGTGATAACGACATCCTGCGCCACGTCAACGAGCCGCCTGGTCAGGTACCCGGCCTCGGCGGTCTTGAGCGCGGTGTCGGTCAGTCCCTTGCGCGCACCGTGGGTCGATATGAAGTACTCCCAGACCGACAGCCCTTCACGGAAGGAGCTCTTGATCGGGGTCTCGATCACCTCTTCGCCCACCGACCGCCGCTGGGGCTTGGCCATCAACCCCCGCATGCCGCCGATCTGGGCAGCCTGGGTGCGGGAGCCGCGCGCGCCGGAGTCGATGAGCATGAAGACCGGGTTGAATCCGTCCTGGTCCTCGCTCAGCCGCTTCATCAGCGCGTCTTCGACCTCGGCGGTGGCGAGCGTCCAGGTGTTGACGACGAGGTTGTACTTCTCGGCGTCGGTCATCAGGCCGCGGTCATAGGCCTTGTGTACCTTCTTCAGGTCACGCTCGCTCCGGTCGAGGATTGCGTACTTCTCTTTGGGGACCACGACGTCGTCGACGCCGATAGAAAGCCCGGAGCGCGTCGCCTGCTCGAATCCGATGTCCTTGACCGCATCAAGCAGCCGCGCGGTCGCCTCGAGCCCCAGGGCCCGGCTGCAGGTGTCGACTAGCGCCACCAGCCTGTCCTTGGGATAGGTCTCGTTCACGAACCGGAGCTCGGCTGGCAAGACTTCGTTGAACAGCACCCGGCCTACGGTCGTGTCATACATCTTGCCGTCGTACCGGAACCTGATCGGGTCGTGGATATCGAGTTCGCCCAGATCGTACGCCGAGTGGACGGTCTCGAATTCGTCGAACGAACCGACCGGCTCGGTTCGGTCTTCCCGCTTCTTGGTGATGTAGTAGACACCGATAACGATGTCCTGGGACGGTGTCATCAGGGGCCGGCCGTGTGCCGGCGATAGGATGTTGTGCGATGAAAGCAGGAGCACCGACGCCTCGAGGATCGCCTCCGGCGTCAACGGCACGTGGACCGACATCGTGTCGCCGTCGAAGTCAGCGTTGAACGGCGGGCAGACCAGCGGGTGAATGCCGATCGCCCGGTGCTCGGCCAGGATCGGGAAGAACGACTCGACCGAGACCCGGTGCAGGGTCGGTGCACGGTTGAGCATCACCGGATGGTCCTTGGTGACCTCCTCCAGCACCTCCCAGACTTCGGGCGCCTCGCGCCGGTACATGCTCTTCGCACCGCGTTCGCTTTCGGCCAGGCGACGTTCCTCCAGTCTTCGTAGGATCATCGGCTTGAACAGCTCGAGCGCCATCTCCTTGGGCAGGCTGCACTGGTGGAGCTTGAGCGCCGGGTCGACGACGATGACCGAACGGCCCGAATAGTCCACGCGCTTCCCGAGCAGGTTGCGGCGGAACCGGCCCTGCTTGCCGCGCAGCGCCTCGCAGAGCGATTTCAGGGGCCGGTTGCCCCGGCCTCTGACCGGACGCGGTCGCGTCTCGTTGGAGAAGAGCGTATCAACGGCATCCTGCAGCATCCGCTTTTCGTTCTTGAGAATGATGTCCGGCGTCCGGATGGAAAGCAGGTGCTTGAGCCGGTTGTTGCGGACGATCACCCGCTTGTACAGGTCGTTCAGGTCGGAGGTGGCGTAGCGGCCGCCCTCGAGCGGCACGAGCGGCCGCAGGTCGGGCGGGATCACCGGCAGTACATCGAGGATCATCCACTCCGGACGCGCGCCCGAGGCACGGAACGCCTCGACCACACGCAGCCGCCGGAGCAGGTTGAACCGACGCGAAGTTTCATGCTTGATCCTCGCGCGCAGTTCCGCAGCGAGGTCGTCGAGCTCGATCCGGGACAAGAGAGTCTTCAGCGCCGGCGCGCCGCCGGCCGCCTCGAACCCTTCGGTCTGAGGGCCGATCTTCTTCAGCTCTTCCTCGGTGATGAGGTCCATCTTCTTGTAGGGCGAGTTGCCGGGTTCGATGACTACGTAGGCCTCGTAGTTGAGCACGGTCTCGACCTGGTTGATGGAAAGCGCGAGCATCAGTCCAATCTTGGAGGGCGGCACCTGGTAAAAGAGCGTGTGGGCTACCGGCACGACCAGCTCGACGTGCCCCATCCGCTGCCGGCGGACCGCCGAGGTCGTGACCTCGACCCCGCAGCGGTCGCAGACAATGCCCTTGTACCTGATCTTCTTGTACTTGCCGCAGTTGCATTCGTAGTCCTTGACCGGTCCGAATATCCGCTCGCAGAACAGTCCGTCGCGCTCCGGTTTCTGCGTCCGGTAGTTGATGGTCTCGGGCTTGATGACCTCGCCGCTCGACCAGCTCCGGATCGTCTCGGATGACGCGATCCGCAACCGCAGCGAATCGAAGTCGAAGAAATCCCGATCGGACATCATACGGTCTCCTTTCCCCGTTCGGGGATCAGCTCCAGACCGAGCCCCTGCAATTCCTTAACCAGAACGGCAAAAGAAGCCGGCGTCCGCGGCCGGGGCGGGTTCTTGCCCCTGATCAGGGACTCGTAGAGTGCACTGCGTCCGTCGACGTCATCGGACTTGATGGTCAGCATCTCCTGGAGCGCGTGGGCGGCACCGTACGCCTCGAGCGCCCAGACTTCCATCTCACCGAACCGTTGGCCGCCGAACTGCGCCTTGCCGCCCAGCGGCTGCTGGGTGATAAGCGAGTAGCGGCCGGTCGATCGGGCATGGATTTTGTCGTCGACCATGTGGATGAGCTTGACCATGTACATCATGCCGACGGTAATCTTGCCGCCGAACCGGTCGCCAGTCCGGCCGTCATACATCACGATCTTGCCGTCCTCAGGCAGGCCGGCCTTGCGCAGCTCGGTCTTGATCTCCTCCGGCGCAGCGCTTTCGAAAACCGGGCAGAACGCCTGGTAGCCAACGACTTTCGCCGCCCAGCCCAGGTGGGTTTCCAGAACCTGTCCGAGGTTCATGCGGGACGGCACGCCGAGCGGGTTCAATATCATGTCCACCGGGAGCCCGCGCATGCCGCGGATCGTCTCGCTCGCGTCCTTGCTCTCTGCCTCGACTGAAATGTAGGGCATGTCCTCCACCGGCAACACCTTGGAAACCACTCCCTTGTTGCCGTGACGGCCGGCCATCTTGTCACCCACCGCGAGCTTGCGCTTCTGGGCGATGAATATCGTGATCCACTTCAATACGCCGTGCGGCAACTCGTCGCCGCGCGATACGCGCTCGATTTCCTGACGGCGTTCATTCTCCGCATTGGCGAGCGCCTCCTCGTAGTCCTTCGTCGCCGCCCTGATTTCCATCTGCAGTTTCGGACTTGACACCAGCTGTTCGATGTTGCGAACGTCGGTAAACCCCTCGGACCGCAGGAACTCGTCGGTCATCGGCTGCCCGGCCTTGTGCAGAATCCTGCCGCGTCCGTCCTTGGCATTGGCCGCCGCCTTCTGTCCGCGCAGCACCGACCGCAGCCGCTCGTCCCGCCGTTCCTGCAGAACTCCTGCTTCAGGTCATGCCGCCGTCCGGCATCGGCCACGCGTTCCTTCTCGAGCCGCCGGTTCATCGCATCCCCCAGCTTGCGGGAGAGAATTCGCTGCTCGATCACGACGCCGAACACGCCCGGCTCTACCCGCATCGACGTATCCCGGACATTGGCCGCCTTCTCACCGAAGATGGCACGCAGTAACCGTTCTTCGGGCGTGAACTCGGTTTCGCCCTTTGGCGTGATTCGCCCAACCAGGATATCGCCGGGGCCAACCTCGGCACCCAGCCGAATGACGCCGAACTCGTCCAGGTTGCGCAACTCATCTTCGGTCGCACCTGGGATGTCGCGGGTAATCTCCTCCGACCCCAGCTTGGTCTCACGGGCCTGGATCTCGAACTCGAGGATCTGGATTGACGTAAAACCGTCTTCCTTGATCAGGTCCTCGGAAACGATGATCGCGTCCTCGTAGTTGTAGCCCCGCCAGGGTACGAAAGCGACGAGCACGTTGCGGCCCAGGGCCAGCTGGCCATCCTGGGTGGCGGGCCCATCGGCCAGAAGGTCGCCCTTCTTGACGCGGTCGCCGGCCCTCACCACCGGCCGCTGGGAAAGGCAGGTGTACTGGTTCGACTTCTTGTACTTCCTGAGTTTGAACTCGGTCGGCCCGTGGTCGGTGCGCAGGACGACCTTGCGGGCGTCGACTCGTGTAACCACGCCATCCTCCGGAGCGAGCAGCACCGCGCCTGACTCCGCCGCGAACTTGCCCTCGACACCGGTCGCGACCAGCGGCTTCTCCGGCAGGAGCAACGGCACGCCCTGGCGCTGCATGTTCGCGCCCATCAACGCCCGGTCGGCGTCATCATGTTCGAGGAACGGCACCATCACGGTCGACGGCGCGAAGATCTGCTTGGGCGAGACGTCCATGAAGTCGACCTGGTCCGGCGGCAGTGACACGACGTCGCCCTTGCGCCGGCAGATTACGTCTTCATCCGCGAACCGGTGGTCCGGCGTCAGCTTGCTGGTGGCCTGGGCGATCGCGTAGTGATCCTCCTCATCGGGGTTGAGGTAGACCTCACGCCCCTTGCCGACCATCACCTTGCCGTCATTCACACGCCAGTACGGAGTAGTCATGAAACCGTACTGGTCGACCTGGCCGTAGGTGGCGACGGTCGAAATCAGACCGATGTTCGGACCTTCCGGCGTCTCAATCGGGCAGATCCGCCCGTAGTGGGAATAGTGGACGTCCCGCACCTCGAAGCCCGCGGTTTCCTTGGTCAATCCACCCGGCCCCAGCGTTGACACGCGGCGCTTATGCGTCAGCTCGGTCAGCGGATTCGTCTGCTCCATGAACTGGCAGAGCTGACTCTGGGTGAAGAACTGCATGATGGCGTTGGCCACGACCCGGGTGTTCACGAGCTCCTGGGGTGTCAGCAGGCTGTCGTCGATGAAGGCGGCCCGCTCACGGATGTTCTGGGCCAGCTGCATCAAGGCGGAGCGGAACTGGTTCTCGAGCAACTCGCCGACGCGCTTCACACGGCGGGATGAAAGGTGGTCGACGTCGTCGGCCTGGTATCGGACCGGTTCGGCAACCGTCCGCTTGCCCTTGGCGGCGACTACCTTCTCCGCCTGCTTGCCACGGCCCTCGTCGTAGAACGTCATCTCGAGCTCCGCCCGGCGCTCGTACCAGTGATACCGGTCGGGCAGCAACTCCTTGCTCTTCAGTTCGGCCAGCGCCTTGTCTCGCTCGTCAGCCGAGCCGGCCTGATACCGGATCTGGTACAACCGACCTTCTCCGGCGAACAACAGCAGGTGCGAGACGATCGACAACACGTCCTTCTGCAGCAGGCCGGTCTCGGTCAGCGGCACCTTGGCCATCAACCGCTGATTGAGCTTGTACCGCCCGACCGCGCCGAGGTCGAACCGCTTCTGGTCGAAGAGCATGCCCAGGATTACCGACTCGGCCAGTTCGATCGAGTGGGGCGCAATCGAACGCAGCCGGTAGTAGATCCGCTTGATCGCGTCTTCCTTCGATGTCGTGCGGTCCGAACGCAACGTGTTCACGATGATGTCGAGGCCGGCCGGCGTGCCGTCGACTACCCATCCCTCGGTGACGCCCTTCGATGACAGGAAATCGAGCAGACCCTCGGTAACATACTCGCCGGCGCGTGCCCATGATTCGCCCGACTCGGACCTGATGTCGCGGGCAATGACCTGCCCGGGCACGAACGCCCGCTGGTCGACCCGGAAGAGCTTATCGATGATGTCCGAGTGGGAGTAGCCGATTGCCCGCATGAAAGTCGCGGCCGAAATCCGCCGCTTCCGGTCGAGCAGAACCACCATCGAGTTGTGCTTGTCAACCACCAGCTCGAACCAGGCGCCACGCAACGGGACGAGAAGCGCCGAGAACTCGACTCCGTCTCGGGAGAAGTACACGCCCGGCGAACGATGCAACTGACTGACGATCACCCGCTCGACGCCGTTGATGATGAACGTGCCGCTGGCGGTCATCCAGGGCAGTTCGCAGACGAAGACCTCCTGTTCAAGGATGTCCTTGACCTTTTCGGTGCCGGGGCCGGCCTGCCCTTCGGCGGCGGCGAACTCCCTCTTGACCATTCGGAACACGACCTTGAGGGGCATCGAGTAGTTGACGCCCTTGGCCATGGCCTCGTCCGGCGAGTACTTCGGTTCACCGAAATTGTAGCCGACGTACTCGAGCCGGAAGTTCTTGTGCGCGTCCTCGATCGGGAACGTTTCCTTGAGCACGCCCTCGAGCCCGCTCGCCTCACGCCGAGCCGGTTCGGTGTCGAACTGGGCGAACCCCCGGAACGAATCGAGCTGCAGCGAAAGCAGACTCGGTATCTCTAAGTGAGTCGTGCTCCTAGAGAAGTCTAGCTGTTCCATTCTGCGAGCCTCCCCCGTGATCGGCCGATAACCGGAAAAACCGCCTGCAGTTTGCTAGCCGCGATGCCGACTCTCGTCACTCGCCGCTTCTACTTGACCTCGACCTTGGCGCCTACCTCTTCCAGCTTCGCCTTGATCTTGGCGGCGTCTTCCTTCGACACATTGTCCTTGACTACGCTCGGTGTCTTATCGATGATGTCTTTTGCTTCCTTCAAACCCAGCTGGGTAACCGCGCGCAGTTCCTTGAGCACCTGGATCTTCTTGTCGCCGACCGCCACCAGGGTCACGGTGAACTCGGTCTGCTCCTCTGCCTTCGCTTCCGCCGGGGCGGCGGCCCCGGCCGCCGGCATCGGTCCGGCCGCCATGAACGCCGGAGCCGATACGCCGAACTTATCCTTCAGAGTCTTCACCAGCTCGGCCAATTCTGTAACAGTCAGGCCTTCGATTGTCTCGATAACCTGCTGGATCTTGGTATCCGCCATCAATCCTCCTGGGTCGTTAAACTGCCGCAAGCGACCGCGGCATTCCTGTCGATCCGTCGTTATGAAGCAGCAATTCTATTCTCGACTTCGTCTCACGCTGCAGCCGGGGCCTCGTCAGCCGCAACCGGACCCGTGTCCGTCGGCCGATCTTTGACCTGATCGAGCACCCAGACCAACTCCGACAGCAGCCCGTCGAGGCTCATCACCAGCCCCGAGATTGGGCCATCGAGTACTCCGACGACCTGCCCGCGGAGTTCGGTCTTGGTCGGCAGCGCGGCGATGAAATCGAACCGGTCGGCCGCGTACAGCACATGGTCGAGGTACGCGCCTTTCACCTTCAGGGCGACCATCTTCCTCATCTGCTCGCGGATAGTCCGGGCCGGTGCGACCGGGTCGTCGCCGGCGAACACGAGCGACGTGGGTCCGGTCAGGAGCTTCTCGATCTCGGCCGGCACGCCGCTCTCGGTCAGCGCCCGCAGCGCCAGCCGGTTCTTCACCACCCGTACGGCGACCTTCGACTCACCCAGTTTCCGTCGCAGAGCGTTGAAGTCATTGGCGGCGAGTCGCGTGAAATCTATGAAGTATAGTGCCGACGCCTTCTCTATCCCGTCCTTGAGCCCGGCTACCGCATCGACCTTCACCTGCTTCGGCATGGCTAAGCTTCCTTCCTGGCTGTCTCAAGGAATTCGCGGACGTCAACTCTGACGCCCGGTCCCATGGTCGAGGACAGCACGACGTTGCGCACAAACTGCCCCTTGGCCGTCGCCGGCTTGGCCCGGACGACCTCGGCGACGAAGCTGCGGACGTTGTCGGCGAGCTTGTCCGGATCGAACGAGGCTTTCCCCACCAGCGCGTGGATATTCCCGGTCTTGTCGGTCCGGTACTTGATACGACCCGCCTTCAGGCTCTTCACGGTCGGGCTCACGTCAAACGTCACGGTCTGGGTCTTGGGCGAAGGCATCAGGCCTCGCGGGCCCAGCACCTTGCCCAGTCTGCCCACCGCTGACATCGTGTCCGGCGTAGCCACCGCGACGTCGAAGTCGAACCACCCCCCCTGAACCTTTTCAACCAGTTCTTCAAAACCCGTATAGTCGGCCCCGGCCGCCTTTGCCTCGTCCTGCTTCTCACCCTTGGCGAATACCAGCACCTTCACCTGCTTGCCGGTGCCGTAGGGCAGCGAAACCGTACCCGAAACGAGCTGGTCGGTCTTCTTCGGGTCGATTCCCAGCTTGATGGCGATGTCGACCGATTCGTCGAACTTGGCCGTCGCGTTCTGCTTGACCAGCCCCACCGCTTCGGTCAGCGGGTGGACCGCCTGGTGCTCGAGTTTCTCCTCAAGCGAGCGGAACCGTTTGCTGTGACGCCTCATGATTCCGCCACGTTCATGCCCATCGCCCGGGCAGTGCCTTCGATAATCTTCATCGCAGCTTCGATGTCCGCCGCGTTCAAGTCACGCATCTTCCGTTCCGCTATCTCCCGGACCGCTTGGCGGCTGACCGTGCCGACCGTGGCCCGGTTCGGCTCACCCGAACCCCGGGCCAGACCGGCGGCCTGCTTTAGGAGTACGGACGCGGGTGGGGTCTTGGTGACGAACGTGAACTTCCGATCCGAGTACACGGTCAGGACGACCGGGATCACCATGCCGGGAGTCTCCTTGCGGGTTGCCTCATTGAAGGACCTGATGAACTCCGCAATGTTCACTCCGTGCTGGCCCAGAGCCGGGCCGACCGGCGGTGCCGCGGTTGCCTGGCCGGCCGGAATCTGGAGTCTCACGACCGCCGCAACCTTCTTAACCATTACTCGCTCCTCCTGGACTCAGATTGGCTGGACGTCGAGGAAGTCCAGGTCAATCGGTGTGGGCCGACCGAAAATCGTGACGATGACCTTCACCCGTCGGCGTTCAGCGAAGAGTTCATCGACCGTTCCCGTGAACCCGGCGAACGGTCCTTTGGCCACCTTGACATTCTCACCCTTCTCAAACGGCGCCTCGGGCTCGGCCTGATCGCGACCGCGCTCGATTTGCTCGAGCATGGCCATCACTTCGTCTTCGGACAGGGCCATCGGCTCGGTCTTGGTCCCCAGCAGATGGGTGACGCCCGGGATCGACGTGATCAGCGACAGCGACTGCTCGTTCATTTCCATCTCGACGACGATGTAGCCCGGGTAAAGCCGTCGCTCCTCGGCGACGATCTTCGACTTCCGCACCCGGGCGACCTTCTCGGCCGGCATTATCACGCGTCCGAACAGACCGGGCTGGTTCAGACGCTCGATCGCCTTCTCCACCAACTCCTTCACCCGCCTCTCACGACCGGTGTAGGTGTGGACGACGTAGAACTTCATGAGCGGCCCGCAGCCTACTTGATAACGATGCTCAGCAGCCGCGAAAAAATGAAGTCGACGACACCGATGAAGAGCGCCAGGATGGTCGAAAAAACAATGACCACCAGCGTCGTCGTGAACAGCTGCTTGCGCTGTACCCACGACACTTTCCTCATCTCGGCCCAGACGTCGGCCAGGTAGTTTCTTGCCCGCTTGAAAAGGCTCTTCATGATAAGTTACAGGCCAGGAGGGATTTGAACCCCCAACCTACGGATTTGGAGTCCGCCGCTCTGCCGTTAGAGCTACTGGCCTATTTGACCTCCTTGTGCGACGTGTGCTTCCGGCACGCCGGGCAGAACTTCTGCGTTTCGAAACGCTCGGTCTTCTTCTTGTTCTTCGTCGTGTGGTAATTCCGGTTCTTGCACTCGGTACAGGCGAGCGTCACAAACACGCGCATGTCGCTCTACTACTCGACGATCTGGATAACCGTACCGGCGCCGACGGTTCGTCCGCCCTCGCGGATGGCGAACTTCGAGTTCTGCTCCAACGCCACTTCGCTGATCAGCTCGATATCCATTGTCACGTGGTCGCCCGGCATCACCATCTCGACACCGGCGGGCAGCGTACAACTGCCGGTGACGTCGGTGGTCCGGATGTAGAACTGCGGCCGGTAGCCCGGGAAGAACGGAGTGTGACGTCCGCCCTCTTCCTTGGTCAGGATGTAGACCTCGCCCTTGAACTTCTTGTGTGGCTTGATCGAACCCGGCTTGGCGATAACCATCCCGCGCTCGACGTCGTCCTTGGCCACGCCGCGCAAGAGCAGCCCGACGTTGTCGCCGGCCCGCGCGTCCTCGAGGATCTTGCGGAACATCTCGACGCTCGTAACCACGACCTTGTCGTGCTTGCCGAAGCCGATGATCTCGACTTCCTCGCCGGCCTTCAGCATACCGCGCTCGACTCTGCCGGTTACGACCGTGCCGCGCCCGGTAATCGAGAAGATGTCCTCGATCGGCATCAGGAACGGCCTGTCGACGTCGCGCACGGGCTCCGGTATGAACGTGTCCATCGCCTCAACCAGCTTGATGATCGAGTCGAAGTCCGGACCCTCCTCGGCGGAGATCGCCTTGAGCGCGCTGCCCCGGATGATCGGCGTCTTGTCCCCGGGGAACCCGTACTTGTTGAGGATGTCGCGGATTTCGAGCTCGACGAGGTCGACCAGATCCGGGTCGTCAACGAGGTCAACCTTGTTCAGGTACACGACCATCGCCGGGACGTTGACCTGGGTGGCCAGCAGCACGTGCTCGGTGGTCTGGGGCATCGGGCCGTCGGCGGCCGAGACCACCAGAATGGCGCCGTCCATCTGCGCCGCTCCGGTGATCATGTTCTTGATGTAGTCGGCGTGGCCCGGACAATCGATGTGCGCATAGTGTCGCTTCTCCGACTGGTACTCGACGTGCGCCACCGCAATGGTCAGGATCTTGGTCTCGTCGCGCCGGCCCTGCGACTCACTTGCCTTCGCGATGTCATCATAACTCTTGTACTTCGCCAGGCCCTTCTTCTCGAGGACCTTGGTGATCGCCGCTGTCAGCGTCGTCTTACCGTGGTCAACGTGACCAATGGTGCCGACGTTGACGTGCGGCTTGGTTCGCGCGAATTTTTCCTTCGCCATTTGGCCATTCCTCCTTACGGAATTAGCTGCTGGTTCTCAATGAACTGTAGCCTCGTCAAGACCGAACAACAATGAGCCCACGGCCGGAATTGAACCGGCGACCTCTTCCTTACCAAGGAAGTGCTCTACCGACTGAGCTACATGGGCGTGACCGGTGCAGGGTATTATATGGATAACCTACGCCGTGTCAATTACTAAATGCAAACGCCGCCCGACGGCCGCTAGGCCGTCCTGGCGCCCAGTTTTCCGGCCCGGCGAGTGCGTGCGAACCCGGGCCTAACCTATTGTAACGACTACCATTACCACGGCGCTTCGGCCGTGTCTGCAGCCGGGAACCGACATGACACCGGTTCGGTAGAGCGGGCGATGGGAGTCGAACCCACGCAAACAGCTTGGAAGGCTGTTGTGCTACCACTACACCACGCCCGCACGCGAAACAGTGCCGACGGTCTCCCGGTTGTCGAACGTCCGCAGCCGGCTTGGGTGCGGACTGCCGCCGGGCCGGTGCAGCAAGAACCGGCTCGGACTGGCATGGTCGGGGAAGGATTTGAACCTCCGTAGGCAATTGCCAGCAGATTTACAGTCTGCCCCCTTTGACCACTCGGGTACCCGACCACAAACTTCGCAATAGCCAGCCGACAGAGGGATTCGAACCCCCGACCTGTGGTTTACAAAACCACTGCTCTGCCAACTGAGCTATGTCGGCGTGTCCACGCCGGGGTCCGCCGACGCAGGCAGTGAACTATAGCCCAAAAAGCCTGAGGGTCAAGAATCCGCATCCCTTGAGAAACCCGACAACGCAGAATTCAGAAACCGGAATCCGGAATTCGGGCCTCCGGCAGGACGGCGTCGTTTGACTTGGCCGTCAGCTCGAATATCCTCATCCATGCGACAAATCGTGCTGCTGCTCGGTACCTGTTTCTGCCTTGCCCAGGCGGCGAATGACGCCATCTGGCAAAACCTCCGTGCCCGCTACCTGGGCTTGAAGACGCTTTCCGGCACCTTCAGGGAGAACATCTGCTCGGAAGTGCAAGGGACCTGCCGGGAGTTCGACGGCACCTTCGCGATCTCCGTGCCGGCTCGGTATCGCCTTGAAGTCACGGAGGGCATGAAACAGCTCTTCGTTTCCGACAGCACGAACCTCTGGGTCTACCTCGCCGACGAAGAACGGGCGATGAAACAACCGGCCGGTGGCTTCGCTCCGGTCCTTGCCTTCCTCGGACCAGTTCTCGACTCCACCGCGACCGGCGAAGTCTCAAAGGACTCAACCGGAGTGTACGTCGTGAAAGTCACGATGAATGACGATATGTCGGCCTTGAGCGACCTCCTGCTCGAGTTAGACGAAACCGGAACCCGTATCGACGGCTTCTCCTTCAGCGACGGAATGGGCAATAAGATTCACTTCAGCTTCTACGAACAGAAGTGGAACCCGAAGCTTCCGCCGGGAACCTTCAAGTTCACGCCGCCAAAAGGCGTAACCATCGAAGAATGAAGAAAGCCTGCATCAGATAGTGCAGAATCCAGAAACCAGAAATCTGAGTTCAGAGTTGCGGCGAATTCTGGACTCTGGACTGCCTGCGTTTAGATGTTGAAGGATTCGGGCCGCTGCTTTGCCTGTGGCGAAGACAACCCACAGGGCCTCAAGCTCGAAGTCCGGAAGACGCCTGACGGAGTCGAACTCGACTACGTCCTGCCCGAACGCTTCGCCGGCTGGCAGGGCATCGCCCACGGCGGCATCGTCGCCACGATCCTCGACGAACTCCTGGCCTATGCCTGCAACCAGACTGACCGCAGCATGCTCACTGCCGAGATGACCGTCCGCTACCGCAAACCGGTCAGGACCGGCCAGCCCATCCACGGCATCGGCCGCATTGCCGAAGACCGGGGACGCCTCATCCTCGCCGAAGCCCGACTGCTCGACCAGTCGGGCCAACTGCTCGCCGAGGCCACCGGCAAACTGATGCGCGCCGCACGGGAGTAGTCGAATCACGACTGACGAGTAGCAGAAATCGACATTCGACAATCGACAATCGGAAGTCCCCGGGCCTGCGTCATCTTCCTCGGCTGTCCCAAGAACCAGGTTGACACCGAACACGTCCTCGGCTCGCTGACCGAGGCCGGGTACGACCTCACAACTGAACCCCGTTCCGCCGACCTCATTGTCATCACAACCTGTGCCTTTCTTCAGTCCGCTGTCCGCGAATCCGAAGCTGCGATTGAAGAAGCACTCAAGCTCAAACAAGGAAACCCGAGCCAACCGAAGACTGGAACAGACACCACGAAGACACGAAAGCCACGAAACGGAAGGACGCAGAGGGAATCGGATTCGTTTCATCCGCCTTCGTGTTTTCGTGGCTCACCATCTCCGGACTCGGGTAGCCCGAAGATTGTCGTCGCCGGCTGCCTCGTAGAACGCTACGGCAGGAGCCTCAAGCGCAGGTTCCCTGCTGTCGACCTCTGGGTTCCGCTTGCCGACATGCCGCGACTCGCGCAGCTCGTCGCCTCAAGCCACAAGCCTCGAGCTTCAAGCTCCGGCCAATCTGCAATTTCCAATCTGCAATCTTCAATCTGCAATCGCTCGCCCCGGGCTCTGTCGACCCCGTCTCACTTCGCCTATCTCAAGATCGCCGACGGCTGCGACAACCGTTGCTCCTACTGCATGATTCCCGACATCCGCGGCCCGTTCCACTCGCGCACGATGCGTGACATCGTCGCCGAAGCACGTGACCTCGCCCGCGCCGGCGTGAAAGAGCTAATCATCGTTGCACAGGACACGACCCAGTACGGTTCTGACACGTACGGCAGACAATCGCTCGCGCGGCTGCTCAGGCGATTGGGAGAGATTGACGGCATCCGCTGGCTCCGCCTGATGTACACCCACCCGGCGCACATCACCGAGGATGTCATTGACCAATTCTCTGCCAATCCCAAGCTCTGCCGCTACATCGACCTGCCCATCCAGCACTCGGCCGACCACCTGCTCGACAAAATGAACCGTCACTACACTCGAAAGGACGTCGAGCTTCTGCTTCACGACCTCCATGCGATTCCCGATATGCACGTCCGCACGACAATCATCGTCGGCCTGCCGGGCGAGACCTCCCGCGACTTCGAAGAACTGCTGGCATTCATCCGTGCCGCCAGGTTCGACCGGCTGTCCTGCTATGCCTACTCACCCGAACCCGGCACAAAGGCCGCGCGCCTGCCCGGCCAGATCTCCCCTGCTGTGAAAAAGGAGCGCGTTCGCCGCCTCATGCACGCGCAAGCCGCCATCTCGAGGGCAAGACTCAAGCAGCTCGTCGGCCGCAAACTGACCGTGCTGGTCGATGCCCTGTCAGGCACCGATTCTAACCACAAAGACACAAAGACACGAAGATCTACCACTGGGAACTGGAAACTGGAAACGGGTCACTGCCGCGCGGTGGCGCGCACTGAATGGGACGCGCCCGAAATCGACGGTGTTGTCAGACTCTCCGGCCGCAACGTCAACCCGGGTACCTTTGTTCGAACCCTCGTCACCGGTTCCTCGACCCACGACATCACGGCGAAGGGGCTGTAGGTCAAGTCGGCCCAACCGCAAGCAGCGGAGTGTCCCTACGCAAGCGTTCGCACGACAATGATCCCCGTACTGCGCGCCATCTCGTGAAGACCGGCGCATCGGGCGCTGAATACGCCGGCGCAAGCTGGTCGGGAGGCTACTTCGGTAGCAACCGTCGGAGTAACCACCACCGTTGCTTGCCGGGCGCACTCGGGAACCTACCGGAGAGCTGCGGCCAGGGCATCCTCCTCCGCCTATCGCACGGCTCCGGCCCAAGCTCCCGTCCCCGCTCATCTCCACACTCCTGACAGAGTTCCTCGGGAGACAATGGACCAAGGACCTCTCGGGACAGCTCTGGAGACCAGTCGGACGGTAACCTCCGGAGCCGCTTCCACAGCCAACTCGTAGACTGCTTGCCAGACTGCCCCCGGGGTGCGGGTTCGAGTTAGCCTCCCAGCGCCCAAGACCCCAAGCCACAAGCAGATAAGCTCGAAAGCCAGGGCGGTAGCTTGTATCCTATATAGGGTACAGACCCACTCCGGCGCGGCCGGAGCCAAGGGCTTGTGTGCAGACGACTTCAGCCGTCAGAGATTGAAACCGGAAGCAGGACCGACAAGAAAGCGGCGGCCGGAGCCGCCGCCGGAGGCCGGACTGCCTGTGGTGGTCTAGTCGCTCTCCTCCTCGTCGTCGTCGGTCTGCACCTGGATACGCTTGATGATCTTCTTGCCCGTGCCGGCCGGCAGGCCGAGGCTCAGCCCGAGCACGTCGGTTCCGTCACCGATGTCGAGCAGATACAGGTCGGCCATGTCCTCAGGCACGAGCTTCTTCACCGCCTGCTCGTAGTCGAGCCTCGCGTCGGCGAGCCTGGCCTTGAGCGCGTTCATCTCTTTCTTCTTGGCCGTGATGTCGGAATCCGGCTTCTTGGCCAATTCCAGCTTCTCGGCCTCCGCCCGTTTCGCCGCCAGGTCAGTCCTGATTCCGCCGGTCGCCTTGATGTAGGCGATCTTCGCGTCCACGAGCTTGATATGGGTATCGGCGTCGAGCTTGCCGTCGAAATCGAGGAGCTTGCCGTCTTTGAGTTTGATGATTCGCTTCTTGCCGTCTTCGTTGATGGTGATGAGCTTGCCGCCTTCACCCTCGCTCAGGGTGACGAGATTCTCATCATCGCCCGTCTTGACGATGACTTTCCTGCACTTCGTTTCGCAGGTCTGGGCGCAGGGCTCGGCGGCCTGCGCCGGGGCAACGAGAGCGACTGCCAGGACCACGGCCAGCGCCACTGCATAGTACCGCACACTACCTCCTTTGTCTGGTATATGGTGCACTGCACCAAATAAGACGTTCCGACCCGACTCAGGGTTGCCGCCCCGCAACCGGCTGCCGGCGAACGCTGGCTAGCTCAGTGCGGCGCGAGCAAGAAGAGATCTTCCATGGCTAAGCTCGCAGAATGACCCTGCGGGTCACTTGCCGACGTTCAGCAGCGGCGTGAGCTTCTGGTCGAAGGGCGTGATGACGAAGGTGTTGTTCTGGGTCGCCGCGACCGTCTTGAGCATCTCGATGTAGTACCAGCTCAGGTAGTTGTTGGTGAGCGAGCCGGCGATGGTACGGTTGCGGTCGGCGATGCCCTGCGCTTCGACCCGCTTCCGTTCGGCTTCGCGAGCCTCCTTGACCAGCGTGAATTCCATCTTCTGGGCGTTCTGGTCTTCGGCCAGCTTGGCTTCAATCGCCTGCATGACGACATCCGGCAGCTTGACTCGACGGAGCAGCACCCGCTCGCGGATGATACCCTTGCCGGCGAAGGCGACGTCAAGGAGCGAGTCGACCACGGCCGTGTATACGGTACGGCCGGTCGACGAGTAGAGCTCGTTGGCCGTGAAGCGGGATGCGGCGTCGCGCAAGGCCGTGCGAATCGAAGGACGGACTATCTTGTCGACGTAGTCCGGGCCGATGTTCTGGAATACCCAGCTTGCCCTGGTGACGTCAAGCCGGTACCAGACCGTGACGTCGAGCGAGACGGTGAGGCCGTTTGAGGCGAGGGCGTCGATTGCGTCATCGCCCCTGACCATACCTTCGTCCTTGATGCTCGACATCGTGTAAGCGTTGGTGCGGACGTCCATCAACGTGACGTTGACGATGGGCAGGACGACGTTCAAGCCGCTCGGCATCTGGTTCTGGACCCGGCCCAGAAGCACCGGCACGCCGACGTGGCCGGGCGGCACGATCCGGAAGAAGGACAAGGCCAGCAGTATCACGACGAGGATGATTGCGCCGGTTGCGACGCGGCGGGCGATGGCGCGGCCCTGGACGGTCTGGCGCAGTGCGAAGTAGGCGATTGCCAGGCCGACGATGGCCATCACGACGATTCCGAACATAGGACCTCCTTTGTGTCTTTTCCGAACGTCTACACTCTAGCAGAGAAATGGACTAATGGAAGGGCGAAGGCGGCGAACCAGAACGGACACCTGCCCCCGAACAGCAAGGCACGAAGCCGGATACACGCAGGGATGTCCGAGCGGGTCCGGCGACCCTTGCGTCCCTGGCCGTGGTGTGACGGGCTTCGGGTCTTCCCGGAAACCGGCATAGACGCCGCGAAGGTTCGCAAGACACGAAGCGGATGGTTGCAGCGACCCGGCGGTTCGTTTCTTCCGACTTCGTGCTTTCGTGGCTTTCTGCGTCGGGACTTGGGTCTTTGGCCCGATTGACAAGGGACGGCGCGAAGCTAGAATCGAGTCGTGAGTAGAGTCAGCATTGCTGTCCTGGCCTCGGGCCGCGGCACGAACTTCGAGGCGCTGGTGCATACGGGGCGGCGCGCGGACACAAATGGCGAGGTGCGTCTGCTTGTCACCAACATCGCCGACGCGCCGGTGCTGCAGCGGGCCGAGGCCGAGCACGTACCCGCCGCCATCATTCCCCACCGTCAGTTCAAGACCCGAGCCGAGTTCGAACGAGCCCTCATCGCCGAACTCAACCGACACAACATCAACCTGGTCTGCCTGGCCGGCTTCATGCGTATACTCTCGCCGGTTTTCGTCACCGCGTTCGAGAGCCGCATCATGAACATCCATCCCTCGCTACTGCCCGCGTTTGCCGGCCTGCAGGGAATGCAGGTCCACGAGGCGGTGATTGCCTCGGGCGCGAAGGTTTCCGGCTGCACGGTCCACTTCGTGACAACCGATGTGGACGCCGGACCGATTGTGGTCCAGCGGGCGATTGCGGTACGCGAAGCCGACACGCCCGAGTCGCTCGCGTTGCGCGTGCTGGTCGAGGAACACCAGGCCTACGCCGAGGCCGTGAGGCTCTTCTGTACCGGGCGGCTCCGCGTCGAGGGGAAACGCGTTCGTATCCTGGAGAAGGACGGGACTTCACGTGCCTGAGAGCAAGCTGCGGGTGGCCGTGGTCGGGTGCGGGACTCAGTCCCAGCTTGCCCACATTCCCTCTCTTCGGCAGAACCCGTCGGTCGAACTGGTCGCACTCTGCGACCCCGACGTCCGCAAGCTGAACCAGCTCTGCACGATTCATAATGTCGCCAAGCACTACGTCGACTTCGACGACTTGAAGGAAGACGAGGCAATCGACGCGGTCGTGGTTGCCACGCCCAATCACCTGCACGCACCAATCGCGGTTGCGGCGATGCGCTACGGCAAGGACGTACTCTGCGAGATGCCGCTGGGTCTGAACTCAGCCGAGGTCGAGCAGATGATGAAGAGCGCGGAGCACGAGAAGCGGAAGCTGATGCCGGCGATGAGCACGCGACTCCGGCCCGACATCCAGACCATCCGCCGCTTCGTCGAAGGCGGTGAACTGGGCGATCTCTACTACTGCAAGACGGGCTGGCTCCAGGGTCGGGAGTCGTGGTCGCTTTCCGGCTGGCGCGGCCAGCGCCTGCGCGCGGGCGGCGGCGCGTTCCTCTCGCTGGGGACATCCCTGCTCGACGCGGCGCTCGCCCTGCTGGCTCCGCACGCGCCGGCCTCGGTCATCGGCGCGGCCCACCACCGGTCCCCGCAATCCGAAGTCGAGGACACCGCGTTCGCGATGATTCGTTTCCCGCCGGACCTGACGCTCACGGTCGAAGTTGGCTGGTCGATGCTGCAGGAGAAAGACCTTACCTACCTGAACCTGTTCGGCAACGCCGGCGCCGCCCTGCTCAACCCGACCCAAATCCACAAGGAGATGCACGGGCACCTGGTCAACGTGACGCCCCAGATTCCGGCCAAGGACGCTCAGCGTTCGGCCTGGCGGATGCTGATGAACCTCTGGGTCGAGTCGCTGGTGCGCGACACGCCCGTGCCGATTGCCGCATCCGAGGCCCTGACCGTCAGCCGGCTCGCCGACGCGTTCTACCGTTCCCAGTCAACCCGCAGCGAGGTCCCGCTCACATCCGTAGAGTCCTGATCCCGGCCGTCGCGGCCATCGGCCTCGGCGCGTTTGCCTTCGCGCCGTTCCCGCTCCGGTTCCTGGCCTTTTTCGCGCTGGTTCCGCTCTTCTGGGTCATCCGGGACGCCCGGCCGGGCCGGGCGTTTCTCTGGGGCTGGCTGTTCGGCGGACTCCTGTTCGCCGCCCACCTTTGGTGGCTCTGGTTCCTGGTCGTCCCGGTCGAGCCGGTCACGCGGATTCTGCTGGACATCGGGGTGGTCCTGCTCTTCGCCTATCTCGGCCTCTACGTCGGCGTGTTCGCATGGCTGACGCGGCGCTGGGGCCTGTGGGCGGCACCGCTCATCTGGCCGTTGCTCGAGTTCCTCCGCACCAAGTCCCAGATTGGCTTTCCCTGGGGCCTGCTCGGGTACACCATGACGCCATACATCCCCTTCATACAGCCGGCGTCAATCGGCGGAGTCTATCTCGTATCGGCTTGGCTGGTGCTGGTGAATGTGCTGGTGTACCGCCTGGCGCGGGACATGACCGAAATGTCCTTCATTTCGGATCGTGTCCCAAGCGACGTCTTGAAAACAGGGACAGTCCCCCTGAGCGCGCGAACGCGCGGGACAGTCCCTGTTTTCGCCTGCCTTGTGCTCACCTTCGCCGTGCCGCTTGTCTTCTCGGCCTTTCACATCCAGCCGCTCAGGCACTGGTTCAGTGTCGCCATCATCCAGCCAAACGTCTCCCCGTTCGACAAGGGCGACTGGGACTCACGCGTGAAGATTCAAGCCGACCTTGTCCGGCTGACGCGGCAATCGGCCGCAACTCAACCGGACCTTATCCTCTACCCGGAGACCGCAACGTTGACCGACGTGACGAGGTCGGAAACAATGGGCCAAGCTATCCGCGGCCTGGCCGATTCACTCGGCACCGAGATATTCACCGGGTCTCCCCTCTTCGATGAACGCCGGAACTCCTGGCACAACGGCGCGGTGCTCATCCGACCGGACGAGCAGCCGATCCGGCAGCGCTACTACAAGATGAGGCTGGTCCCCTTCTCGGAGAAGATCCCCTACGCGGACGAGTTGCCTATCATCCGCAAGATACTTGGTACGGCCGACATGGGCGATTGGGCACGGGGACACGACTACACCGTGTTCCGCTGGTCACGCGGCACGCTTTCCGCGCTCATCTGCTTCGAGGCCATCTTCCCGGACCTGACGCGTGAGTTCACACGACGCGGCTCCCAGCTCCTCGCGGTCGTCACCAATGACGGCTGGTTCGGCCGCCTCGTCGGGGCCCAGCAGCACGCGGAACTGGCCGTCCTGCGCACGGTCGAGAACGGCGTGCCGATGATTCGGAGCGCAAACAATGGCATCTCCTTCATCGTCGACCCCTACGGCCGAATCCTGAGGCAGACCCCGCTGTTCGTGCAGACGATTCTCGCCGGCCCGGTTCCGCAACCGCTCGCGCCGACGCTCTATCGCCGCTACGGCGATTGGTTCATGCTCGCCTGCCTGCTCGGACTGCTCGCAGGACTCGTGGCTCTGCGCGCCCGTGCCCGGCGGCCGTAGCCATCCGACTCGCAGCACGAATCGCGGTGCAAACCGGCCCGCAAGTGCTTCCGCAAGCAGCCCTGCAACCGACCTTCGGACTCAGCCCACGAGAAACCTCGCCTCTCAACCTCCAAGTCCTCGGCCGAACGACGTCAGGATTCGGCGTAGAAATCAAGGTCCGACAGACAGAAAGTTTCGCAGTCCGTCCCGCTGTCGAAACCGCACTGCGAATCCCCTCTTGATTGACACCGCGAACCGCCCCCCGAACCGTTCCGGGAACGGTTCCCGAGGCAATTCACGGTGTCATCGCTCCGGCACCCTTCACTGTCACCAAATCCAGCTCTTCCGGTAACTTAACTGAGCCACACCCTTCCCGCGCACCTAACTAGGGACAGTCACCCTATTTCTTGACTTCCTGTGACCAATCTGTACCATCTATGCGTGCCGAGAATAGCGCGGGTCGTGGTTCCCGGTGTCCTTCACCACGTCACGCAACGCGGGAACAACCGGCAGGAGGTCTTTCTCACAGACAGTGACCGTGAGTTCTATCTCGGGCTGCTGCGCAAGCGTTCCGAACAATACGGATTGGATGTGCTGGGGTATTGCCTGATGACAAACCACGTCCATCTGCTGGTCAGACCGCAGACGACTGAGGCCCTGGCCCGGACACTGGGGCGCACTCACTTCATCTACACACGGCGATTCAATGCTGAGCACTCCCGCAGCGGTCACCTGTGGCAGGCCCGTTTCCACTCCTGCCCTACCGAGGAAGACGCCCTTCTGGCTATCATGCGCTACATCGAGCAGAACCCGGTGCGTGCGGGTATCGTGCCCTACGCCTGGAAGTACCCGTGGTCAAGCGCTGCTTTGCACGCTGGCGGGAAGGACTCGGGCATGATCGACGCAGCATCGTGGGCAAAGCAGATTACGTCAGCCGAGTGGCGCGAACTACTGCAGGAAGCTGAGGACGAAGAAAGAATGACAGAGATTCGCCGCCGCACGATGATTGGCCGGCCGCTGGGAAGCCCGGAGTTTGTCAGCGAAGTCGAGGCGAGATCGGACCGTCAACTCGCTTATCGACGACCAGGCCGCCCGCGCAAGGCCAAACCAGAACAGCAGTAACGTCCGCACTCAACGTGCCATGGGCGCGCGCGAGGACGGAAATAGGGTGACTGTCCCTGGTTTCAACAACCACCCGAGTCGGTCACTCCAATTGACAAGTCCAGAACCTGGCCTATCCTGATTTGTGGAACGGCGATGAAGAGACTCTGCTCGCTGCCGATCTTCGCCCTCGCTGTCGCCTCGGTTGCCTTCTCGCAGTGGCTGGAGACGACGGTGCCTCTCCCCGACTCCTCCCGAATCCGCAGATAGTGTAGTTTGCCGCTAATGTAACGGTGTCCTGCGGGTGTTGAGTCGGCATCTGACTGGACTTGGTCACGACTAGTGGTGTCGATAGTGGTGAATCACACCAGGTC
>Ga0208828_1000294_pt1 | contig 22732 bp, 20 predicted proteins | sample Kivu_160m_FD_185487 | JGI IMG/M metagenome (GOLD analysis project Ga0208828, IMG submission 185487) | Freshwater microbial communities from Lake Kivu, Western Province, Rwanda to study Microbial Dark Matter (Phase II) - Kivu_160m (SPAdes)... | ecosystem: Environmental > Aquatic > Freshwater >... | reverse complement strand
GGCGGCGAGGTGATCTTCGCGGATCATGCGGGGCACAAGCGTGTGGCGCACCTAGAACCTCAGCCTATGATCGGAGGAGACCTCGCGACAAGGTACCCACTGAGGATGGTTGCTGGCATCCTCAGAGAACATGCGGGAATCGAGGATTGGCTGCGTCAACGAGAAGCACGTTTCCCACATGGAAGAGAGGAGATCAACATTCTCCTCACGCAGCTCAACTCCAAGGATGTTCAGATGACAACCAGCTGCGGACGGGTTTTGGATGCCATCTCAGCCATCTTAGGCCTGTGCCATGAGCGGACATACGAGGGCGAACCAGCAATGAAACTCGAATCTGCTGCACTATGGGGAAAAGATGCACTCTGCCTTAAGCCGGTCCTCACTGGCGATGTGATTGAGACTGGCGCGATGGTTCGTGAGGTCTTTGAGAATTCCGGGCGTGTGACTGTCAGAGACTTAGCACACTCAGCTGAGTTGTACATAGCGCGATCACTGGGTGAGAGCGCGATAGCTGCTGCCCAGGAGCTAGGAGTCGACTGCGTAGGTTTCACGGGAGGTGTAGCCTGCAACGAGCTGATTACTCATACCCTGAGGACGGCAGTCGAGAAAGAAGGGCTACGTTTTCTAGTGCACGAGGCCGTGCCTCCCGGAGACGGAGGGTTGTCGCTCGGACAGGCCGTCGTGGCTGCCGAGGATTCAGGGCCATAGACTCGCTTGCGGCGGTCTTCCGCCAAGGGGTGCACAATGGGTGCCAACTGAGGCAGAGCAGGCGCGCTCTGTATCGGCTTCACTAAAGAGCTAAGTCCTCGATCGGTAGCCGTCCGGGTGAGAGCTCTTGAGAAGAGGAATCCTGCTAGCGTCGACCCTCGCCCTGATGCTCCTAGTGTTGGTTCATCCGGCGTGGGCTCGGGACGATTCGGTCATTGTCTTGGGTGTCGGAGCGCAGTCATCAATGGGTGATGTTCTGGCTACGTTCTACGCTCAGCCGGTTGACCAAGGGAGGGTTGTTGTGATGATGCTTGGCGCGTCAGGCGTATTGATGAAGAACCACGAGAAGGTTGCACTGATAGACCCCGCGGGAATGATCGCCGGGGATTCTATGCAGGCACTTCAGCAGCTTGACATTCTCCTGATTACTCACGAGCATTCGGATCACTTCTCATATTCTGCGGTTGTCTCGATCCAATCCAAGACAGGTGCCGTCGTCGTTGCGAACCCGGGAGCCTACAGCTCGTTGTCTGGAGCAGTTCCATCCGACAAAGTGATCGAGATGAGGTCGGGGGACATCCGTGCCATCTCGGGCATGACTGTCACGGCGATCGCCGCAGTCCATGAGTCAGTTGAGCCACTGACATACATTCTGACTTTCAGTGATTTCTCCGTATTCCATGGGTCAGACTCAGGCTTCAATGCGAAACTCGCCGACTACAAAGACAAAGCGAGGCTAGCCATTGTGCCAACCGGCGGCGCGTCTCCTACTGCTTCACCGGGAAGTGCGTTCAGCATGATACAGGCGCTCGATCCGAGCGACGCAATCCCGATGCATGGAACGACGGCCCAGTATGACACACTCGGGGCAACGATCGCCCAACAAGCTCCGAACGTGCAATACCTCCGACCGTCACTAATGGCCAGTGTGGCGGTTGACGAATTGCCGAACATCGAGTTTGTTGTGGTCCTTGCCTCCGTCCTCTCCTTCTCCTTGATCCTAAGAACCAGAAGACATGAATGACGCTCAAAAGCCCCTGAGACTGCCGGAACCGGCTAATCAATAACCCTAATAGTTGCTTTTTGCATCCCAGCGAAGGTTCCCATGTGCCTGGCATTTCCGGGTCGAGTCCTGAGCATAGATGGCGACTTCGCCAAAGTTGACTTTGGTGAAGGCACCGCAAGAGAAGGCATCAATATCTCTCTGGTTGAGGCAAAACCCGGCCAATATGTGCTCGTCCACGCGGGGTACGCGATACATGTGATGGACGAGATGGAGGCACAGAAGACCCTCTCATACTGGAGAGAGATCCTCGCTTACGAGGACGAACTCAGGAAACCCATCAGCGGGTGACTCTTCTTTGTCAGTCCTAGACGGTTATAGGGACGCAGATCTAGCAACGGGGCTGAAGAGCAGGATCAGTCGGCTGAGCGAAGAAATCGACCGCAGCATTCTGATCATGCACGTGTGCGGATCTCACGAATGGACCATCACTCATCACGGTGTCAGAAGCCTGTTGCCGGATGCTGTGGAGGTCCGCGCTGGGCCTGGATGCCCTGTTTGCGTGACCCCGGCAGCAGACATTGACGCCGCCGTAGACCTCGCCCTTGGTGGCAAGACGCTCTTGACCTATGGCGACATGTCACGAGCGAAGGGCTCGAAGCAATCATTGGCTGAGGCCAAGACGTTAGGCGGCGACGTGCGAGTAGTCTACAGTGTCCACGACGCAGTCAAGATCGCGCAGTCACTGCCTGAGAGAGAGTTCGTCTTCTTTGCCGTTGGCTTCGAGACCACAGCACCGGCAACCGCATACGAGATACTCCGCGACCCCCCATCGAATCTCCGATTCCTCACATCCTATCGATACGTACCATCTGCAGTTGAGGCGGTCTCAAGATCCCCGGATCTCAGAGTTGATGCTTTCATCAATGCTGGGCATGCCTCGACAATAACGGGAATGAAGGCCTACAAACCATGTTTCGATGAGTGCCGCAAGCCCATGATCTTCTCCGGATTCGAACCCCTCGACATACTGATCTCAGTCACGATGATACTGACACAGATCCGCAACAATGAGCCGAAGATGGAGAACGAGTACACCCGATCAGTGACGTGGGAAGGGAATCTGAAAGCTCAGGAGACCATGCAAAAGGTCTTCGACCTGCACGATGGCTACTGGCGAGGTGTGGCAACCATACCTAACAGCGCACTCGACCTGAAGGCTGAGTTCGCACATCTTGATGCACGCGAGCACTATGGGTTAGTTCGCGAAGACGAACAAGCGGGATTCGTGAGGAATGCTCGATGTGCGGATGTGATCATAGGCAAGATCGACCCGCCCGAGTGTCCACTCTACACGAAGGAATGCACACCCGCAAGTCCACTCGGACCTACGATGGTCTCGTCTGAAGGAACCTGCAAGATCTGGGCCGACCACAGAATCATATCAGCGATGAGATGCCGAACCCAGCTGTAGTGACTCACTCAACATCCTACAGGCCTTTCCCCCAGTGGCATCGGGATTCCTGGGGAACGGATCGGCGAAGGCATACCGTGGAAACACATGCGGCTATGCGGACTAGGTACTGTAATTGCTTTCTAGGCGGAATATATATGATCTGAACTTGCCAAGTGGCAGTTACTACGAAGTAATGACGCGAGCGGAACCAAGGCTCGCTCCGCTTCGGCAGGAATCGAGCTCGGTGTAGATCAATGGAGATTCGAAAGGTCCAGAAAGTCGGTCACTCAACGCTGACAGTCTCACTGCCTCGGGACTGGGTTGAGCAAGTAGGGTTGAAGCAGGGAAACGTTGTAACGCTAAGACGCACAGACGACGGCTGCCTTAGACTCATCCCTGGTCTGTCCGGCGAGAAGATCGAGTCGACGGTGTCGCGAGTCGACGCCGACCTCTGCAAGGAACATGAACTGCTTTCAAGGATCATCACAGGGAACTACATTGAGGGACGGGACTCCATTGTCATCACATCGAGCAAAGACTTGACCTCAGAGCACTTGTGGGAGATCAGAAGCACAGTCCAGAGACTGATGGGCCTCAGCATCGTTGAGCAGGCGCCGAAGCAGGTGGTGATCCAGAGCTTCGTGGATCCCTCCAAGTTTCCTGTCAGCGGCTTGATCCAGAGGCTTCACAGGGTCGGATTGTCTATGCAAGAAGCAGCGATGACAGCGCTCCTGGGCAAGAGGCAAGACTTAGCAGGCGAAGTCCTCCAGATGGAGAACGAAGCTGACAGAATCTACTGGCTAATAGTCCGCCAACTCATACTTGCCACCACCAAACTCACTGCAGCACGAGACATCGGAGTATCCAGTCCGCAACATGCACTGGGCAACCGCATTGTCGCCAAATACTTGGAGTGCATCGCGGACTGCGCGGAAAACGAAGCGAAAGAGGTGATCGCAATCAAGGATGAGGACTATGCCAAGTTCAAGTCGGTAATCGACGAGATCTCTGAAATGGACAAGTCCGTTCGACAGATTTCAGAGAACACAATGAAATCATTCACAAAGCTTGATGTCGCCCTCGCAAACAAATCCATCGAAGATGGCATACGAGCACAGAGCAGAAACAGAAGGATCTCGGACAAGATTGTGGACGACATTTCAAACCGAAATGTCGCGCTGGCGTTTAGGTCGATCGCTTGGAACCTGACGGAAACCGCGAGATACTCCCAGATGATTGCAGAAGTCACGATAAACCGGTACCTGGAAGAACCGAGCGAGCTCTGCAACTTCAAGAAACGAGATTGAGAGACCAGGCTGCCGCGGAGCGCCCGCGTCACGCTAGGGCGCAGGCATGTTTTGAATCTGTTCGCCCGAGAAGACTCCTTTGTCCGTGATCACAGCCGTCACCAAGTCGAGCGGAGTGATGTCAAAGGCAGGGTTGAAGACCTTAACGCCTACTGGCGCAACCTGTCTTCCTCGAATTCTTGTAACCTCGCTGGGGTCGCGCTCCTCAATTTCGACATCTGAGTGCTGTCCGCCCAGATCTAGCGTCGTGGCAGGTGCGGCAGAGTAGAATGGAATGTCGTGACGCTTCGCAGCGAGCGCAATCATGAAGGTGCCAACCTTGTTGATGACAACCCTTCGGGTGATACGATCTGCGCCCACGATGACCTTGCTCACCATTCCTTTCGACATGGCAATCCCGGCTGCGCTGTCAACTATCAAGGTCGTCGGGATCTTGTCTGACAAAGTCTCGTAGGTGGTTATTCTGGCTCCCTGAAGCCTTGGTCGGGTTTCAGTTGCGATCACTTTGATCCTCTTACCCTGATTGAAGGCTGTTCGGATGACTCCGAGGGCTGTTCCGAAACTCACAGTGGCCATGGTGCCCGTGTTGCAGTGTGTGAGGACCGTATCTCCGTCTTCCATGAGATCGGCGCCGAAGGAGCCGATTCTGTGGTTGGCCTCGACATCCTCATCGGCCATTAGTTGCGCTTCAGCCACTAGGGCCTCCCGAATGTCTCGCCCCTGTCCGGCTGTCTCTCCGGCTTTTCTGAGCATTCGATCAAGCGCCCAGAACAGGTTCTGGGCGGTGGGCCGCGTGGCGCGCATAATCTCCGCAGCTTTCTTGATGTCGAGCAAGAGTCGTCCAATGTCAGTGTGTCTGCTTTGCTTCGCAGCCAGTGCCAGCCCCATGGCTGCGGTGACGCCGATGGCCGGTGCACCCCTGACGGTCATGTCACGTATCGCACGGGCCACTTGCCTGTGATCCCTGCAAACAACAAATGTGAGACTGTCGGGAAGTTTCCGTTGGTCCACGAGACGTAGGCCGCGGCGGGTCCAATCCACAGTCCTTAGTGACGCGATGTCAACCAAGTGTGACGCCGTCGTAGAGCATGACGCGATCAGATTAAAAGTGCAGCGTCAGTGTACAAGAGCTTCGATTGATTGGGCATGACTGAGCGGCCACCAAGCGAGACAGAAGACGAGAAACAATTCCGAGTCTATGAGGCTTTCCTTCGAAGAGGCCAAGTTGTTCTCCCGAAAGTGTCAGAACTCATGGAGCTGCGGGAACGTGGCTTCGGAGAGCTAAGAGGAAAGCGACTGGCACTCACACCCTACGAGGGCTTCTATCTCCTAGAAAAGGGGAGGATAACCGTAGAAGGTGATGCTAAGAACAAGATCAGCCTCGAAGAGCTCGTGAAGTCAGTCTCCGGGAGGAAGCCGGAGGTCTGGGTCAAGTATCTTGTATACCGTGACCTTCGGGACCGTGGGTATATCGTCAGGGAATGCCCAGTCTTCGACTATGAGATTCATGGAAAGGGACCGATGAGAAGGTATGTCTACATCGTGTACGAGGGCGGCGAGGCTGACCTGGGAACGCTCCGCAAGCTCCTGAAACGATCAACTCGAGACAAGAAAGACCTCATAATAGCGGTGGTTGATCGGAGAACCGACATCGTCTACTATTCACTAGAGTTCCTCAGGACGTAGGTCACTGCAGAGCCCTATGCGGCTTGCTTTGCTCCGCAGTCAGGACAGAGTGACGTCTCCTTCGCCAAACCTGCTCCGCATTGAATGCAGTACTTCGCTGGCAGAGGAGGGGGAGGAGGTAGGTAGGGCCGAGTCGTTTCGGCGGTTCGAGGTGACGGATGCCGGATTGTGCCAACCAAGAATCCCCCGGCGGTGCCCCCAATCACCTGCAGCGCCATAGTCAGCGCAAAGGCGACAATTAGCACACCCTGTGAAATCTGGGGAGCAGGGGGCGGCTTGTATAGACCCGAGAAAACCAGGGTCACCAAGATCGAAACCTCGACCAACAGACTGAACACGCCTACGATTAGTCCGGCGACGGATGCTGATCTGCGCGGAGCACGTAGGAGCCATGCAGCGGTCAGTCCGCCGGCAAAAGCTCCAATGGCGCCGCCACCGGGGAATTCGGCAATGTCGAGAATAGTCCCGACGACTCCGGCGGCCAACAAACCGACGACCACGGAGGTCCCCATACCGATCTTCCTTGCCGACATCGCGTGCACGACCTGGCATTGATTCACGGGACTCGTTGCTCCTCCTAATAAGCCGTGACGTGATCAGTCGGGAAGAAGATACTTAGCACACATCAGAGATAGCGGCTCGCAACCAACGTGGAGGAAGGCCCGGTGCCGGAAAAGGAGTTCAGCCTGCCAAGGGGAATCAGAGACATTGAGCCAGAAGAGATGGCGAAACGAAACTGGACATACGAGAGGATAAGGGACGTTTTCCGAAGGTACTCATTCCAGGAGATGGAACCAGCTACACTCGAAGAGCTGAGGACTCTAGAAGCCAAGAGCGGCCCGGCGATCAAGGACGAAATCTACTGGTTCAACGACAAAGCAGGCCGCAGCATAGGTCTCAGATTCGACCTTACAGTCGGCATGACCCGGATGATAGCCAGTCGCCCTGACCTGCCTGAGCCCACGAAACTTGCCACGATAGGCGGCAACTGGCGATACGACGAACCACAATTCGGGCGATACAGATACTTCACCCAGTGGGACGCGGAGATCTACGGATCCGACAGCCCAAGCGCCGACGCGGAAATCATCGCACTTAGCATCGACATTCTCGACAATGTAGGCCTCAATGAGTTTGAGGTCCGCATATCTAACCGGAGAATCATCCAAGGGCTCGTTGAAGACTTGGGAGTGAGAGCCCAAGAGAAGATGCAGGCGGTTTTTCGCACCATCGACAAGTCAAGGAAGATTCCGAAGCAATCCATTGCGGAGGAATTGCGGACAACTGGCTTGGACGGCGCAGTCATTGATTCGCTTCTGGAGTTCACATCGATCCAAGGCAAGCCATCCGACGTGCTTGCGAAGATCTCAGGCCAAACAAGAGGCAAAGAGGCCGAGTTGGGCTGTAAGCAGCTGACCGAACTTGCTGATGCCATCCAAGGCCTTGGCAAAGCGAACCGCTGCCTCTTTGACATGAGCGTCGTCAGAGGAATCGGATACTATGACGGAATAGTATTCGAAGCTTTCGACAAAGGAGGCGAAGACGTCGGATCAATCTTGGGAGGAGGACGATACGACAAGCTCTGTGCGATCTACGGAAAGAGAGAGATACCCGCCACAGGGGTGGCCGGAGGAATCGAGAGGCTACTGATCTCACTCGAACGCGCCGGCGCCATTCCGAAAATGACCCAAGCAGGAAGAATCTTTGTGGCAGCAGTGAACGATCAGGTCCGCGAGCAAGCGCTCACAATAGCCGGAAAGTTGCGCAGCCTCCGAATCCCGACAGATATCGATGTCAAGCACAGATCTCTCGGGAAGCAACTGGAATATGCAGACTCGCTCGGAATTCCGTATGCTCTGATTGTGGGACCACAGGAGCTTGAATCGGGGCAGTTCAAGCTGAGGGATATGACAAAACGCACTGAGGAGCGTCTGACTCTGGACGAGATCGTCAGGCGCACCAGCGAGTAGAAAGGTAGCGGGCCCGCGGGGATTTGAACCCCGGACTTTCGCGTGCGTTTCAGGCGCACTCTACAGCTGATTCCGTGGTTCACTTAGGAGGCTCGACTAGCCCACGGCGGCTATCTGCCGCGCTATCCATACTTCGCCTCGTAGGCGTCAACCTGCGAGACTGCGCCACGGGCCCAGCCAGCAGAACTAGCGACCATGCCGCCATATAGTTTTGCACTGTCTGGAAATCGATCGTGGCGTGACACTGCCTTGGACTATGACAAGCTTTTAGCGGAACTCGAATCCTAGCCAATACAAGCGGGGGTTCCCGAGACCCAATACCACAGAGCAAGGGCGGGATTCAGGTCAAAGGGGCAGGACGACTGACTCAGAGTCGTGCCACACTTAAGATCCGCCTCAGGACAAGAAATCCTGTGGCGTAGGCCTTCGTGGGTTCGAATCCCACCCCCCGCACTCACCGCTGCTGAGCGGTAACCCCGTCACAACCACAGGGCTTGGCATGGCGCAACACGGCGCAGGAAGAAACAGCACCTTGCGAAGCGCATGAAATCACGTACGAATACTACCTGAGTCAGGCAGGGCCGGCTCACGCCGGAGACGACCACGTCGGGCTACTACAGCCTTCGCTCCCTGAACAACCTCTCAAGAAGCACTGGCAAGTCCTCATGGTTCTTCGCAGCTTGATCATCCAGACTCATCTGCTGCTCTCGAGTAAGCAACCGCCAGTAGTGAGCGATCCCTTCACTGGTTTCGTACGTGTGAACCCCGCCGGCTCTTCTATTGTGCCGGCGAACGACCGCACTGATCCTTGCCATAAGAAGGGATAATCTACGGACGTTCAATAAGGTCTCGGTCCAGATCGTCGGATACAGTGTCCTGTTCTCACCTGATCATGGAACCCCAGTAACTACGGACAGCCCTATCGCTGGCGGCGATTGGAGGGTTTTCCGCAATCCATCGAGATTCAGTCCATCTTGAGGTGATTGGTTCGGCAAGATGGGGGCATGGTCTTTTCCTTATAGCCAGCGACGCAGCTAGTGATCAGGAAGTACGTAGTGATGATAGTTCCAGCAAGATGCAAGAAATGCGGCGGCCCTGTCTCCTCCGTGGGACTGCCTTCTGGGAATGACCTTTGCACAAGTTGTGCGAGGATCGAGGCCGCCAGGAAGATGAGTTTCACGATAGAGTGAATGACACGTGTCCTGCAATCCAAGTTCGTGCGGAATTTGAGAGCGCTTCTCGTAGAGTGCATTGTCCCACGCAGCAAGCCGCGAATAGATGAAGTGAACGACATTGCGAAAGCTGCTGGCTACAATGTGGTAGGTCAAGTTGTTCAGCGTCGGGACTCGGTAGATTCCGCCTATTGCGTAGGCAAGGGAAAAATCGACGAGATCAAGGAGACGATCATAGGAGACTCGATCGAAGCGATAATATTCACCCGGCAGCTTTCTGCAGGCCAAATATTCCGAATCAAGAAGAAACTCGGCGATGAAGTTCAGGTTCTCGACAGAAACCTACTCATCCTAGAAGTCTTCGAGAAGCGCTGCACCACGACAGAGGCCAAACTCCAGATCGCATTAGCCAGACTCCGCTACACGTTCTCCTGGGGCAGAGAATCAGTTCGAATGCGCGGTATTGCGAGCGAGCAGATGGGGCGAGGAGGCCCAGGCCAGTATCCATACGAAGTCTACGAAGCGATGTCGCGGAAACGGATAAGCAAGATCGAAGGAGAGCTCCGTGACATCAGATCGAAGAGCAGCCATCTTCGGGAACATCGAGGAAAGGCTGGCTTCCGAATCGTGGCCTTGACAGGCTACACTCAAAGCGGCAAGACCACGCTGTTCAACAGGCTCACGTCGGAATCCAAGGAGATAGGCTTAGGACCCTTCACGACCCTTTCTACATTCGCAAGAAAAGTGTCCACACAGGCAAGAGGGGACTCTGGAGATTCTTTCATCATGATTGATTCTATTGGATTCATTGAGGACCTTAGCCCTCTGCTGCTAAACGCTTTCCACACTACGCTAAAAGAACTTGCAGATTCTGACCTTGTTCTCCTCTTCGTAGATGGTAGCGATGATCTTGACACAGTGATTCGAAAGACCGCGGCCTCCCGTGAGATCATGAGTGAAGAGATCCACGGCGTCCCTGTTCTGATTTGCATCAATAAGGTGGATCTTGCGACACGCGAACATCTAGACAAGGTACTCGCGGAAACTCGCAAGATATTCGAAGAAGATGAAATACTCGAAATAAGCGCGAAGACGGGAGCCAACCTCCCAAACCTCCTACGGAGAATCTCCGAGGTTCTGGCCGCTCCGACCACGTGATCTCTTCACCCATGCGGCACGCCGTCATCCAGAGCAGAGGGGAATGACACGTCACGCTCTTGCTGTCAAGAGGTAAGGGCAGAGCGCCACGGGAAATCACGGATCATGGTCAATGGAATGCAGGTCCCGGGAGATGTGAGAAACCAGAGAACTGAGCTGGCGGGTATCAGGATTAGGGTCCAAGAGATGATGAGGCTCGGCATGAAAGAGCCAGAGATGGGGGGGAGCGGCCGGCTCTATGCGAGAAGCGGTCATGGACAGGAAGGACCCAGGCAAACTGGCCAGAAGAATCGTCGAATCCCGGAAGGGATTCCAGAGCCCATTATCGCTTCCTCGGTCGCTGGATCGGCTTTAGCCTAGGCCCCAGCCTTTGAGCAACTGATCTATGAACGGCCATCCGTAGTAGCCCGCGTACGCATATACGAGACCCAGCATGGTCTTTCCAGTGATTCCTGCGACCAACGCTTTCACTCTGGGGTATCGAACCAGCCCGAGGGGTATCCAGATGATGTCGTCGGGGGTTATCGGTGTCGCAGCTAGAGCTACGATCAGCCATAGACCATATTTCCCGTATCTGGCTCGCCATTTCTCGAATCGCGCTTGGGTTTGAGCGGAGAATAGGTGTCTGCCACCGAGCCCGATGTAGTAGTGAAGGTACTGTCCGACTCCAGCGCCGATCCCCGACATGATGCCCACTAAGAATGGGTGTAGCTGCGTCGCCATCAGAGGGATCAAGATGTAGGACGGAAAGAAGGGGATACTCGCACCCAGGAAGCCGGCTAGGAAAGCACCTAGGTATCCCATTCCGCCAAGCCAGTCTAGTACCGAATCTAACCAAGACAAGTGGTCGTCAACCCTGCTGCTGAACGTCCGGTCCTCTCTATGTCATATGCTCCTGCAGCGTCGCCTGCGTGTAGGTCCGAATACTTGAATGCTTCCAAAAGCAGATCGGTGAGGAACCTGCAATGGAAGCGGTTCCTTTATTCAAGATGAGAAGCTAGAGATGGGTCTTGGTCTCACCTTGAAAGCTGCTCTTGTTGGTTCTGAGGGACGCCTCCGGCTTGCTGATGTCGACTTGCCTAGGATTGGCCGGGGAGATCTCCTCGTCAAGATGAAGGTATGCGGGATCTGCGGAACAGACTTGGAGAAGCTTCAGGGTGTGCGGCTGACCCCGCCTGTCCTTGGTCATGAGGTCGTTGGAGATGTTGAAGAAATTGGCTCTGACACAGGGGGTTATTCGAGAGGCGATCGCGTCGCCGTGCATCACCACGTGCCGTGTCACACGTGCTACTATTGCCAACGTGGCGACCATACCATGTGTCATGAGTTTCCAAACAGCAATCTCGACCCATGCGGATTCGCAGAGTATTTCCGAGTTCCTGAGACCAATGTCAGCAAAGGTGCAGTTTTCCGACTGCCGCACACGCTGAGCTACGAGGAAGCCGCTCTCGCGGAACCGACGGGTTGCTGCATCAGGGGCTTAGATAGACTCGGAATACAGCAGGAAGACAGTGTTCTGATAATAGGTGCGGGGCCTGCAGGACTTACGTACATACAGCTTCTTCGAGCACTCGGAAATCACCTGATCCTCGCCACCGACATGATCGGATCCAGATTGAGGTGGGCCACCAAGTTCGGAGCTGACGACGTATTGAACGCAGCCGATACAGACATGCCCAAACGAGTTCTCGAGGCAACCCAAGGCCGCGGCGTCGACAATGTAATAGTGGCTTCAGGAAGCGTTAAGGCGATCCAGTCGTCGTTTCCGATGGTGAGGAAGGGGGGCAAAGTCCTCCTTTTCGGAATCCCTCCGGAACGAAGCATTTTCACCTGCGATGCCAGTAGCATCTTCATACGAGAGACCAAGCTGATTCCCAGCTACTCCACAACAGAGAATGAGATAGAGAGAGCGTTGCAGATGATAGCGGCCGGGAGAATCCGTCTTACGGGCATGATAACTCATCGCTTCAACCTCAGCGAGATCGCGGAGGCCTTCCGAGTCGCGCACGATGCTGAGTCGTCCCTGAAAGTCATTGTTCATGAGTAGATCTGGGGAGTGAACATCAGTTGAGAGCTGCGCGCTTCTATGCGCCTGGGGATATACGTGTAGAGAACGTCGATGTGCCGAAGATAGCCGAAGACGAGCTATTGATCCATAATCATGTGGCATTGACCTGCGGCACGGATCTGAAGATGTTCCTTCGCGGTCATAGACTGGCAAATCCCCCGCTCATCATTGGTCACGAGTTCGCAGGAACTGTGGAAGCGATAGGACAAGGTGTGAAGGGCTTCGCGAAAGGTATGAGAATCGTCGCGGCGAATTCTGCGCCGTGCATGGAATGCTACTATTGTCGAATCGGCAGGCCCAATCTGTGCGAACGCTTGGATGAAGTTCTTGTTGGGTTTTCCTCCCCCGGCGCCTACGCAGAATACGTACGACTGCCGGGACGAATTGTGAAACAGAACACTCACATGATTCCGAAAGACGTGTCATTCGAAGAGGCCGCCTTCCTTGAACCACTAGCATGCGTGGTTCACGGAATCGAGCTATCAGGCATACAGGCTGGCGATTTTGTTCTTGTCATCGGAGCCGGACCCATAGGACTACTGCATGTACAGGTTGCAAAAGACCGCGGCGCCAAGACCGTAGTGGTCGCGGATGCGAATACTGAGAGACTCCAGCAAGCTGGTCGGCTTGGCGCGGATCAACTGATTGATTCCAGCGCTCTCTCGGATCAGCTAGGGAGAATGACTGAGAACCGTGGAGCAGACATCACTATCGAAGCGGTAGGGAAGCCTGAAACTTGGGAACTGGCAGTGCGTGCCACAAGAAAGGGAGGAACCGCTGTCCTCTTCGGGGGTTGCCCTTCAGGAAGCACGGCCTCAATCGACACAGGCGCCGTGCACTACGGGGAACTGACGCTGAGAGGGGTCTTTCACCACACACCGAGAGATGTGAGTGAGGCATTGAGGCTAATCTCGACGAAACGGGTGAAGGTTGCCCCACTCATTACTCATCACAAGAGCCTCGCTGAGATCGAGGAAGCTCTGCATCTGATGCAGAAGGGCGTGGCCATCAAAGTGGCGATCACACCTTAGCACCAGAATCGAACAACATCATTCGAGTTTCTTCGGATCTTCGAGAAGCTCCTTGACTCTCTGCAGATACTGGGCTGCCGGGACGCCGTCAATTATCCTGTGATCGAACACGAGCGAGAGTGTTGTGATGGATGCTGCTTGCACCTGCTTGTCGGAAATTACGGGTTTCTCAGATGTTCGGCCAAAGCCGAGGATTGCACATTGCGGGGGATTAATGACTGGTGCAAAGAGGTCAACGCCAAACCCACCCAGATTTGTCACCGTGAATGTTCCGCCCGTGAGATCTGTGAGGGTTAGCTTGTTCTGGATGGCGCGTTCTGTGAGGTCACGGATTCCTCGAGAGATCTCGAGTATTGACCTCTTGTTCGTCTGCGGTATTATTGGAGCCACAAGTCCGTCAGGCGTATTGATCGCTACTGCGACGTTGATATCACCGTACAATCGAAGTTCGTCTCCCTCGAGTGACGAGTTGATCATCTGATGGTCTTCGAGAGCCTTCGCCGCTGCTTTCACAACGTAGGCCGTTATCGAGATCTCTTCACCACTCTTGTCGTGAAGTCCCTTTCTGTGCCCGAGCATAGTATCCATGCGTGCCTCCATTGTGATGGTGACTGGCACGGTGGTGTGAAAACTGTATGAGAGGCGCTCCGCAGTGGCCTTACGTTTTCCTGCCAGTTTGATCGTCCTCGCGATCGGGACAGCCCTGGCTTCCTGAGCCGAGACCTCCACTGCCTGAGGTTGCGATCCTATCTCATCGATTGCTTTCCGAACATCCTCCCGGACTATTCTTCCCCCTGGCCCTGAACCTTTGATCTTCGAGATGTCAACGCCTGCTTCTCGGGCCATCTTGCGCGCAACAGGCGACGCGGAAGGTTCTTGGATTCGTGGACCGGCAGGGGCCACCGTCACTTGTCGTGCGACCGCACGCTCGGGCGCCGCAGGTGCTCCAGTCTCGACCGGCAAAGTCTCGTTCGGCTCACCCACAAACGCGATTGCCTGCCCGACCTGAACGTCCGTGCCAGGCTCGAACAGGAGCCTCCGGACTACACCAGCTCCTGGAGAGTTGACTTCGAATGTGGTCTTCTCTCCTTCGATCCTAACGATGGGCACGTCCTTCTCGACGCGGTCCCCTTCTTCCTTCAGCCACTCAACTATCTTGCCTGACTGCATACCAGGGTCCAGGCGAGGCATCGCCACTCTGAACAATGCTGCAATCTCACCCGATCAGTCTCTTCGCGGCTGCCATGATCTTCTGCGCATTCGGCATGTATGCTTGCTCAAGTGGTGGCGAGAATGGAATTGGCGTATCCGCTGACGCCACGCGCAGGATCGGTGCATCTAGCGAGTCGAAGGCTTCCTCGACCACGATTGCTGCGATTTCTGAACCGATTCCGCCAGACTTGACGTCGTCCGACGCGATGATCAATCTACCAGTTTTCTTGACGGACTCAACTATTGTGCTCTTGTCGAGGGGTTGAATAGTTCTGGGATCTATTACCTCAGCCGAGACGCCTTGCTCTTCCAGCTGCGCGGCTGCGACCAGAGCTTCACCGACAACCCTTGAGACTGCGACTATTGTGAGGTCATTGCCCTTTCTCTTGATATCGCATTGACCCAGAGGCAAGACGTATTCCTCTTCTGGAACTTGCCCCTTCGTCCTGTACAGTGCACCACTTTCCACAAAGACAACTGGGTTGTCTTCTCGGATCGAAGCCTTCAGGAGACCCTTTGCATCGTACGGTGTCGACGGCAGGACGACCTTCAGACCCGGCACTTGGAAGAATATTGACGGATAGAATTGGGAATGCTGGGCACCGTGCATTCGGCCAAGACTGTACTGTGTTCTGAGAACAAACGGAACCTTCAGCTTTCCGCCGCTCATGAACCGCATCTTTGCAGCGTTTGTCGCTATCTGATCGAGGCAGATCGTTACGAAGTCCATATACATGATCTCTGCCACAGGCTTGAGGCCAGCTAATGCGGCACCCACCGCAGCGCCTGCGATCGCAGCCTCGGAGATCGGGGTGTCTCTCACTCTCTCAGGGCCGAATTCCTGCAGCAGACCACGCGTGACTTTGTAGACTCCTTCGAAGACTCCTATCTCCTCACCCATCAGGATGACGCGTGGGTCCCTCAGCATTTCTTCGCGTAGGGCCTGTCGCAGAGCTTCGGCATAGGTCAACTCTGGCATTTCATGTCACCTCGCGTACACCAAGTTCGTAAGTTCCTCGAAAGGCAATACTGGGCTTGACTTTGCGAATGCAACAGACTCCTCGACTGAAGTGGCGACTTCCTTCTCGATCTGATCTATGTCTGCTTGAGCTGCAAGTTTCGTTTTGAGAAGTTTGGCCTCGAAGGTGTCGATCGGGTCGCGTTTGCGCCACTCCTCAACTTCCTCTTTCGGCCTATACTCGGCCTTGTCGTAGACTCCATGACCCTTCAGCTTGTAGGTGATACATTCAAGGAGAGTTGGACCTTCTCCTTTTCGTGCGTTCTCAATCGCTTCTTTGGCCGATAAGAATACGGCCACTACGTCGTTACCGTCTGCGACCATCGCGCGCATCCGGTATGCTTCAGCGCGATCAGCAACGCTCTCAGTTGCTATTGCTTTGTCCGATCGAGTCGACATGGCGTAGAGGTTGTTCTCGCAGACAAAGACCACTGGTAGTCTCCACACTGTCGCAAGATTCATTCCCTCGTGGAAGGCACCCGTGTTGGTGGCGCCGTCACCGAAGAACGTCATCGCGACTTGGCGTTTGCCTGCCTGTTGAAGTGCGAGTCCTACCCCTGCGGCGATCGGCACCCCGCTGCCCACGATCGCGCTCGCGTACAATATTCCCTTCTCGGGGAATATGGAAACATGCATCGATCCCCCGAGTCCTCTACAAGTGCCGGTCGCTTTCCCGAACAGTTCCGCCATCAGCGGGTTCATCGGTACTCCTCTTGCGATGGCGTGGCCGTGGCCTCGGTATGTGCTTATGATCAGATCGCCATCGTTGAGTGCACTCATGGCGCCGGCTGCAACTGCTTCTTGGCCCAGGTAGAGATGTGACGGACCGATCAGTGCACCTTCTTGTAGGAATAGCCGCTCTACGCGCTCCTCGAATCTCCTGATCTGAATCATCTTGCGAAGCATCTGCAGTAGTCTGTCTTTTGAGAGACCGTGCTTCGCGTACTCTTCTACGTTGACAGATCTTGCCGTTCTCGTGCGGTCCTCCCCCGAGTGCCCGACCACATGCACAACGCCTTCTTAAGATCTTCCCAACTCACGAGGCCACGTATTCTCATGGTGAGCGCACTCATCAACGACGCGTCAGATGAACGACAATGATATCTACTGCCTGAGGCGGCTCTTGGCTGAAGGAGGAGTTTGAGTGGAGCAGATTACGATCAAAGGAACCGGCATCAAGGCGTCCCGCGTTGGCCTTGGCACATATGCCATGGGCGGCATCATGTGGGGCGGATCTGACAAACAAGAATCGATTCGGACGGTGCTCGCCGCATTCGAGCAAGGGATCAACCTCGTAGACACGGCGCCCGCATACGGGGCTGGCCTAGCGGAAGAGGTCGTGGGGAAAGCGATCGCCGAGCATGGAGATCGGGAAAGCATCATCATTGCGACGAAGGTTGGCCTAGAGAATCGGGAAGGATGGTTCTGCAGGAATTCGACGAAAGAACAAATCTTCAATGGAATCGATGAGTCCCTGAAACGCCTGGGCACAGACTACATTGACATATGCCAAGTGCATTGGCCAGACCCTCTAGTCCCCATAGAAGAGACCGCACAGGCGATGAACAAACTCTACGAGCAGGGAAAGATTAGGGCAATTGGAGTGAGCAACTACTCCGTCGAACAGATGGAACGTTTCCGCAAAGTGTCTCCACTTCATACTCTTCAACCACCCTACAACATGTTTGAGCGCGTGATCGAACAGGATATCCTCCCCTATTGTGAGAAGCACAGCATCACGATGCTCATGTACGGCTCCCTCTGCAGAGGCTTGCTGAGCGGGAAGATGCGCCCAGACACGCAGTTCTCAGGGGATGACCATCGAAAGATAGATCCGAAGTTCAAGCCGCCCCAGTACCAAGAGTACCTAAAGACGGTAGAACTTCTCGACCAGTTCAGTCAGAGTAGCTATGGAAAGCGCGTCCTCCATCTTGCAGTCCGATGGGTACTCGACCGGACGCCACTGTCAATCGCACTGTGGGGAGCACGCAAACCAGACCAGATGAAGACGCTCGGCGACGTGATGGGATGGTCGCTCGATTCCAAAGCGATGGAGAAGATAGACTCAATCATCAGTCAACGGATCAAGGACACGAAGCAGCCCTACATCTCGGACACGTACTGTCCTGCAGATCGCGGGACAGCGAAGAAATGAAGCGCCTGGTCTGTGCACCTAAATCCAACATGGCACTCGCGGAAGGGCCCACATGGGCCCAACCTCCGCTTGTTCGCCTTCAGTTCCTTCAAGTTTCTTGGGTAGTCATGTCGGCTTGGTGGTTGCCGTGTCTCCCTCATTCCAGTGCCTTGTATGACCTCTTGTATTTCTCGTAGAGCATCGAGTAGGTTTCCTTCACATCACTTCTCGACGAGCTGTGCGCGTATCCTCCGGACTCGGGTGGTGTGAAGCCCTTGAGGAGGCCGGCTCCTACTCCGGCGAGTGTTGCCGCACCGAGCGCTCCTGTCTCCTGCATATGGGGTGATGTGACGGGCTTCCCTGCCACATCCGACATTATCTGACGCCAAGTTCCGGACTTGGCGCCGCCTCCAACCATGATTAGCTCCCTGACATCAAGTCCGAATCTCTCGAAAACCTCGATGACCTCCCTCGCTTCGAAAGCCACCCCCTCCAAGATGCTGCGTATCAGGTCGCTCCGCGTGTGCTCGTTTCTGAGGTTAAGAATTGCCCCAACGGGAGCCGCGAATATTGGCGACTCTGGTCCAGGCCTTGACTTCTCGGCCTCGAGGTTGAGGACATCATAGGAGGGTATGTTGAGTTCTTCGGCGAGCTTGCGTTCTGCTTGGCCGAGTTCACGATCAAACCAAGCGAGCATTGCGCCTCCGACGGGGGCACCGACTTCGAGTATCCACATGTTGTCTACGACGTGACTCGTACACACTGAGCCGGTCCCGAAGAGACGCGTTTCCGGACTCATCGGGATCGTCAATGGCTTTGTCATTGGAACGGCAACCATGAGCGATGTGCCTATCGAGATGAGAGCCTGTTTGTCCGTGACAACGCCGGCGCCTAGTGCGCTGCATTCAGTGTCTCCTCCCCCAACTACAACGGCGGTCTTGGTGCTTAGGCCAGTCTCGCGTGCGGCTTGGGGCGTGACGGTTCCCGCCGGGTCAGCGGATCGTCGAACCTCGGGTTGTTTCGAGACGGGAATTCCGAATAGTTCGGCAAGTTCAGTTGACCATTCTTGCCTTCTTATGTCATACAGGAGGCTTCGCGATGCCGTGGATCGGTCTGCGACACACTTTCCTGTCAACTTGAGGAACATGAAAGTCCCTATCGAGAGGAACTTGTGGGTTCTCTCATACGTTGCCGGCTCGTTCTTCTTTGTCCACTGCATCTTGAGTGCCGGGAAATCGTAGCCTCCCTGGACGGGTATGCCGGTCGTTTCGTAGATATGCTCGAGTCTGCCTTGGCGTTGTAGCTGTCTGTGTTCATCGGCGCACCTCGCGTCGAGCCAGTGGATGTACGGTCTCAGCGGTTCCCCTTTCTCGCCTACCGCGAGTATTCCATCCGTCTCGGCGGAGATTCCCAAGCATCCAATCTGCTCAGCAGGGACGCTTGAATTCTCAATCGACTGCCTGATTACAGTCGCTACTGCGTTCCACCACGCGTTCGCGTCTAGCTCGACCCAGCCTGGCTTCGGGTAGCTTCTGGAGTACTCTTGCTGTGCGCGTCCCTTGGCATTGCGGTCAATATCGAATACTATTGCTTTGCAGCTGCTCGCGCCGATGTCCACGCCAAGCACGTAGCTCTTGTCAACGCCTCCCGTCCGAAGTCCAGAAATCAGCTTCCCCTCCTATCCTCCACGCATCAGAAACTATGAGGTCCAGTAATTATGCAATGCGACAACTGTGGAGGTGAAAAGCATTGTCGATACTGTTCACAACGTCTCGCGCGACTCCCCAAAGTCTTTAATGAGAGAGGATCGTCTCGACCGCGAGATCGCAATGTTTCGAATCCTGTCTGATGAGCAGTTGGAGAGGCTACACTCCTCCGCCCTCGAGGTTCTGGAGAAGGTAGGGGTGAGAGTTAGTGACAATGCTACACTTCAGATCTTTCGCGACCACGGAGCTGTAGTTGATGAGAAGACGAAATCTGTGAAGCTTCCCCCATCTTTGGTGGAAGAAGCCGTGAAGAAGGCGCCTGGCGAGGTGACGCTCGGGGCCAGAGACAAGAGACGCGCAGTGACTCTCCAGGCCGGCCGAATGTACACTCGTGCCTCCACGGGGCTCACTGAGGTGATCGACCTAGATACGGGCCTATCAAGGCACGGCCTATCCAAGGACACGGCTGATGCCTCCAAGCTCATAGAAGATCTGGAGAATGTTTCCATCAATGCAACTCACATTTTTCCCTCAGACGCTCCTCCACATGTCAGGGATGTTCACTCATTCAAGCTCGCTTTGGAGAATTGCGGAAAGCACGTCGTGACCACGCCATTGAGTAGAACGACCCTAGCATTCCAGAAGAGGATAGCCGCTGTCTTCCAGCGGGAATCGGACTCTCGACCTCCGATCTTCACCTCGCTCGTTTGCCCGATCACTCCCCTGACGCTGAGGGATCAGGTGACAGTCTTCTGCGCAAGAGAGGGAATCCCTGCGATAGTGGTTTCCGGTGTAGTAGTCGGCGTGGCCTCACCTGTGACGCTCGCTGGCACGCTGGTTCTCCAGAGCGCCGAGAGCCTAGCTACAATCACGTTGATGCAGATTGTGAATCCTGGGACACCTGTGATTCTCGGAAACAAAACCTCACCACTAGACCAAAGGTATGCAACCCCCCTTAGCGGCGTGGTTGAGATTGGATTGCTGTCCGCAGCATGTGTTCAGGTAGCAGAGTTCTACGGCCTCCCAGGCGAAGGCTTCGGGCTTCGTTCCGACTCCAAAACCATCGACGAGCAGGCCGGTGTGGAAAGGGTCTTTGTGGGCCTGCTACCTGCTCTGGCCGGGGCAAGAATAGATTCCGGCGCGGGATCCGCCGAGGCCATAAACACATTCAGTTTCGAGCAGCTTGTGATCGACAACGAGGTGTACGGTATGATACTCAGAGTATTACAGGGAATAGACTTCGATGAAGAAAGACTTGCGCTTGACGAAATCGCCAGCGTTGGGCCCGGCGGTAGCTTCCTAGGCCGACCACACACGAGGAAGTTCTACCTCAAGGAATTCTATCAGCACAAACTCTTCGACAAGAAGACCAGAGCTGGCTGGGAAGCCGCCGGACGAAAAGACGTCAGAGAACAGGCACGGGAGACAGTGAGAAGAATGCTTACCGAGCACAAACCTGTACCAGAACTCAGCAAAGAGGCACAGAAGAAGATAGCCGGAATAGTGAGAGAAGCGGAATCGTCCGCCAGCTGACAGCTGGTCACTTGGTCATGTTCGTGAAGATTCGTAGAGTGCCTTGAATCTCCGGTAGAGTGCTTCGTAGGTATCATGGGTCTCAGGGTTCGGCGTGTTCTCGGAATATGCGCTGGCCCGTGGTACCTTGGCCATGCTCTCATATATGCCGGTCCCAAGTCCGGCCAAGATCGCAGCACCGAGCGCGGCCGTTTCAGATTGATCCGGACATCTAACAGGCCTGTTGGTCACGTCGGCGAATATCTGCCGCCAAATATCTGACTTGCTGCCGCCGCCAACCATTGTGATGTCCCTGACTCTTGTTCCGGAATTCTCTGCTGCTTCGAGAATCTGCTGCGCTTCGAATGCGACGCCGTCAAGGATGCTGCGGATCACGTCTGCCCTCTTGTGTTCGAGGGTCAGATTGAATATCGTGTCATGTGAAATGACGAAAACAGGCGAGTTGGTGCTGGGCTCTGATCGCTTGGCCTCAGCGCCTAAGAGATCGTAGGCGCTTAGGTCAAGATCACCGGCGGCTTGGTCTTCAAGTTGACCAAACTCCTTCTTGAACCATGTCAGCCTAGCCCCTGCCATTGATCCTGCTTCCAGAAGCCAGATCCCATCTACCACATGACACGAGCTGAACATTCCTGTCCCTGACAACTGCCTGCTCTTCTTGTCTGACAGGAACGGGGGCGTCTCTTTCGCCACAAGCACCATCAGGGAAGTCCCTACAGAGACCAATGCTTGGCCTTCAGACGTCAGACCCGCACTCAGCCCGCTGCATTCTGTGTCTCCACCCCCCGCAACAACGGGCACACCTGCGCTGAGTCCTGTCAGCTCCGCGGCATCATCTGTGACTCGGCCAGCGACCTGTGCTGACTTGCTAACCGTCGGCTGTGTTGACAGAGGTATGCCGAGAAACGTTGCCAGATGTTCTGACCACTCCAGCTTCTGGATGTCGAAAAACATGGTGCGGGCAGCCACTGAGTAATCGGTGGCGAATTTCCCTGTTAATTTGTACAGGACGTAGTTGCCGATCTGGAGGAACTTCTTTGTATTCGCAAAGATGTCTGGTTCGTTTTCTTTGATCCAGAGCATCTTGAGTCCGGGTGGAGACCACCAGCTCTTGTGTAGGGGAATTCCTGTGGTTCGATATATCTCCTCGGTGTCAGCGTGGCTCAGCATCCAATCATACTGAGGGTAGCATCGCGCGTCGGACCAATGGATGTAGGGTCTCAGCGGTTCCCCATGACTGCCAACGGGCACGATTCCGTCTGTTTCCGTAGACACGCCTAAGCCTTTGATCTGCTCGGAGGCGACATCAGATCCGTTGACTGCTTGCTTTATGGTAGCCGCTACGGTATGCCACCATTTCTCCGTGTCTAGCTCGACCCAGCCTGGCTTGGGCGTATTCCTAGAGTACTCTTGTTGTGCGCTTCCCCGGATCTTCCCCTTGCCATCAAACACTATTGCTTTGCAGCTGCTCGCGCCTATGTCCACACCCACAACGCAAGAGATCTTGTCGAGTTCTTCTGGCAAGTCGGAGCCCATTTCTCTTCTCAGAGATGCCGGCTAGGTCACAGCGCAC
>Ga0208828_1000293_pt1 | contig 22749 bp, 16 predicted proteins | sample Kivu_160m_FD_185487 | JGI IMG/M metagenome (GOLD analysis project Ga0208828, IMG submission 185487) | Freshwater microbial communities from Lake Kivu, Western Province, Rwanda to study Microbial Dark Matter (Phase II) - Kivu_160m (SPAdes)... | ecosystem: Environmental > Aquatic > Freshwater >... | reverse complement strand
TCTCTGTGTCAAGTTGCTATGATTTGATGATTGTAATTTGAATTGCGAATAACCGGACCCAACCCTTTCTGTTCTGAGAGCGTCTATATTAATAACAACCATAATGAAACTTAAAAAAACAAATGCGTTGCTCAAAGGTTACTCCGGAAAGTTCGGGGAGCTGTTTATCCTGAAGCAACATAAAGGGGATACCATCATGACTGCATTGCCATCGGTGCCCCCAAAGCCCACGCCTGCCCGGTTAGCCTGCAGAAAACGCTTCAGGGAGGCGGTCGCCTTTGCCAGGGTGGTGATCCGGCATCCCGAGCTCGCCGAAATCCTCGGGATCAGGACAAAGAGAGACCAGTACCTTTACCATGCCGCTATTCAGGCTTATCCCCGGTTAAAGGAGAAGGATCCTGCAGCGCTGAATGCTGCATTGGCACAAATCAGATCTCCACAGCAGCCTGACTGACACTAGACCGTACTTAGATGAACTTATGCCTAAACCAAGATGCAGGGAATAACGAAGGAACAACGAAGGAAGAACGAAGGAAGAGGCAAACTTAAACTAAGGGAGAGGCCTGGGAAGTGGGCGGAAGGAGGAAGGAGGAATGAGGAAGGAGGAATGAGGAATGAGGAATGAGGAATGAGGAAGGAGGAAGGAGGAAGGAGGAATGAGGAAGGAGGAATGACCGGTGATTAATCCAATTACGATATCCTCCGTGGACCATAAAACAGCATATGGAAGGCTTTGTAAGCGCTGGTCCTCTCATGCTTTCTTCCCAACCATCAGAAACACTGTGAATTCCCTTTGCCCCTCCTCTCTCTCCGGTTCTTTCTGGATGGTGGTGGCGGTCACATCATGAACACCGGTAAACCCGGTTTGACGAAGGAGGCTCTTCAGCTCTTCACGGTCAAATCCGAGGTGATGTACACCGGTATTGTCGCGGTGAAAGGTGCCGTCCTCCCTGTCGAGATCGGCAAAAGCCAGGTACCCTCCAGGATAAAGCGCCTCATAAAACTGGCGAAACACTGCTTCAATGGATTTCAGATGGTGAAGGGTCATGCTGCTGATGATCAGGTGGAACCTCCCTTCAACCGGATCCCCTTCGTTGAGATCGGTGTAACGGAGCTGTATGTTCTCAAGTTGCTGCTCCCGGATCTTTTGTTCCAACACCTCCAGCATCTTCACCGAGCTGTCGGCTCCGGTGATCTGATGCACCAAAGGCCGGATCCGGAGGGTCAGCAGGCCGGTGCCGCACCCCACATCCAGCACCTCCATCTCGTTCGAGGGACGGACCTCCCGGATGATGGCGTCGGCCGTATGGTTGGCGATCTTTTGCCGGTTTGAGGCCCCGTCCCACTGGGCTGCCCTCTGATCAAAGATATTCGCTGGCTGATTCTTTTTCAACGGTTTCTTAGTTATTTGTTCAACACGCAAAACAAATGTACAACGATTATTCGGGCCGTTCAGTATCTGAACCCGGAAACCCGGATTCATTTGATGACATTCGTCCGATTCCGTATCTTTGTATCAGTAATTTTTTTCGTCATGACATTTCAGGAAGAGATCCTGCAGGGAATCCCCGACAGGTTGCCGGAACCGCAGCCCTATGACCCGAAGGTCAGCCATGCCCCGGTAAGGAAAGAGAGTTTATCCGCAGCCGAAAAAAGGCTTGCCGTGAAAAATGCCCTTCGCTATTTTGACAAGAAACATCATCCTGTGCTGGCCCCTGAATTTGCAGAAGAGTTGAAAAAATACGGACGGATCTACATGTACCGCTTCCGCCCCAGACATGTGATGCATGCCCGGCCGATTACGGAATATCCGCACCAATCGGTTCAGGCAGCCGCCATCATGCTGATGATCCAGAATAACCTCGACCCGGCGGTGGCCCAGCATCCCCACGAGCTGATCACCTACGGCGGAAACGGGGCGGTTTTCCAGAACTGGGCCCAGTACCTGCTCACCATGAAGTACTTAGCCGAGATGACGGAGGCGCAGACGCTGGTCATGTACTCGGGCCATCCGATGGGACTTTTTCCCTCTCACCCCAATGCTCCGCGGGTAGTGGTCACCAATGGCATGATGATCCCGAACTACTCGAGCCAGGAGGACTGGGAACGCTACAATGCGCTGGGGGTCACCCAGTACGGACAAATGACCGCCGGCTCCTACATGTACATCGGCCCGCAGGGGATCGTGCATGGCACCACCATCACCGTGCTGAACGCCGCCAGACGGCAATGGGCCGGTGGCCCTGGGCAGGATCCCGTAGAGCCGCCGCATGCGGCGGCTCCCACGGGGCATCCGGCTGCTATCACCGGAAAGGTCTTCGTCTCCTCCGGCCTCGGCGGGATGTCGGGGGCCCAGGCGAAAGCAACGGTGATCGCTGGCGGTATTGCGGTGATCGCGGAGATCAATCCGAAGGCAGTCAGGAAGCGCCATGAGCAGGGATGGGTGGATGAGGTCTTTACCGATCTCAATAAACTGATCGAACGGATGGAGGTTGCCCGTAAAGCCGGTGAATCCGTCTCCCTGGCCTATGAAGGCAATATCGTGGATCTGTGGGAGAAGTTCGCCGATGACGGCATTCATGTGGAACTGGGATCGGATCAAACCTCCTTGCACAACCCCTGGGCGGGAGGCTATTACCCTGCCGGGCTGACCTTTGAGGAGTCCAATGAGCTGATGGTGAAGGATCCCGCGAAGTTCAAAGCGGCGGTGCAGCAATCACTGAAACGACAGGTGGCTGCCATTAAAAAGCTGACTGACAAGGGAATGTACTTCTGGGATTATGGCAATGCCTTTCTGTTGGAAGCCTCCCGCGCCGGAGCCGATGTGGTGAACCCCGACGGCACCTTTATCTATCCCTCCTATGTCCAGGATATCATGGGACCGCTCTTCTTTGATTATGGATTCGGTCCCTTCCGGTGGGTTTGTACTTCAGGAAATCCGGCGGATCTGAAGATCACGGATGAGATCGCCGCCTCGGTAATGGAGGAGATCGCTTCGAATGCACCGAAGGAGATCGAGCTGCAGATGCGCGACAACATCCACTGGATCAGGGAAGCCGGGAAGAACAGGCTGGTGGTAGGCTCCCAGGCAAGGATCCTCTATGCTGACTGTGAAGGGCGCATCCGGATCGCTGCCGCCTTCAACCAGGCGATCCGCGACGGGCAGATCTCCGCCCCCGTCGTACTGGGCAGGGATCACCACGATGTGTCGGGGACCGACTCCCCCTTCCGGGAAACCTCAAACATCTACGACGGATCTTCCTTCACGGCCGACATGGCGGTGCAGAATGTTATCGGCGACAGCTTCCGCGGCGCTACCTGGGTGTCGATCCACAACGGGGGAGGCGTGGGTTGGGGCGAGGTGATCAACGGAGGGTTCGGGATGGTGCTCGACGGGACCGACGAAGCTGACCGGCGCCTCAGAAATATGCTCTACTGGGATGTCAACAACGGCATTGCCCGTCGTGCCTGGGCCCGGAATGATGAAGCACGCTTTGCCATCCAGCGGGCCATGAAGGGAAACCCCGCCTTACGTGTCACCATCCCTAATCTCGTGGAGGAGAGTCTCCTTGATAGTATCCTTGACTAACACCGACCAACACGATTCTCTTACCTCTGGTCACCTATCTCACATCCCGCATCCCGTATCTCGCATCCCGCATCCCGTATCTCGCATCCCGCATCCCGCATCCCGCATCCCGCATCCCTAAAAATTCCTCGCGACCAGCTCTTCCGTATGAACATCATTAGGATTGGCAGGTAAAATCGCTTCGTATTTGATCATGCCGATATCAAAGGTCATCCAGGCGTATCCTTCACTGTAGGATCCAAATTGTGTGGTCTGTTTCAGGAGTTTATAGCAGGTATAGGTGATACCATCTATCACCACCGGATCATTCAGAGAGAGAACAGTCACAGTGGTTGTATCATCTCCCTGAATGGTCTGGTAGATATCCCCGACCTCTGCATCGGACAATATATTCAGAATTCTGGTGTTCAGGTCGGCGCTCATCATGTCACACCACGCGTTGGGAGACACGTACCACCAGAAAGGGGTGCCCGAAGTCCAGCCACAATCAGTTGTAAAGATGCCTGCAAAGACTCCGTTCCCCAGGTCATTTGTCAAAGCGAAGGTCATAAGACATTCCATCCCGTTGAATGCTGTCACACGATATTGCCATTCCCTGCCGACTTGCGCAAAGGTGATGTAGCTGGAAATCTCCGGTTCAGGATCGATCCTGGGGATATTTCCGGTAATGGTTGCATGAATGTTTCCACAGAAGGTTCCTGAAATATTGACAATGAGGATGTTGTCAACAAATGAGAGGGTGCCTGTCACACTCCAGTTGGCACAATCCGGATCTTCGGGAGTGATGCAGACGACGGAGATATGTAAAACACCCTCTTCAAAGCTTACCTCACGCAGACGGTATGCGTATGGGTCATCCACACTCTTGAGGTATCCGGTGAGAACACCATTACTTAAGATTATGGAGAGGGTGACCTCATTGGGTTGGGCAGTGCCGTCATTGTAAACAAGGGTTCCCTGAAAGGTCCCTACGTATTGCTCTTTGACGATGGTATCGTTGCTCTCTTTTTTACTGCAACCGATCAGGGCGGCGACCCCCAAAAGAAGGATCCCCACCAATGAAAGATGGATGTGCTTCATGATTACGGCTTTTTAAGAACGTTCTATTTCGTTCATGGATTCAGAATCGCAGTAAGCGACTGGCTCTTGATATAGGAAGAGTCAGCCGGTTCAGAATAGTCCATTTTTATGAAGCCGTACTCTCTACTCAGATAGATGGTCCCCTTGGTGGTGATTTCGCCGGAGGAATGCATCCGCGACTCAATAGCGTATTTCCCGCATGTGTACGACCCCGCAGCTACATTAACAGGTACATCGGTGTCGGTGAGGGTGAGGTATGTCGTGTCGTCGCCGTTGATAAACCGGTAGGTTTTATCCAAAACGGCATCGAGGTAAAACGCATAAAGTACATCGGTGGCAGAGGTGCCAGCCATGACCGACACACGGAACGGTTCAACCATCCAGTTGAACTCCCGCTGGGCAAAAGGCCATCCGCAATCGTTGGTTTCCGTCACGGTAAAAAGATAAGGAGAGGGCTCAGCCGTTATGGACTGCTGAACGTTACAGAGGATCCCGTTGTACAATTCCGTTCCATAGCTCCAGCCTTTGCCTACCTGGGCAAAACTGAAATAGGCTGACGGGTCCATGTTGGGGTTGATCAGGATGAGGTACCCTTCGTAGGTGACGAACTGTTTGCCAAGGGGGCCGCATTCATTTCCGGCCACCCTGATCACCATCAGGTTCTCTTCCTGAAGAAAGACATAGCCTCCCAGGTTCCAGTTGCTGCATTCGGGATTGGTTGAATCGCTGAGGATCAGGTTGAAATAGAGGGTCCCGTTCTGGAACATGAACCCCTCCAGGAAGTTGATCTGGCCCAGATCAAAGATCCCGTTCAGAAGATCGCCGGCGGTATTGTCGAACAGCGAGACATCGCCGTTCTTTTCTATCCGGGTGTTGTTTTTGAATGTCGTGATCCTGCCCCGCCAGGTCCCTTTCATCTGGTTGATGGTGACCGCTGAGCTGTCGAAGGTGGTCTCTTTCTTGCATCCCTGTTCAGGAAGAAGCACCAGGATAATAAGGACAAAGGAGAGAAGAATGGGTAGAACGCCTGAAAATACTTTACGATCGGCTGGATTTTCTCGATAAACCATAGTGTGTGAGTTTGGCTGATTCCATTTAAAGCCATAAATTTACGGCAATTTGTAGCAAATTCCAATTCCATCAGTGATTTAAACGATTTACCATGAAAAAATTCCACCTTCTCCTTGGGGGTATGGCGCTTTTTTCTATCATTGCCTGCAAACAGCAGATCAAAGTGACCTATCCCGAAACAGCGACAGTTGACACCATCGACAACTATTTTGGAACCATGATAGCCGATCCTTACCGGTGGCTCGAAAACGATACATCGGCGGCTACGGAAGCCTGGGTCAGGGCCGAAAATTCTGTCACGGAAAGCTACCTTGCCCAGATACCTTTCAGGGGTAAGGTTCGGGAAAGACTGGAAAAGATCTGGGATTACCCGAAATATGGAGTTCCGTTCCAGGAGGGGAACTATTTCTTCTTCCTGAAGAATGACGGCCTTCAGAACCAGTCGGTCCTCTATGTCAAGAAGGGGATTGAAGGGGATCCGGAGGTATTGCTGGACCCGAACACCTTCAGTGAGGACGGGACCGTGGCACTTGCCGGGTTGTCGGTGTCGCACGATGCCAGGTACCTCGCTTACAGCACGGCTTCCAGCGGTTCCGACTGGAACGAGATCCATGTGATGGAGATCGACGGGAAAAAAGAGCTGCCCGATGTGCTGAACTGGGTTAAATTTTCCGGGATGTCCTGGGAGAAAGACGGATTCTATTACAGCCGCTATGATGAGCCGGTAAAAGGGCTGGAGTTTTCCAACAAGAACGAAAACCATAAGGTTTTTTATCACCAGATCGGCACCCCGCAAAGCGACGACCTGCTGATCTACCAGGATCCGTCACACCCCCTTCGAAATTACGGGGCTTCGGTGACGGAAGACGAGCGTTTCCTGATCCTTTATGAAAGCGAGTCGACCAGTGGGAATGCGCTTTACTACCAGGATCTTGCGGTAAAGAACAGCTCCTTTAAACCGTTGGTCACAGGATTTGAGGACGACTTTTCTGTAGTGGACAACCTGGGAGACCAGTTGCTGGTGGTCACCAACTGCGGCGCCCCGAAAAAGATGCTGATCCTGATGGACCCGCTCCATCCGGATTCGGATCACTGGAAGGTGCTGATCCCCGAGCAGGAGGATGTCCTTGGTTCGGTAACGCTTGCCGGCGAGAAGGTCATTGCAGAATACATGCACAAGGCGGCCAGCAAGGTGTTGCTATTCGATTACAGCGGCAACCAGACCGGGGAGATCGAATTGCCCACCGTTGGAACCGTGGCCGGTTTCAGCGGGAAGAAGGGGGAAAACCTGGCATTTTACGGCTTTACCTCATTTACCTTTCCAACCACCATTTACCTCTATAACTCGGAGACCAACACTTCGGAGATCTATATCCGCCCCGAACTCGATTTCGATCCCGACAAATACGAGGTCAAGCAGGTGGAATATCCCAGCAAAGACGGCACCCTCATCACCATGTTCATCGTGCATCAGAAGGATCTGAAGATGGATGGCAACAACCCCACCCTTCTTTACGGATATGGTGGATTCAATATCAGTATGACCCCCGGATTCAGCATCACCAGGCTTGCCTTCATCGAGCAGGGAGGGGTTTATGCGGTTCCCAACCTGAGGGGCGGGGGCGAATATGGCGAGGAGTGGCACAAGGCCGGCACCCTTGACCGGAAGCAGAATGTGTTTGACGACTTCATCGCGGCAGCCGAATACCTGATCCGAGAGAAATACACCTCTTCGGAGAAGCTGGCGATCATGGGTGGTTCCAACGGAGGACTGCTGGTAGGCACCTGCATGACACAGCGCCCCGAGCTGTACAAAGTGGCCATCCCTGCCGTAGGGGTGATGGATATGCTCCGGTACCACAAATTCACCATCGGCTGGGCCTGGGCAACGGATTACGGCACCAGCGACACGGAAGAGGGGTTCAACTTCCTGATCAAATACTCCCCATTGCAAAATATCAAGGATGGGGTAAGCTATCCTGCCACCATGGTAACCACGGCAGATCATGACGACAGGGTCGTCCCGTCACACTCCTTCAAATTCATCGCCCGTTTGCAGGCGGCCAATGCGGGACCGAACCCCGTCCTGATCCGGATTGAGACAAAAGCCGGTCATGGCGGTGGAAAACCCACATCAAAGATCATCGATGAGTATGCCGATATCTGGTCATTCATGTTCTGGAATCTGGGTATGAACCCAAAATTTTAATCCCGGCACATCGTTCGCCCAACTTTTTTCTTTCCCGGTTTGTCTTGTACTATAGGGCGTTCTGTAAGTACGCCCTATAGTTTGTTGAATTTTCCTTTAAAAAAGTTTTCAACACGGTGAAACCTTTCGGGGGTGAACCTGATTAATGTCTGAAGACAAATCAAATGGGATCATTTTCAAATAGTCATCTCATCGAGGGGATCATTGAAAAAAGGCGCGCAGTCATCCAGTTTATGTATGAGGATTATTTCCCGTACATCCTGGCCATGGTGGAGAAAAATTCGGGTACGATCCAGGATGCGCAGGATATCTTCCAGGATGGATTGGTGGCATTGTATCTTCGGTGCCGGGATAGGGAGCTGCTGTTGAACTGCAGCCTGCGGAGCTATTTCTATGCGATCTGCAAGAACCTGTGGTTGCAGCGGCTGGAAAGAAAATACAGGATGGTCTTTCAGCCTGATCTTATCATCCATGAAAGGGAAGAGAGATATCGCCTGCAAGAGACGTTGACCTCCGAAAAGAGACTGGCGCGCTACCGGCTTTTCTGGAAGCACCTCAAAGGACTTCCGGAAGATTGCCAGAAGGTGCTGATGATGTACATGGACAGGATCCCCTATAAAAAAGTGGCTGAGATACTTGGCTTTGTTGATGAGAATTATGCGAAAATGAAAAAATACCATTGTAAAAAAGCATTGATCCGGCGAATCAGACGAGATCCTGAACTTCCAAATTGTATATAAGATGGATGACAACCTGAACATTGACGAACTGATATACCGGTATCACGAGGGAGAACTTTCCGGTAAGGAGTTGGAGGATTTTCTTCGTCTGGTTGCTTCTGATCCGGCTGTCCGTGCAGATGCCGAACTGGAAGGGGACCTCAGCGACTTCCTGCGCGACAGGGATCTCCTGGATTTCCTTGACATGCTGGATAAAGTCAACACCCGGAAACGACCGGGCTTTGGCTTGAACAACCTCCTGCTGGCAGCTTTGCTGCTGGTGATGATTGCGTTGGGAAGCTTCTGGCTTTTCAGGAATCCGATCTATCGTGTTCATCCCATGCTGCACAACCCGGTCACTCAGCAAGGAGCCGGACAAAACTACTCTTCAGGAGCCACGGAAGTTTTTCCTCATCGAAATTCTCCCGGATACCCGCTTATTCCGGCCACGTTGCCGGAGAGAGGAGAGAAGAAGGAGAAACCGGAAGAGCTATTGGCGGTCAATTTCAGGCCCTTGGCTTACATGGAAGAGATGGTAGGTGTAGTGAGCAGGGCCGCATCGTTCAGACTGCTTCAACCGGGATGCGACCTATCCGTCACTCCCGGGGATACCCTGCAATACAGGTGGTTGAAGGAAAATAGAGGTGAGCTTTCCTTCAGGGTGATCAACAACCAGGGCGAAACGATGATCAGCCGCGACGACATCCCGGGAGCATCCATGGACCTCCCGTTAACCCGATGGGAAGAGGGACTCTATTACTGGAAATTCATCGAAGGGGATCAGCTGGTGAATGTTGGAAAGATCGTGGTCAGGAAATGAGAAGGATAAGGAATATGGCCAGGATCCTGATCCTGCTTCTTATGGGAAATTGCTTCCCCGGATATGGTTTGGCCTATGTGATCCCCGTGGAGGACTCCGCGGCGGTGGCCGGTCATTGGTTCCGTCAGGGGAATGGTCATCTGATCCACCGGGAGTGGACGATGGCGCTTCAGGCATACCGGCATGCCCTTCAGCTGAGTCCGGCTGAGACCGAAAGGGCATCCATCCATCAGAATCTCGGTGCACTCTATTTTTTATTGGCGGATTATGAGCAGGCTTCGATCCAGTTTGAGCACGCGTTTCACCTGCTGGTCAAACAATCTCCCGAACCCTCGCACCTGGCGGAGGTTTGTCTCAACCTGGGATTTACATGCCTTGAAAAAGAAGATCCTGCTGCCGCAAGGCGCTGGTTCGACCAGTCTGCAAGCTTTCCGATTCAGGAGAGGAATGTCTGGCAGACCAGGCTGGCTCTGGGTTCCGGGAACGCACTCTTCGCCGATGGCCGGTATCTTGAAGCGATCTCAACCTACCGCCGGAGCCTCTCCTCTATCCCGTTGACCGATCCTGTTTCAGAAGAGGAACTTTGGCTTTTGAAAAATCTTGCCTGGAGTTTTCAGGCAACCGGAGAACCTGATTCAGCCCTGGTTGTGCTTGACCATGCGTTGAACCGGATCAGCCTTTGCGGCAGGAGAGACCCATTCGTGGTTCCGGAGATCCTCTTGCAGAAAAGTATCCTGCTGACCTCGACAGGTAAGCTGACCAAAGCCGATAAGGTGCTTGGCGATGCCTTGTTGCTGACCGGCGAAGTTGGCAGCCCCGCCGCTGTACCCCACGTCGAACCCTGCCGGCTCACTACGTGGGATCTTCTGACATACAGAATTTTATGCGAAAGGGTACAGGTGAGGTGGCGGATGCTTATTCCTGGAAAGAGAGACTCACTCGCCGGCGAAGCCCTGTTGAAAGAGACCGTTGCTGTGATGGAACTGGGTGAATTGCTTTTAATGAACGGGAAACTGAAGGAGCTGGTCTCACTGCAACCCGGGACGCAGAGGATACTGACAGGAATCGCGCTGGAGCTGATCCCGGATCAGGAAAAGGGCCCTGAGCAAATCCTGGAACAATTCATCTGCTTTCAGGAACGGCTGATCCGGTTTGAAAAGCAATGCCGCTTCAACATGAACATTTCGAGGGAGATGCTGCCCGACACACTGAAATCGGACCTGATCGGACTGAAAAAGCAACTCTTCAGACTACACAAGCGACGGCTCTTTGAAGAGGAGGGATCGTTGCTGCCTGCCCCCGATCTGGTGGAAAAAGAGGTGAAGATACAGGAGCAGCTGTCGCAACTGGAACAACCTCAAATCCCGGGGCCAGAGAATCCATTCTTACCCGTCCGGGATCAAATGACATCAGGGATTCCTTGCAACCCCTTGCAGCTGAGATCAATGATGCAAAAGGATGAGGCCCTCATCACCTATCTGGTGGCCGATAGTCTCTGTTATACGTTGCTGTTGACTTCCGATACGGCACTGTTCCTGAGACAGCCTGGTGGGAACGGGATCATCCATGAGGCAGGCACCTGCATCAAGGCATTGAGGGGATTGGATCCGCAGGTTTTCACAGGGGCAGCCGCTCATCTATATGCTTCCCTGGTGAAACCGGTGGAGAAGCACCTTCATAAAATTTCATCCATCAGCATCATTCCCGATGAAAAGCTCCGGGAACTTCCCTTTGATGTGTTGTTGACCAACGAGGCTCATGATCCGGGGGCGCGACAGCAATACCTGATCCATCGGTTCGAAACAAGCTGTTATACATCGATATCCTCCTGGTTCACGGAGAGAAAAGGCGACGCCTTGCCTGCCGCTCATTACAGCTATTCCTATGATTTTGTCGGTTGTGCCCCTCTGTTCTCGGGAGCTGAGAGACCATCCTTACCCTATGCGGTTTCTGAGGTTCAGAAGATAGCCGCGATGTTCAGGTCGGAACGAAAACAGGTAAAAGTATTGACCGGTACTGGCATTATACCCGATACCCTGATTTCGTTGGGGGCCAGGTCCCGTATCTTTCATCTGGCAACCCATGGATCCAGGGATCATGCCCACCCCGAATTATCGGGTTGGGTTTTACCGGGAGATCCGGCTCCCTCTCCCGACGGGGGTATTCCGGCTGAAGATATGGAGATGGGCGCTTTGCAGCATTTTCAGATGGATGCTGATCTGGTAGTGTTGAGCAGTTGTCCGGTCACAACAGCGAATGCGAAAAGTTGGTACCGGATCACCGGTTTCCCCGAGAATTTTTTTCATGCCGGTGTCCATCATCTCCTTTATGCGTTATGGGATATCTCTGATCGCCACACGGATGAATTCATGCATTCATTTTATCGCCATTACCTGGATGGAATGAGTTACCAGGCTGCCCTCAGGGAGGCAAAGCTTCAGATGCTTGCTTCTCCCGAAACGGCGTTTCCTACATTCTGGGCGTCATTCGTCCTGTGGACGGATTGATCTGTGAACTGATCACCTACCGGGCGGAAAGGTTAATCGGCTTCAGGGATTTTTTACTGCAACAGTCTCGATCTCAACCAGCGCCCCCCTGGGAAGGCCAAGAGCGGCAAAGGCGGCTCGTGCCGGACGGTTCACTGCATAGTAGCGGTTGTATACCTCATTCATCTCCGCGAAATGGTCCATAGTGGTGAGCAACACGGTTGATTTCACCACATCCTCATAAGTGTAACCGGCTGCATCCAGAATGGCGCCAATGTTTCTCAGAACAAGATCGGCCTGGGCTTTGACATCCCCGTCAATCATTTGCCCGGTGGCCGGATCAATGGCGATCTGTCCCGAGATGTAAAGGGTCCCGTTGATCTCTGTCGCTTGGCTGTAAGGTCCGATCGCCTGCGGAGCTTTCTCCGTCTCAATGATTCGTTTCATTTGTTGGTGGTAAAGGATTTAGATGTTGGAAATTGGATTATCGATGCCGGACACCGGTTGCCGGATACCGGGTTTTTTTTTCGCTATTTCGCTACTTCGCTACCTCGCTTTTTCACCTTTTCACCTGTCCGCCTGTCCGCTTGTCCGCTTGTCTTCTAGTAGTAGTCCCTGAAATCCTTCTTCTTGTTCAGCTTCAGATCCTGGAGGAGACTCGCCTTGACATTGATCGAGAAATTCCACTGCTGCTGGGCGCCTTTCGGGACCCAGCCAAACGACATCTCCCAGCAGTGGAGGTCCCGGTAAATGTTCACTGAAGTGTATCCCAACTGGTTGTTCGTGAAATCCCACCCGGTAGTCAGGGTGATCTTCCATTTTGGGGTGATGTTGAGTTGCCCGCTGAAACTCAGGGTCTGGATGATCTTCGGGACCCTTTTTTGCTGGGTGTTGTCCCAGGTGGAGGCATACCGGAAATTGTAATTGAAGCTGAAACTCCAGGGAATATCAAAATCCACGTAATAATCGTAGTACCTCTGCAGGTCCTCCTGCTCCTGCTCAGTCCCCTTCGTGGCCTCTTTCTTCTTCCCCACTTTATCAGACGACAGGCTGTAACTCAACCCGATATCCCAGGTGGTGTTATCCAGCCGCAAGAGGCGGTGGTTGACTTTCCATTCCGAGGCGTTGGTCCTTCTTCCCAGCGAGTCGAGAGCATAGGGGTCCCACCGGCTCGAGTACTGGATGTTCAGCCCTCTGAAAATGGATGTTCGCCCCGACATGGTGATGGGCGACCAGTTCAGGGAGTCTTTTGAGATATCATAAGAAGTTGCAATCACGAAATTATCGATCAGCACGATCTTTTTAACTCCGGTAACCGTGTCTTTGCGGTTCCTGACCTTCATCTCCAGGTTATTGCTGAGGCTGAAGGTGACAATGCCCGCCTGGCTGGCAGGCGGCCCGCCATAGAGGCTCCCCTGAAAGATGGAGTAGGTGCCCGGCGTCGCGCTGGTATCATTCTCGATCTCTTTGTAATAGCCCCAGCCAGGAGCCCCGAAATTCGGAGTGTAGCTGAAGGTCACAGCCGGCGTCAGCACATGCCGGATCGCTTTCACCGGTCCCCCTTTGAACTGGAACATCCCGTAAATCCGGGTATTGAGGGAGGAGGAGAAGTTGAAGTCAAAGGCGTTCTTGAATCCATATATCGTATCTGTCTTGTAGTAAGCTGGGTAGGTGGTGTCGGCCGTGACAATGGAATCCACATAGGATTTGTGAATATAAGAGAAATACATTCGATCGCGGAGGCTGAGGCTGTTGGTGAAATTGATGTACTTGAAAATACGCCATGTCCCTGAAATGGGGATGCTGTGCCGGATACCGTTCTGCATATCCTTGTACCATCCCGGCTGGAAAAGTGCCGAGTCGTAGGTGTTGTAACGGTTCTCAAGATCGAGGTTGTATTTCAACCCGATCTGCTCATACCACTTAAGCTTCCCTGATCTCAGTTTCTTCCTGAAAGGATAGAACTGGTTGACCGAAAAGGAGATCTGTGGAAACGAAAAATTGATCTCTTTGGTGATGGTGTTCTGGCTGTGGTTGAAGTTCAGGTTCAGGTAGTAATTGCCGCCGAAACTGGTTGAGTAGTTGATGCTAGACTGAAAAGTGTTGGAAAGATAGGCTTCGGTGGAGGAGGAGGGGTTGTACTTGTTGAAGGTATTGCTGACGATGTTGACGTTGGCGGAGAAATTGCTGTTGGGACGCGCTTTCCGGTCCTGGTTGTGCACCCACCTGAACTCAAAATCCTTTCGTTTTTGATAATCGGGAGATCCCGGAACCCCGATTTTATTCAAGGCATACCCGAATTTCAGTATGCCGTTGTATTTATATCTTTTCACGTAAGTAAAGGTGGGTTTGATCGCCCAGCTTCCGCGGGAGTATATGTCGCCAAGGATTTTAAGGTCCATGTACTGGCTGATCGCCCAGTAATACCCTCCGTTCTCAAGAAAGAATCCGCGGTTAGCCGACTCCCCGTATGTGGGCAGGATGATCCCGGAGCGTTGCCCGCTCTTGTTCGGGAAGTAGCCAAAGGGAATGAAGATGGGGGTCGGCACTTCGGCGATCACCAGGTAGGCCGGCCCGGTGATCACCTTGTTGTCGGGGATCACTTTGGCTTTGCTGAACCGGAACTCAAAATGGGGATGCTCCTCGTTGCTGCAAGTGGTGTACGATCCGGTTTTGATGTAAGTGATATCGTCGGCCATCTTTTTCACCACCTGGCCATGCAGGTAGCCTTCGTCCTGTTGTGTAAACACCCGCCGGATATATCCTTTCTTTGTCTTGTAATTGTAGTTCATGATCTTCGATTTGAACTTCAGGTTGCCCTGGGTGAATTCGGGTACACCGATCTCCTTGTCGAGGGAGTCACGAGACCCGTGGGCATAGATCATGTTTTGAGGGAAGTCGATTTCTACATAGTTGGCTTTCAGATTGATGTCGGTATAAGAAATATCTCCCTGGTTGAACAGGAACATCCGTTGCTTTTTAATGTCAAACCGAAGGGAATCCTCCGCCTTGTAATCCACTTTTGCCTCAAGGGAACTTTTTTTCTCGGGCTCCAGTGAGGAGGAGTCTGCCGACAGGGAATCCGAAGAAATAAAAAGCGAATCGCCGGTCAGCAACAGCGTGTCACCACTGATTCTGATAGAGTCGTCAGGGGCCAGGGAAAGGGTGTCGGGAACAAGCGACCCGTTGGGTGGGGGTGAACCAAGCCGGAGGGTGTCCTGCCCCCTGACGGGGATATGAAAAAGCAGCAGAGGTGTAAGAAAAATTGGCAGGAAATACCCGATTCTTGTTAATATTTTCGTTAACAACTTCTGTGGCAAGGTTGATGATTAAATTCTATCTTTGTTTGACCAACAGCGACGAAACAAAGGTCTGGGATCTCGTTATTCTCCGGGCTTCAAAGCTAAAGAAAATAATGGTTGGCCCATTTTTTTTAAGATACTTTAACAAACCTTTCAGGAAAGCGGTATGGATCACTGGCTGCCTGCTATTGCTCACGATCCTGTCATCGGGGCAGGAAAAAATGACGATTGATAAGGTGGTGATCGATGCAGGACACGGGGGTAAGGACCCGGGGACTGTCGGCCGCCGCATACAGGAGAAGAATGTTGTACTCGCCATTGCACTGAAGCTTGGAACGCTGATACAGAGGAATTTCAGGGGTATTGATGTGATTTATACCCGTGACCGGGACCAGTTTATCGAACTTCATGAACGGGCTGCCATCGCCAACAGGAACAATGCCGACCTTTTCATCTCCATTCATGCCAATGCCAACAATGTCAAAACGCTGAGGGGGGCGGAGACCTATATCATGGGATTACACCGTTCGCAGGCTAACCTGGAGATCGCCAAACTTGAAAATGCCTCGATCCTGCTGGAAACTGATTATTCATCTCAATATGAAGGTTTTGATCCCAATTCCGATGAGTCATACATCACCTTCAGCCTCTACCAGAATTCCAATCTGGAATCCAGCAGCCGCTTTGCAGCCGAGATACAGGAGCAGATGAAGGACCGGGTAGGACTGAATGATCGCGGGGTACGTCAGGCAGGCTTCCTGGTGCTGTACAAAACCACCATGCCGAGTGTGCTGGTTGAGGTGGGATACCTCAGCAATATAGAGGAGGAAAACTTCCTGATCTCGGAGAAAGGACAGGATTACATTGCTTCTGCCATTTTCAGGGCATTCAAACAGTACAAGGCAGAGATCGAAAATCAAGGCAATGAAATCCATTCAGGGACGACTAAGGAAAGTCCTCCGGCGACGACCAAGCCTTCCGGCGGCATCCTTTTCAAAATTCAGATCGCCGCATCGACGGATCAGATCAGCCTCTCCTCTCCCCGTTTCAGAGGGGTAAAAGGCATAGAGATGTACCGGCACAACGGGATGTTCAAGTACACCTATGGATCGGAACCAGACCTGGAGAAGGCGCAACAATTGCTAGAAAGAATGAAGGCAAACGGATTTACCGACGCCTTTATCGTCGCCTTCCGGAACGGCGACCGGATTTCCCTCGACCAGGCAAAAAGCCTTTTGGGTTTGTAAAAGGAAAATAGAGTTCACGGGTTTGCTCCCGAGATCATTAAAAGTTGTATATTTGACCGTATCCAATACCACGAAATCAGATGGCATTAAAAAAATATCATATCCGCAAGGAGATCAAGGTGGGGGCGGTTTTTATCATTGCATTCACCGTGTTGGTCTGGGGTATCATGTACCTTCAGGGGATTGAGATCTTAAAGCAAAGAAGGATCATCTATGCCGTATATGATCGGGTGAACGGACTGGTTGCCGCCAATCCCGTGACAATCCAGGGGATGAAGGTCGGACAGGTGAAAACCCTCTATTTCTCCCCCAAGGATCCCAGGAAAATCATCGTGGAAATCTATCTCAGGAATATGACCTATCCGATCCCGAAGAACTCCATTGCCCGCATTTACAGTTCAGACCTGATGGGTTCCAAGGAGATCGAGATCCTCCCGGGCGATTCACCCGAACTGATCCAGAGCGGAGACACCCTGATGTCGCGAACAGAAGCCACCCTCGGAGAGGAGGTCAATCAGCAGCTGGCGCCACTGAAGCGAAAAGCTGAGAACCTGATCAGTTCCATCGATACCCTTGCCACCATTCTGCAGCAGGTCTTGAATAAAAATACCCAGGCGAGCCTGATCGATGCCATTGAAAACATCAAAGTGGCCATTTCGAACATTACGAATATGACCTATGCTGCGGATACACTGGTCAGGGAACAGCGCTCCAATCTCTCCCGCATCATCATGAACATTGAATCGATCAGCAATAACCTGAAGAAGAACAACGACAAGATCACCAACATCCTGACCAATTTCTCCAATGTAAGTGATTCCATCGCCAAGCTGAACATCCCTGCCACTTTCCTTCAGGTGGATGAGGCGGTCAGGAGCCTGAACGATGTGATGGCAAAGATCAACAGCGGGGAGGGAACCATTGGCCTGTTGGTGAATGACACCTCGCTCTATTACCAGGTCGACAAAGCTGCCCGTGACCTGAACCTCCTGCTGGAGGATGTCAAGGCAAATCCAAAGAAATACGTGCATGTATCCGTATTCTAAGGGGAATAAATCTCCTCTTTTGTTTTCGGCCTGAGATTCTCCAACCAGTTGAAACCCTTTAGCTTCAGGTCGTATGGGGAGATCTCATCTTCGGGATAAAGGGTCCCCTCCGGTTTTTCAATATAGGTGATGGTCTGGATGTCGTTGTCTTTTACGAAGATCAGCATATCGCTGGCATACAGCTTGTTGATCCCGATCAGTGTCTTGTCTTCCTCCCTGGCAAAATAGACCGTTTCGGAATTTCCGAGCACTTTGATCTTGTAGAGTTTGTTGTTGATAAAATAGGCGATCATGTCCTTCCCCTTGATCTGGTTGAACCTGGTGGTGTCATCCTGGGAGACGATGAAAGCCGACCGGTACATCACCATCGAATCCATTTCGTTGTTTTTTATCGTCAGGGTGATGGTGTCGGCGGTGATCTGGTTATGTCCCGACCAGATGACGGGATCGTAATACATGTAAACGGTGGAATCGGAGCTGTGATAAGCCAGAGAATCGCAGGCTCCCTGGAGGTCGTCCCTGAAGAACTTCACATGGTGAAAACAAAACATCGCACGGATCTGGACCTGTTCATCCTCCGGATCAAAGATGGCTTTGATCGTATCGCCATGCAGAAAAAGCGAATCGTGCTGGTCAATCAGGATCGCGGTGGCCCGGTCGGTCATATAGCCGACCCCGCGTTTCCGGATCAGTTCACCGTAATTGCCGGTCATGGCAATATCCTGAACGGTATCCAGTAAGAGGGCATTGTTGAAAACCTGTCCGAATCCGTTCAGGCGTTCGTAATAGATCGTGTCGCCGGTCAGCATCTGAGCCCCGTGGTAAATCTCCCCTCCGTAGCGGAGTCGGGTGATATTTTTCTCGGTATCATACCATCCGTCAGTGCAATAGATGGAATCCTCCTTGTCGTTGGAGACGATGATGGAAGGACCGTAAAAATAGGCGATCTCCGTCACGGTGTTGTACATCAGGGTGTCGGATCTCATGATGTAATCGGGATTGACAAGAATCACCTTGTCCTTGAAAAAGAACTCCTTGATGCTGGTGTAGTAGTAACCGTACAAACTGACCAGGCTATTTTCATGGTTCACGATCTTCCCCCAGTTATCGTACCAGGCAATCTGTGTATTCCGGTCGAAATCGAGGCTGTCGGTCGTCAGGATCGTTTGATTGTCAATTAGTTTAACATTGCCCCATATCTCGGCGATTTTTGTATTCCCGTTGTATTGAAGGGAATCGCCGAAAAGGTTCAGGGTATCCGAGGACTTGATATGGACATTCCCGTAAGCTTGTACCATGTTGGTCACGTCGTTCAGGTAGGCGCTGTCACAATAAAGGTATCCTGTATCATGCCGCAGGATGACGTTGCCGATGATCCGCTGGATATCCGGCCCGATCGCTTTGTTGTATTCCCAGGTGTCGGCCTGTTCCAATACAATCTTGGTCGTATCCTGGGCGTTCAGGGAAACGGAGGATCCGAGCCCAAAGAGAAGAATAAGGAGAATAAAGAGAGCCTTTCGGTTGAGAGGATGCTTCATATGATTCATATTCCCTGCAAATTTCAGCATTTTTACCTGAATAATACCTACATTTGTGCCTTCTTCCCAATTTTATTAAGCGTACATGATAAACGACTCTTTTAATCCTCGGAAAAACTATGAGGATACTCGTGAAGCCATTGGATATGTTCCACGAAAAGCCGCCACCCAGAAGGATTACAACCGTATCGGGTTTATGTCGGGGCTGGAGGTTCACCAGCAACTGAAGACCAGGGAGAAACTCTTCTGCCATTGTCCTGCCGGGATCTACCAGAAGCCGGATGAGTTCGATGCAGAACTGATCCGCCATATGCGGCCAACGCTCTCCGAACTTGGGGAATATGACGGCACCGCCCTGATGGAGTTCAAGACTAAAAAGGAGATCATCTACCGGATCAGCAACCAAACGGCCTGCACCTACGATGTGGATGACACCCCGCCCTTTCCGCTGAACCGGGAAGCGCTCGGGATTGCCCTGGAGATCTCGCTTCTATCCAAACTCAAGATCGTGGGAGAGGTGCATATCACGCGGAAGCAATACTTAGACGGAAGCATCCCGACAGGCTTTCAGCGGACTGCCATCATCGGGGTGGAAGGGGAGATCCAGCTAAAGAATAAAAAGGTGAGGCTGATCCAGCTCAGCCTTGAGGAGGACTCCTGCCGGGAGGTCTCCGATATCGGTCACCGGAGGATCTATCGCACCGACCGCCTTGGAATGCCCCTCATCGAGACTGTTACCTATCCCGATTTCAAGAATCCGGATGAGGTGAAAGAGGGCGCTGACTATATCCGCTTCCTGAACCGCAGTACCGGGAAGGTAGCTACCGGAGTCGGTTCCACCCGTGCCGATGTCAATGTAAGCTGTGCCGGCGGAACCCGCGTTGAGATCAAAGGGGTGGCCCATAACCGCTGGATGCCGGAACTGACGCACAATGAAGCTTACAGACAGTTTGCCCTCCTCAGGATCAGGGAGTTGCTGAACTCGAGAGTCTCTGATCCGAAACGCTGGAAGATAGGTTCAGTAAGGATCTCCCCGAAGGATTTGCCTGGGCGTGTGCCCCTGATCGAGGAGATGGCCTCCAACGGGTATCCGGTCTTCCTGATCAATCTTCCGCATTTCCGTGGCATGCTCTCCCATTTCCTTCAACCCGGGATGACCTTTGCCGATGAGCTGACCAACCGCCTGAAGGTGATCGCCTGCATTGAGAAGCCGAACATGCTGCACTCGGAGATGTTTGAAGAGGTGGTGGGCCAGGCAAACTGGATGAAGATCCGGGAGCTTCTTGGCGCCGGGGAGGAGGATGCCCAGGTGATCCTCTGGGGCCCCGAAGCCGATATCCCCACTGCCCTGGAAACGGTGGAAGAGCGTTGCCAGATGGCATTCGCCGGGGTGCCCAATGAAACCAGAAAATCGTTTGAGGATGGCACCACGATTTTTGAACGGGTCCTCCCCGGAGCCGACCGCATGTATCCGGATACGGACTCCGCCCCGATTCCCCTGGTCGACAAGGAAATTGATGAGATGGCGGAACAGCTTCCCCTCCTTCCGGCCGAACGCATCGCCCAGTTAATCGGGTGGGATGTGCCGGAAGATACCTTTACCTACATTCTGAAGAAAAATCTCGTCCCTCTGATCGAAAAGGTCCGTAACAACCTTGGGATACCTGCGCGGTTTACCGCTACTCTTCTTGCCCACAGACTGAATCACATCGAACGGACCCTCGGCCCGTCCGACGGGTTCGGTGACGACGACGTATATCAATTGCTCGCATTCCTGAAATCCAGGGAGCTCGATCCCGAAATCGCCAAAAAGATGCTATGGATCCTTTACCATCATCCGGAGAGGAAACCTGAAACCATCCTGGAGGAGGTCAGCTTCAAAAAGAGCTCCTTGAAGGAGATCACCAGTCTGGTCCCTTCGCTCAGGGAGGAATATAGGGAGATCAGGATTTCAGGGAAAGAGGGAGCGGAATCTGCCTGGATCATGGGGCAATTAAGAAAAAAAGCCCTGGGAAATGTTCCCCTCTCTGAGTTATTTAGGGAAATCGGCATCAATTGAAAACATATCCGAAATCTGATATCTGACATCTGACATCAAACTGTTATTACCTAGACATCAATTATGGCTGACGACAACTTTCAGGGCTACAAAGGAAAAGCACTCGAAACACTGAAAAAATTCAACGCACGGGTATGGGCGAAGGTCAAGGTGGACACCACCCGAGGGGTCTTTGAAGGCACGATCCTTCCCCGTGCCGAGAACACTGACGACATGCACCTGGTGATGAAATTCTTCACCGGCTACAATATCGGCGTGGATGTGGGAACGATCACCCATATCGAAGAACTCGGTTACAAAAAGGCCAATTACAAAATCCCGGAGAAAGAGTTTCCCTACTCCAAGGAAAAACCCAATGTCAAATTGCTGGGCACGGGAGGGACCATTGCTTCACGGCTCGATTACCGCACGGGAGCTGTCATCCCTGCTTTCTCCCCGGGAGAACTTTACGGGGCCGTTCCCGAACTGGCCGACATTTGCAACCTTACTACCGAAAAGCTCTTCGGTGTGTTCAGCGAGAACATGGGGCCGGCACAGTACAAGGAACTGGCCATCGCCATTGGCAAGGAGATTGAAAAGGGAACAGACGGGATCATCATCGGTCATGGCACCGACACCATGCACTACACCTCCGCCGCCCTGACCTTCATGGTCCAGAATTCACCGATCCCCATCGTCATCGTAGGTTCACAGCGCTCCTCCGACCGCCCCAGCTCCGATGCCGCGCTCAACCTGATGCACGCTGCCACGGCAGCCGGTCATGGCGACATCGCCGAAACGATGGTTTGCATGTTCGGACCAACTTCCGATGAATATGGCTTTTTACATCGCGGAACCCGCGTACGGAAAATGCATTCCTCCTACCGCTCCACCTTCCGCACGATCGGAGATACGCCCCTCGCAACGGTCACCCGCCTGGGGGTCTTCCCGATCAAACAGGATTACAAACGCCGCCGGAAGGACCGCAACGTGACCATCCTTCCCTATTTTGAAGAGAAGGTAGGCATGATCTATTACTATACCAACATGCATCCCGACATGATCGATTCGATGGTGGACAACGGATACAAGGGGATCATCATCATCGGCACCGGGCTTGGACACGTCAACAAACCGCTCTACCCGGCGATCGTCAGGGCGGCTGAAAAAGGCGTGGCCATCTACATGACGGTGCAGACGCTTTGGGGGTTTGTCCACATGTTTGTTTACGATACCGGCCGCGACCTGATGGCCAAAGGGGTGGTGCCGGCCGAAAACATGCTTCCCGAAGTGGCTTACATCAAGTTAGGCTGGGCACTGGGCCAGACCAACGACCTGGAAAAGGTGAAACAGATCATGCTCACCCCCATCAACGACGAGATCACACCCCGCGAGCCTTACAACGGATACCTCATCTACCAGGGCGGCGTGCCCGAGGTGGAGGAGTTTATCCGGAAATTCCACAAGTGAAGTCAGAAGTCAGAAGTACGAAGGTAGAGCTGGAAGGTAGAAGGTAGAAGTTGGAAGGAAAGGGATAATAAATTCCTGATTAGAACTGGGTATATGGCATCCGGTATATTGATTCGTTTCATGAATTTTAGCTC
>Ga0208828_1000290_pt1 | contig 22785 bp, 17 predicted proteins | sample Kivu_160m_FD_185487 | JGI IMG/M metagenome (GOLD analysis project Ga0208828, IMG submission 185487) | Freshwater microbial communities from Lake Kivu, Western Province, Rwanda to study Microbial Dark Matter (Phase II) - Kivu_160m (SPAdes)... | ecosystem: Environmental > Aquatic > Freshwater >... | reverse complement strand
TGCGTGATGCGTGATGCGTGATGCGTGATGCGTGATGCGTGATGCGTGATGCGTGATGCGTGACGCGTGATGCGTGATGCGTGAACTGTGATGCGTAATGCGTGATGAGTGAACCGTAATGCGTGATGCGTGATGCGTAATGCGTGATGCGTAATGCGTGATGCGTAAACCGTGATGCGTAATCCGTAATGCGTGACGCGTGATGCGTGAACCGTAATGCGTGATGCGTAATGCGTGACGCGTAATGCGTGAGGCGTGATGCGTAATGCGTGAGGCGTGATGCGTGATGCGTAATGCGTGACGCGTGATGCGTAACTCATAACTCAATGCTTCGGGAATCCCCAAAATATAAAACCAATAACTCAAATTCGGGACTAAAAGACATCCTCTCCGAGGTTCTTAATAAACCTGTCTTTGAGTTTATATCCGGAAATCTGCAGCTCGATGATGATTCGACCAGGGTTTTTGACAGTGACAGTATTTTCAATATCGATATTATTAAGAGAAAAAAGAATGTTATTATCAATCTCCAGAAAATAAATAATGTCCGTTACCTGAATAAATATTTTGAAGCAGTAAATTCTAAGTTAAACGATAGTGGATATATCTGCGGTTGCGTGGAAGAATATATGCAGAGAAAAAAGAGAATACTCAAAAAACATTCAATCGTTATTTCCTTACCTGCATATATACTCGATTTTCTGCTGCATAGGGTTCTTCCGAAATTGAAAATCAGCAAAAAAATATATTTCTTTATTACTCAGGGTGTTAATCGTGCAATTTCTAAAACGGAAACTTATGGGAGACTTTATTCCTGCGGATTTGAATTTGTCTGCGAAAAGGAAATTGATAACCAGCAGTATTTTATTTTCAGAAAAAAAAGTCTGCCGAAATATGATACCGAACCTACTTACGGACTCTTTGTAAAAATAAAACGTGTTGCACGAAACGGAAAAATTATTAATGTTTATAAACTACGTACTATGTATCCCTTCTCGGAATACCTTCAGGATTTTATTTACAAAACAAATGCACTTGATGAAGGAGGGAAGTTTAAAAACGATTTCAGAATACCGATTTGGGGAAGATTTTTACGTAGCCTGTGGATTGATGAACTCCCTATGCTTGTTAACTGGATTAAAAGGGATTTGAAACTGTTCGGTGTTCGACCGCTTACAAAACAGTATTACAGTATGTATGACGATGACCTTAAACAATGGAGAATAAAATATAAACCCGGACTCGTTCCGCCGTTCTATGTTGACCTGCCTAAAACTATCGAGGAAATTATGAATTCCGAAAGACGGTATCTGTCTCTTTATGAAAAAAATCCATTGAAAACTGACTTCGTTTATTTCTGGAAAGCCGCTTATAATATCATCATAAAACGCGCCCGCACCAGATAACTCATAACTCATAACAGCTATGAGCTATGAGCTATTCGCTATCAGCCATGAGCTATCAGCTATGAGCTATTCTCTATTCTCTATCATCACTAATTAACCATAAAACTATGTATTACATAAACAACTACGCCGTAGTGGACGAAAACGTCCGTATCGGAGAAGGCACAAAAATTTGGCACTTCTCACATGTCCAGTCCGGCTCTAAAATCGGAAAACATTGCGTCCTCGGACAAAATGTTAACGTCGGTAATAATGTCGTTATCGGCGATTATGTTAAAATTCAAAATAATGTTTCCGTGTACGAAGGAGTCACACTCGAAGATTATGTGTTCTGCGGACCATCGATGGTGTTTACAAATATCATAGACCCGCGCAGCAAATATCCGCAAGTCGGCTCAAAGTATTATAAAAAGACACTTGTAAAAGAAGGTGCGTCGCTTGGAGCCAACTGCACGGTTGTGTGCGGACATACAATCGGAAAATATTCCTTTGTCGGTGCAGGAGCCGTGGTGACTAAAGATATTCCCGACTATGCACTTGCTGTCGGAAATCCTGCTCGCATTGTCGGATGGCTGAGCGAAGCCGGAAAAAAACTTGTGTTCGATAAAGATGGCTATGCTCTGTGCGAAAAATCAGGGAAAAAATATAAATTTGTTAATGGAAAAGTCATCGAAATATAATTTTTCGGATATTCTGCTTGTCAATGTATTTATTGTATCGCTTTTCAGCGGGAGTATATCGAATTATCAGAACTATATGCTGCCGCTCAAAGCAATCATCGGCTCTGTCCTGATTTTATTGGTACTTGTTAAATTCAGAAGTACCCGTTTGAAGTTTGAAAATCCGGAACTCCTTATTATCTTTGGCTTTTTTGTACTCTATATGGGTGTCTCGATTTTCTGGTCGGATAATCCCGCCTTCGGATTCCGGAAATGGATTAATTTAATCGTTACAAATGCTCCGGTAATTTTTGCACTGTTGTATCTTTATAACTCATCTGAATTTAAACGGTATGCTGAAATCTTTCTTTTTTCTCTCCTGTTTTATGGTCTGGTTTCGATGATTATTGTTGCGATTTTTTTCCCGTTTAAATTAATTTACGGTCAGTTGTACAGCTTTGAATTTGACAGGTGGAGTCATGTGATTTATGGACGGCTTATCGGAACGGTGTTTCTTGTATTCCTGTTTTATCTCATTATTCGAAATGATAGAAAAAAATTTTTATGGGGAATACCCGTAATTTTATTTTTTTCCTATGGAATTTTTATTACGGGACTTAGGTCTTCTGTTTTCGGATTTGTCTTAATTTTGATTTCTATACTTGCTTACCTTGCTCTTAAAAAACAACTGAATATTTTTAATTCTATGTCCGTTGTTTTTCCGTTATTGTTGATTTTATTATGCGTATTTTTTGCGAAACATAGAGATGATATTATGTATGAAAAATTTGAACGGATTTTAAGTATGAATATTTCGGAAATGAATAAGGAAACAAGCTTTAATGCAAGATATAAAGCGGTTTCGACTTCAGTCGAGGGATTTTAAAATAAACCGGTTTTCGGAAACGGATTCGGGGGATTTAAATCAACTGACGAAAACAATTATACTTCCTGGATGAAATATCCGCATAATCTGTTCCTGGAAACCGGATATGAACTCGGAACTGTGGGCTTGATTACTATTGTGTTTCTTTTATTTAATATTTTTAATTCAGTGCGGAAAATATCGGGATTAATGTTTTTCTTTTATTTGTACCCGCTCTGGCTTGCTGTGTTTTCAAAAGATATTGCGTCACAGTCATTGCTCTGGTCGGGAATTGCCTTTTGCTTTTGTAAAAAACACTAGGCAACTGATAATAACTAATAATTAAATTATGAATATCAAACTTGCTGTCATCGGCTGCGGAAAATGGGGCTTTAACCATATTCGAACTGCTTATAATTTACTCGGAGCTAATCTTGTTGCTGTATGCGATACTATCCCTAAGTCTTTTTTAAAAGTAAAAAGCGCCGGTATTAATACTCGATTTACAACCGATATTTCGGATGTTCTGTCAAATAAAGAAATTAACAGCGTTATTATTTCTACTTCGGCGGAATCGCATTATACACTCGCTAAGATATTGCTTGAAAACGGGAAAAATGTTCTGGTGGAAAAACCTATGACTTTGATTTCAAATGAAACTGAGGAATTGATAGAATTAGCAGAGAAAAATAATTTGAAACTTATGGTCGGACATATCCTGCTCTATCACCCTGCGGTAATTAAAATAAAAGAATATCTGAAAAAAGGAATTCTTGGAAAGTTACAGTATATCTATAGTAACAGGTTGAATCTCGGTACGGTCAGAAGCGAGGAAAATATATTGTGGAGCTTTGCACCGCATGACATTTCTGTTATACAGTTCCTGACTGAAAAATATCCGGTTAAAGTATCAGCATACGGAGCGGACTTTTTACAGAATAATATCGAAGATATTACTCTTACTGTACTCGATTATCCGGATAATGTTCATTCTCATATTTTTGTCAGCTGGCTTCATCCCTTCAAAGAACAAAGACTTGTTGTCAGCGGTTCGGAAGGTATGATGGTGTTTGAAGATACACTGAAAAATGAAAAACTGAAATACTATCAAAAAGGATATAAGTACGTAAACGGTATTATGGAAAAGTTTGATGCGGACTATGAAGTTGTTGAATTCGAAAATAAACAACCGCTGGAAGAAGAACAAAAACATTTCTTTGAATGTGTCTTGGAAAATAAAACCCCTCTGACTGACGGAAAAAATGCACTTGACGTGCTTAAAATTCTTGAAGCGGCAGGTGAAGCATTGAAACAATAAAAAATATTTTTATAATTAAATTTATTCATAATATATGAAAGTTCCTCTGTTAGATTTAAAAGCTCAGTACAAAAGTATTAAAAACGAAATTGATGAAGCATTAATAAAAACTGCAGAATCCCAGTATTTTATACTCGGTCCTGAAGTCGAAAAACTCGAAAAAAATGTGTGCGAATATCTCGGATGTAAATATGCCGTTGGTGTTTCATCGGGTACGGATGCACTTCTGATTTCTCTTATGGCTGTTGATTTAAAACCCGGCGATGAAGTTATAATGCCGACTTATTCGTTTTTTGCTACTGCAGGAGTTGTTGCCAGAATGAATGCCGTTCCGGTATTTACCGATATTGACCCGGTAACTTTTAATGTTTTACCCGAAGATATTGAAAGAAAAATTACACCAAGAACAAAAGCTGTTATTCCCGTTCATCTGTATGGACAATCTGCGGAGATGGATGTAATTAATACTATTGCAAAAAAATATAATCTTAAAATTATTGAAGACGGAGCACAGGCAATCGGCGTACAGTATAAAGATGGAAGATTTGTCGGTAATCTCGGGGATATCGGATGCTTTTCTTTCTTTCCAAGCAAAAATCTCGGATGCTTCGGAGACGGTGGAATTGTTACAACGAATGATGATGTACTCGGGGATAAATTACGAATTCTGAGAGTTCACGGAGGAAAACCGAAATATTATCATAAAATTATCGGCGGTAACTTCCGCCTTGATGCGATTCAGGCTGCGGTTCTGAATGTTAAACTTCCCCATCTCGATAAATGGTCTGCAAAACGAAGACAAAATGCCGGACTTTATACTAAACTCTTTATCGATGCAGGTCTTGCAAATGCTGAAGGAGAAATAAATTTTAATGATGAAAATAAAGTCCTTCTGCCAAAACCCGTTTATAAAAACTTTTCATCACTGAAGAATTACCATATTTATAATCAATATGTAATCAGGGTACAGAACAGGGACGGATTGAGAAAATGTCTTTCGGATAATGAGATAGGAACGGAAATATATTATCCGGTGCCTTTTCACAGACAGGAGTGTTTTTCGTATCTGAATTGCAGAGACGAAGATTATCCAAATTCGAATTTTGCAGCAGAGAGATCTATCGCACTTCCTATCTATCCCGAACTGACCGGGGAACAAATTCAGTATGTCGTAAACACAATGAAAGATTGGTTTAGAGGTTAGATAGTTTACACGATTGATGCCAGCCTGACCCATAAGGTACCCCGCTGGGACAAAGAATATATCTAAAATTAAATCTTGATTTTTTATAATATTAAAATTATATTAACATATAAATAAAATCATACCGCCATGAAAAAATTATTTTTTACAATTCTTGTAATGGGAGTGGTGTTTATTTTTGCCGATTGTTATTCTCAGATATATACTCCACCGAAAATTGTATTGGGTTTATCATTGAATGGGTACTTCGCTACTAACGATGCCTATGGAACAGGGGGGGGCTTTACTGTGCCGAACGATAGAACTTATGGTATGATGTGGGGAAGAGGTGCTTCTTTATATGCTAAGTTTGGATTGGGTGAGAGAAAAAGACATCGGATTGTTACGAGTCTTGAATATAATCATATGACTAATGATAACAGACAGAATAAAATCCCGTTTTTCGTCTTTAATCCGAGAACTCTTAATACAGTATATGATATTTATTCACTCGGAGCGGGTTATGAATTTTGTTTTAATGCAAGATGTGAAAGGAAGCAAACGGTCGGTATTGGGTTTACAGGAAATATGATTGCTCCGGGTTCCGGAAGTTCTACATCATTTGACCATGCGCTCAGACTTGGAATGTATGTAAATGCAGCTTATGAATTTGTACTCGACAAGAAGTTTAAATACGGACTTTCGTTTGGTATAAAATATCACCTTGTAAATGTTCTGGGAACTGAAAACGGACCGAATAAACTTAATGATAAAGAAGGAAATCCCTTTACTGATTTCTACAGGAGAATTGGTTTTATCAGCATTAGCGTTGGAATAAACCTCTATACCGGTGTTGAACCGCTTGCCGTAAGGCGAAAATAAAACCGTTAATTTAAATATGATAATTTTTATGAAACCCCGTTTCGACGGGGTTTTTTATTTATACAGAAAAATATCTTGCCTCCGGATGATGTACTATAATCGCACTCGTGGTCTGCTCGGGTACCATCTGAAATTCTTCGGTCAAAGAGATTCCTATCCTTTCGGGCAGCAGTATTTCAAACAACTTTTTGTTGTCTTCGAGATTCGGACAGGCAGGATAACCGAATGAATACCTTGAACCCCGATATCCCTGACGAAAGATTTCTTTCAGGCCGGGAGAATCCTTGCTGTCAATTTTTAATTCTTTGCGGATAATTTTATGCTGGTATTCGGCAAGTGCTTCGGCTGTCTCTATGGAGAATCCGTGAAAATATAAGTAATCCTTGTATTTATTCTCTTTGAAAAGTATATCGCTGTATTCGGCTGCGTTACTGCCGGTTGTTACTATCTGAAAAGCCGCAGTGTCTGTGATTCCTTCTTTAACGGATTTGAAATATTGGCTTATACATAGATGCTTATCTCTTGTCTGACGCGGGAAAGTAAATCTTTGCCATTCTTCGATATTTTTTAAATCGGGAACAAAATCACTCCATACTGTGTGCAGATTGTTATCTGCGTATCCTTTCGGTTTGTAAATTATTAAATCGTTTCCATCCGACTGAACGGGAAAATATCCGTATATTACTTTTGGTCTGAATAATTTTTCTCTTTTTACAAGAAGTATGAGTTCATTGAATTTCGGAATTATTTCATCTGTGAGTAATTTTTTATATACGGAATCCGGCTGAGACCGGTCTTTTCTTACTTTCCAGCTTCTCTTAAATAATGCTGACTGATTTATGTATTCGAATATTTTATCAAGCGGTATGCTTTCGGTAACTTTGCTTCCCCAAAAGGGAGCTACCGGAATTTCATAGCTTGTATATGACGGTTTGCCGCTTGTGATTATTGGCTTACTTTCGGTTGCATCATTTTTTTGCTGCACGGTTGGAGCGAAAGAAATATCTTTTTTGGTTTTATTTTTTATAATCAGTTCCATATACTTAATCCCGTCGAATGCATCGCCGGCATAATAAACTTCTCCTCCGTATAACGGCTTTAATTTATCTTCCACAAACTTTCTTGTCAGTGCTGCTCCCCCAAGTATTACGGGTATATTTAATTTCCTCTCTTTTATAAGTTCAAGGTTGTCCTTCATTACTGTAGTTGATTTTACAAGTAATCCGCTCATTCCTATTGCGTCTGCTTTGTGCTTTTCGTAAGCGAAAAGCATTTTTTCTATCGGACATTTTATTCCAAGGTTAATTACTCTGTAACCGTTGTTTGTCAATATTATGTCTGCAAGATTTTTTCCTATGTCGTGCACATCACCCCTGACAGTGGCTAAAATTATTGTTCCTTTCATTACTGCCTTAGAATTCTTTTCTATGAATTTTTCAAGGTAGCTTACGGCTGTTTTCATGCATTCGGCGGATTGAAGTACAAAAGGAAGCTGCATCTGTCCCGACCCGAATAAATTTCCTACCTCTTTCATGGCATCCAGAAGTATGTTGTTTATTATTTCAACCGCTGTGAATTTTTTTAATGCTGTGTCCAGGTCTTTGTTTATGTTTGCTTTGTCTCCGTTAATTATTTTCTCTTTTAATATTTCTTCTGCTGATTGTGCTTTCTTGGGTGATAACGTAACCCCCGGCTCTGTTTTAAAAGAAGAATAATACGATATCAGTTCGGTGAGAGGGTCATATATGCATTTCTGTTTTTTTCCGGTCATCTGAATCAGATTTTAAAAATTTTTTTCCTGACGGATTGTAAGAACAACAATACCAGCGAACCTGAAACTCCGCAGATTATAATGATAATCCAGCTTTCGGGATTGATGTAATCTATTTCATAAAACAATTTTATGTATTTAAAAATTACATTGTCGAAATTGAATACGGAGAAGAAAAGAAATAAAATTAAAAGCAATGCCCCGTAAAGAATATAATAAAATATTTTGTCATTTGAATTCAACGAAACAATTATAAAATTCATAATGGCGATTATAATCATTATTGACAGCATTATAATCGAGACCTGAGAATTATGTATACTGGAAAAACCGGTACCGATGTATCCGGAAAACATTATTACTGCTGCGGAGATTGTTACGAATGAAAACACGTCTCTTGTGAAATTTGTGCACCTGCTTATGTTTTTATTTCTTACGGCAATTATGTATGCAGGCAGACCGATTGCAAATATGTTCAGCAAAGATACTCTCCTCGGTGTCAGAGGAAAATCAAGCAGAAAGAAAAGAGATAAAAGTGATATATAAATTATAATAAAATTTTTTGTGAGGAATAACTTGGCAACGGAGTTTACGGAATTGACGATTTTGTTTCCTTCGTTGAATATTTCAGGCAGCAGGGAAAATTTGTTTTTTAATAAAACTATGTCGGCAATTTCTTTTGTAATACGGCTGCCTTCTTCCATTGCAATTCCCATATCAGATTCTTTTATTGCGGGAAGGTCGTTTACACCGTCGCCTATCATTGCAGTGTATATTTTTTGCTTTTTGAAACTCTTGATGATTTTTAGTTTGTGCTCGGGCTTTAAACGTGCAAATATTACCTTTTCATAAATTATATTGTCGAAAACTTTTTCATCCAGTTTGTCAAGTTCATTCCCGGTTATTAACCGGCTGTCTTCTATTTCCCACCCGATTTGCGAAGTGACCGCCTTTATTGCTTCTGCTGAATCTCCCGAGAGTATCTTAAACATTATGTCTTTTTCTTTGAAAAGTTCGAGAGCCTTGTATACATCCTGTCTTGGCGTATCTGAAATTGAAATTATGCAAATCGGATTTAACGATTCTGTATCGGTTAAAGAGTTTACTGTTCCGAATAACAGATTTCTGAAATTTTTGAGGTCGTTGTATTTATATTGATTCTCGGCTTCTTTTTTTAGTTCGGGTGATATTTTTTCAAGAAGTATGTCGTAAGCACCAAGTATGAAAAATTGTTCGGCTCCGGATTGAAAGTCTCCTGAATTATCTTCAAACTTAAGATGAATTATACTCATTTTTCTTTCGGAACTGAAAGGCAGTTCATCAATCACTTTCGCATTTTCTGAATAATCGAACTTTTCAAGGGCGTTTATTGTGGCATTTTTTTCGGATGAGAGCCTTGAATATGTTCCGAGCAGTGTTCTGATGTTTTGCTCCGGTAACTCATTGTTGAGATTTATTATTTTTTGTACATTTAACTTGTTTTCTGTCAGCGTACCGGTCTTGTCCATACATACTATTTTCACGCTCGAAAAGGATTCAATCGCATTAAGCTTTTGTATTATTGCTCCGATTTTACTGATTCGGTAAACGCCGATGGCGAATGTAACCGATGAAAACAGTACTAATCCCTGCGGTACAAGTGAAATTAATATCGTAGCAATTTTTCTTATAAATTCTATGTTCCCGAAATGTGCAGTCTCGGAATTGCCGAGTATTATTTCTAAAGCTACAAGACATATAGCAGCTCCGAAAAGTGTCTTTAAAATCAGATTGATTTTTCTCTGCAGGGGAGTCAACGTTATTTTGTATTTTTTTGCCAGTGCGGTTACAGAATGTGCGTAACTTTCGTCACCTACTTTTTCGGCTTTGTAATAACCTGCACCCGATACGCAAAAACTGCCCGATAGTACATTATCATTTACTTTTTTTTCTACGGGTAATGATTCTCCCGTCAGCAGTGATTCGTCTATTTCAAGTCTCTTTGAATATATTATTTTTCCGTCAACAACAATCTGGTCGCCGCGGTTGAGCTTGATTATGTCGTCTGTTACTATGTCTGTTTGTTCTATACCGGTTTCTGTGCCGTCCCGAAGGACTGTTACCTGCTTTTTCAACAGCAAACTTACTTTATCAAGAGCACGCTTTGCTTTAATTTCCTGAAAAATTCCAATCAGCGTGTTTATTAATGCGATTGTAAAAATACCTAAAGAATCGAGCAGCAGATTTAATTCTTTTGTTCTGAAATAAAAAATTAAAACGAAAATTATTATCCCGAAAATAATCAGATTGAAAAGTGAAAATATATTTTCGATTAAAATTTCAGGAACGGCTTTTGTTTTATGACGTGATGATTTGTTTGTTAATCCTTTTGATTCCCTTTCTTTTACCTCGCTGCTATTTAGTCCCGTAAATTCTTGCATATTTATTTGGTGCTGTAAGTCTTACAGGCGTGAACAAATTCCCTGAATATCGGATGAGGATTGATTACTCTCGATTTTAACTCCGGGTGAAACTGGCTTGCAATGAAAAAAGGATGGGTTTTTTCGGGCAGCTCGATTATTTCGACCAGGGAACCGTCAGGGGATAATCCCGAAAGTATCATGCCGTTTTCGGTTAGTATTGTTCTGTAACTGTTGTTTACTTCGTATCTGTGCCTGTGCCTTTCGTTTATGAATTCTTTCTTGTAGCATTTGTATGCAAGTGTTTTTTTCTCTAAAATGCATGGATATGAACCCAGCCTCATCGAAGCACCTTTCATCTCGACTGATTTCTGATATTCCATTATATCGATTACGTTGTGCTTTGTCTTTCTGAATTCGGTTGAGTTTGCGTTTTTTAAACCGCAGACGTTTCTTGCAAATTCAATTACGGCACACTGAAGCCCTAAACATATTCCCATAAAAGGAATATTGTTTTCTCTGACGTATCTTATTGTCCTTATTTTTCCTTCTATTCCTCTTTCTCCGAATCCGGGACATACTAAAAGCCCCGAAACGCCGCTGAAAATCTGTTCTAAAATATTTTCGTCTTTCTCAACCGCTTCGGCATCTATCCACTTTAAATTTACTTTTACTTCATTGTGGGCTCCCGAATGAATGAAAGATTCAATTATGCTTTTATATGCATCGGGTACTAAATTATATTTCCCGCATATTCCTATGCTGATTTCTGATTTAGGATTTAATATCTTATGTACTACTTTTTTCCAGTTGCCTAATTTGTGTTTTCCGCATTTGATATTTAATTTTTTTATGACTATATCGTCCAGTTTTTCCTTGCTGATATTAAGAGGTACCTGATATATTGTTTTTGAATCTATTGCCTGAATAACCGATTCCTTTTCGACTCCGCAGAATAATGCAATCTTTGACTTTAGCTCTTTGCTCAATATTCTTTCGCTTCTGCAAAGTAATATATCCGGCTGAATACCTATTTCGAGCAGTGTTTTTACCGAATGCTGCGTCGGCTTTGTTTTTAGTTCGCCTGCTGCCTGTATGAACGGGATTAATGTTAAATGTATGCTGATGGAATTGTGCTTGCCAACCTCAAGCATGAATTGACGCATTGCCTCCAAAAATGGCAGGGATTCAATGTCACCGACTGTACCTCCGATTTCGGTTATTATTATATCATATTTCCCTGTCTCTGCAAGCAGTCTCATTCGTCTTTTTATCTCATCTGTTATGTGAGGGATGACCTGTACTGTCCCGCCAAGATAGTCGCCTCTTCTTTCTTTTGTTATTACTTCGTTGTAAATCTGTCCCGTAGTCGCATTGTTCGACTTTGACATATTGGCGTCCAGAAATCTTTCGTAATGCCCTAAATCTAAATCCGTTTCGGTGCCGTCGTCAGTTACGAAAACCTCTCCGTGCTGAAGAGGCGACATTGTTCCCGGATCTACGTTTATGTATGGGTCAAACTTCTGTATGGTTACACTTAAACCCCTCGATTTTAATAATAATCCGAGTGACGCCGATGAAATGCCTTTTCCCAGCGACGATACTACTCCGCCTGTTACAAAAATGTATTTAACTTGCTTCAAATAAAACCTCCTGAATGTTTGATGTCCCGAACTAAAATCAAACAGCTCGGGAATTCTTTGTTAATAAAATAAAGTTTATTCGTCATCTTCTTAACCTTATTAATTTAACATTTAACATTTAACATTTAATGATTCTTTTCTCCACTTTCTTTAAATCGTCAATCGTGTCAACGGAAACAGAATCTGTTTTTGTAATAACAACTCTTATTTTTTCCCCTGCCTCAAGTATTCTTAACTGCTCGAGTTTCTCTGCAGTTTCCAGTGCCGTCGGCTTCATCCTTGCAAATTCCGTCAGGAATTTTTTTCTGTAAACATATAAACCGATATGCTTATAGCATGCTTTGTTTTTTGAATCCTTGTCCCGATAGTAAGGTATCGGAGCCCTTGAAAAATATAATGCATTGTAATGTTTATCGAAAACTACTTTTACCGTATTTGAGTCGTTGCAGTCTCCGTGTATTTTAATCGCAAGTGTTGAAACCTGTATTTTTTTATCTTTAAGTAATGGTCGTATCGCTTTGTCAATGTTGGCTGCATCAATTAAAGGTTCGTCTCCCTGAATGTTTACTACTATGTCGCAATTCAGATTTCGGATTGCCTCTGCTGTTCTGTCTGTTCCGGATTTATGCTTTGTTGAAGTTCGCATTACATCACCGCAAAATCTTTTTACGCAATCGAATATCCTTTTGTCGTCTGTTGCTACTATTACCTGATTCAGTAACTTTGACTTTGAAGCGTTTTCGTATACCCTTTGAATTATCGGTTTTCCGTATATGTTGATGAGAGGTTTACCCGGTAGTCTTGTCGAGCGGTATCGTGCTGGAATTATACCGATTATTTTCATTTTTTTATTACTTTTGGGACTTTAAAAAATGGCGGACTTTTTGTGATTGTATTTTTAAATATTTCTTCCTGTTTTAAATTTTGTTTTATCTCGTCTTTTCTGAATAAATTATAGGTTTCGTTGATGTTCCCTGCAGGCTCGACTTTCGAAAGATTCAACTCGTTTATTTTTTCTACATAGTCTAATATCCTGTTCATATCCTCTTGCAGTTTGTTTTTCTGAGTGTCGTCGAATCTTAACTTCGCAAGCTTTGAAATTTTTTCTACCTCAAGTAATGTTACAGCCATATTGGTTAATTTTGAAAGTTATTAATTATTATTGTTCTTATCTCTTCGAGAAAATTTTTATCTTCCTTGTAATCGAGCGGGGTGCTTATCGTAACTTTTACTTTTCCCGGCCTGATTCTTAATGATTTTTTCGGAAGTATTTTCCTCGTTCCGCTTATTGTTACAGGCACTATTTTTTGTTTTGCTTCCTTTGCTATAATAAACATTCCTTTCTTGAAATCATGTATATTTCCGTCATTACTCCTTGTCCCTTCGGGAAAAATTGCGATGCACCGGCCGTTGACCAGTGATTTTGCCGCTTTATGCAGTGATTTCAAAGCCGAGCGTGCTTCTTTTCTATTTATTGGAATATATCCCGTCAAATATAAAAACCATCCGAAAAACGGAATCCAGGTAAGCGATTTCTTGTATACAAACCTGATATCATTCGGGATGGAATCAATCAAAACAGGAATATCATAATAGCTCTGATGGTTTGAAATAAATAAATATCTTTCGTTCGGATTCAGCAATTCGGTGCCCGTGATTTCAGACTTAACTCCCGATGTATAAAGAACGAGTTTTGCTGCAGTTTTTGTAAAAAATTTCACTCCTTTTCCGTGACGATTAAACAGCAGAGATATAATTGAGAGTGATGAAAACACTGCTGAAATCACAGAAATAGAAACAATTCTGACAAAAGAAATAATCATAAAGCGAGGTTGTCTCTGCAGTTAATTATTTGATGATTTTTGAAATTGCTTTGAATTCTTCTGTTCCCGATACTTCAAGCAGTTCGAATAAAATCGATTCGTATGTCGTTATAATTGCACCCTCCTGTCTCATCCTCCTAACCGCAATGTTCTTGTCATTTAAACTTCTGCTTGAAATACAGTTTTCTACAACAACCGGCTGATAACCGCCTATTATTAAATCAAGTACGGTCTGCAGTACACATACATGTGCTTCGATTCCGCAGATTATTACATTGTCTTTTTCTGATTTTTTTAGTGCCTCTGTGAAAGTACCTGATCCGCAGCATGAAAAAGACATTTTTTCTGTGTAACCGTAATTGCCTATCGCTTCCTGTACGGATTGTATGGCGTTACCCAGCCCTTTTGAATATTGCTCCGTCACAAGTATCGGTATGCCCAATACTTTTATTCCCTTAATGAGCTTTACTATGTTGTCTGATAACTTCTCGTTTTCGTGGATAAACGGAAATAATTTTTGCTGTACATCGATTACAACCGCAATCGAATTGTCTCTGTTAATTTTCATGTCTGCTGAAATTTGAATTTAATGTAATTTATAAAATTTTTTTGTAAAATAACATATAAAAAAAAATGAATTTAAAAATTTTTCTATTTATTAGAAAAAAAAAATGCCTTATTTTGAAAAATCACCTATGAAAGGAAAATACTTAAAAAAATTTTCGTTTGTTAAGCCGGGATATCTGACTTTTATTGCACTCTTTGTTGCGGTTATACTGATATTTCCTTCGTATTTTGAGCTTCAGAAAAATAAAGAAGAAATCTACCGCTTGTTGAATGAATTCTCTGCATCGCTGATATATACAATAAGCGTTAACAGCTCAAACACAATATTATCGGAACAGGAAATCGATAATTTGCTGACAAATCATTTGCTCGGAGTGGCAAGAACAGTCAAAAGGCTCGATAGTATAAGCGTTTTGACCGATGAGGACCTGGAAAAAATAGCCCGTGAATCGGATGTATACAGAATTAATATATTCGACAAAAAAGGTACAAGAATAATATCGAATATGTCTTTGGATACTGTCCGGAAAACCGAACATAAAAAACAGGAATCTGATGACTATATAATGAATATTATCGAAGGAAAAGAAACCGAAATTATTATCGGCTTGAAAGAAGCCAAATATGAAAGCGGAAACAGATTTGCCGTTGCAGTCTCCCGTACAGTAAATAAAGGCGGTGTTATTGTGGTGAATGTCGATGCGGATTCATTTGTTAAATTTAAAAATGAAATTGGATTCAGAAAGTTAATAGTTGATGTTTCCAAATTGAACGGTATCGTGTATGTCGTTTTGCAGGATGAAGAAGACCTGCTTGCGGCAAATAAAGTTTCTGTTAATGTAACGGAAATTAATAAAGACGAATTTCTGAAAATTGCCTATAACAGCGATTCTATCTATACACGGGTTATTGAGTATTATGATGAAAAGGTTTTTGAAGCCGTGAAAACTCTTAAAATCGAAGGGGAGAAAATCGGACTGCTGAGAGCCGCAATAAGTATGGAAGAGGTTACATCACTCGAGGGAAGAATGCTGAGAAGAATACTTATTATTACCGGAATTCTTGTTGTTATTGCGATAATCGTTCTCGGAGTTGCAATTTCCAGCCAGAATTACAGAATTTTATCGGGAGAATATGAAAAAATAAAAACTTTTACGGGAAATATTCTCGATAATATTTTGTATGCCGTAATTACAATAGATAATAACGAAAATATAAAAATATTCAATAAAAATGCCGGATTGTTTTTCGGAGTTGAAAAGCCAAAAGTTATCGGGAAAAATATTTATGAAATTTTTAAAGATAAATTTTCGCCGGTAACGGATTTGTTTAAATATAAACAACCTGTCAATAATAGGGAACTCGAAGTCGAAAAACCCGACGGAAATGTATCCATAGTTAATGTGAGCAGCAGTGTGATTATTACGGAAAAAAATGAAATTGATTCTTTTACAATTGTGCTGAATGATATTACCGATTTAAAAATTCTGGAAAACCAGGTTAAGCAGCAGGAAAAATCCGTTGCAATGGGTGAACTTGCGGCGGGTGTTGCACATGAAATAAAAAATCCCCTGAATTCGATTAATATGATTGCCCAAAGATATCAAAAGGAATTCGGCGAAATGCTGAAATCGGAAGATTTTGAAAAAATGAACAATGTACTTCGTGCGGAATCTGAACGTGTCAACAGAATCGTTAACCAGTTTCTGGAATTTGCAAAACCTTCGAAGTTAAACTACGATAGTGTTTCGGTAACCGGGTTTGTTAATGATGCAATATCTGTTTTCGCGGTCGAAATGAAATTAAAAGGAATTAGAATTAATGTGGATATCGAAAAAGAAAAACAAATAAATGTTGATTATGAAAAATTTAAACAGGTGTTTGTGAATATATTAAAAAATTCAATCGAGGCAGTTGAAAAAAACGGAGAAATATACGTAATTTATAAGATTAAAAGGAACCTTAATATTTTTGAAATAACGGATAACGGTCAGGGTATCACTGTGGAAAATTTAAATAAAATTTTTGATTTGTATTTCAGCACGAAAAAAAACGGAACCGGGCTCGGACTGCCGATTTCACAGCATATAATCTTTCAGCATAAAGGAAAAATTTTTGTGCGGAGTCAGAAAGGACAGGGAACAAAGTTCGTTATTGAAATTCCCTGAGGATTTAATAAACAGAAAAAATAATCTATGAAAAAAAATATAGCAATTTTAATTGTTGATGATGAAGAAAACCAGAGGTTTGTACTGTCGGGACATCTTAGAAATCTTGGCTATAAAATATTTGAGGCGGGTTCGGGTGAAGATGCCCTCGAAACGGTCAGAGGAAATATCGTTGATGTTGTAATTACAGATTATAAAATGCCGGGTATGAACGGTATCGAACTTCTGAAAAATCTGAAAAAAGATTTTCCGGATATGGATGTAGTGTTAATTACTGCACACGGCTCAATTGATAAAGCGGTGTTGGCTATGAAAGAAGGTGCTTATGACTATCTGGAAAAACCTGTAAATCTGGAAAAAACCGAATTGATTATAAAAAGAATTGAAGAAAAACAATACCTGATATCGGAAAATAAAGCTCTGAAAGAACAATTGAATGAAAAACTTCAGTTTCCCGCATTGATATCCGCATCCGGAGTAATGGAAAATGTAATTAATCTTGCTGCGAGAGTATCGGACAGCAAGGCATCGGTATTGCTTACGGGAGAAAGCGGAACGGGTAAAGAAATACTTGCCAGAGCAATTCATTTGCACAGCTCACGGAAAAATAAACCGTTTGTCGCTGTTAATACTGCTGCCCTTACGGAAACATTGCTCGAAAGCGAATTGTTCGGACATGAAAAAGGCTCTTTTACGGGAGCCGATAAACAGAAAAAAGGAAGATTCGAAGTTGCAGACGGAGGAACTATCTTTCTTGATGAGATAGGGGATATTAAACCTTCGACACAGGTAAAACTTTTGCGTGTTCTTCAGGAACAACAGTTTGAAAGAGTCGGAGGCGTTGAACCGATAAAAATTGATGTGCGGATAATTGCAGCTACGAATAAAGATTTGAACATTCTGATTAAAGAGGAAAAATTCAGAGAAGATTTGTATTACAGGATTAATGTAGTTAATATTCATATACCTCCTTTAAGAGAGAGAAAAGAAGATATCCCGGCTTTGGTCGAACATTTTATAGAAAAATATACACCTAAAACTAAAAAGGAAAAACCCGTTTGTTCAAGAGAAGCAATGGATTTGTTGTTTAAATATAATTATCCAGGTAATGTCAGAGAACTGGAAAATATTATACACCACGCTCTTGTTATAGCAAGAGATAATGTGATTACAAGAGAGGATTTGCCCTCGAATGTTAAGGAATCGGTAAGTGAAGATATATTGAATTTGCAAATGCAGGGTAAATCTCTGAATGAAAAAGTTGAAATATTCGAAACAAAATTAGTTCTGGAAGCACTTAAAAAAACAAACGGAAATCAGACCAAAGCAGCTGAACTGCTCGGCACGACAGAGAGAAATTTGAGATACAGATTGGAAAAATGGGGATTAAAATCCAAAATTGATAAATAGCCAAAATTAGTATAATATAAATGGTTTTGACTAAATTAATTTAATTAAATATTTTAAATTGCTTTTATTAAAAAATTTTAAACGAAAAAACTATGAAACTATTAAAATTGTTATCTTACATCAGCGTGTTTTTATTTTTAGGATGCTCTGCCGTTTATGCTCAACATGAAATTGATTCATCGGAAATCAAATGGGCTGTCCCTGCATTATTCGATTTTCACGATATTATTCATCCGATGTGGCATGACGCCTATCCGAATAAGGATATAAAAGCATTGATTGGTTTTGTCGAACCTATTAAGGAAAAAATGGCTAAAGTCAATGAGGCAAAACTGCCCGGTATTTTAAGAGAAAAAGAAGATAAATGGAAAGAAGGTCTGAAAGAATTAAATTCCGCAGCGGAAAGATATTACAATGCTGCTGTTGGTAATAACGAGCAGGAAATGCTCGATGCCGCGGAAAATTTACATGCGAAATTTGAGATGATGGTTAGAATAATCAGACCGGTTACAAAAGAAGTCGATAATTACCACAAAATCCTTTATGTCATTTATCATAAATACTATCCGGATAAAAAATATAATGACATAAAAAATGTGATGGATGATTTAATAACACAAGCAGAAGCAATAATAAATTCGAGTTTGCCTGAAAGATTAACCGCCAAAACTGAAGACTATAAAAAAGCGGCGGATAAACTGCTTACCGATACAAAACAGCTGAAAACTGCTCTCGAGTCAGGAGAACCGGAAACAATAGATAAGGCATTGGAAGAAATGCACAACAGTTATCAGCGTCTGGAAGCCGTATTCGATTAGTTCAATTTTTTGATTCTGTATAATTATGAAGAAAAAATAAACGGAGCCCCGGGAATAAAATTTGAATAGTTTTGAATTCTAAGTATATTAACATAATTTCTGCGGAGCTCAATCTCAGACCGACACAGGTTCAGGCAGTAACCCGTTTGCTGTCTGCCGGTGCGGCGGTTCCTTTTATAGCCGGCTATAGAAAGGAAATGACGGGAATGCTCGATGAAGCCCGAATAACGGCTGTCAGAGACAGAATAATTAAATTTGAAGAGCTGGATAAAAAACGGATTGCGGTAATAAAAATACTCAAGGAAAAACAATCCCTGACCGATGAATTAAAAGAAAAACTGGATAATGCATTTACACTGACCCAACTCGAGGATGTGTATCTCCCTTATAAACCTAAAGTAAAAACACGCTCTGTCGCTGCAAAAGAAAAAGGACTGGAAGAACTTGCTTTAATGCTGTTTGCACAGGGTGAAATAAATTTGGAAGATTCGGCAAAAAGGTTTATTAACGGGAAAAAAGGTATAAAAAATATTGATGATGCACTGTCGGGTGCGAAGGATATTATAGCTGAATGGATAAGTGAAGATAAAACTGCACGGGAAAAACTCAGATTGTATATCAAAAAAAACGGGGTTTTGTACTCGAGAGTTAAAACGGGAAAGGAAGAAAAAGGGACTAAATATAAAGACTATTTTGATTTTAAAAAATCTCTTCCTGAATTATCTTTTAATGCTGTTCTTTCTGTTTTTCGCGGGGAAACTGAAGGATTTCTTAATGTGGAAATTTACGGTGACGAAAAAGATATTTTAAAAATTCTCGAGAAGATTTTTATCAAATCCTCTAATAACCTCTCGGAACAGGTTAAAAAAGCCATAGCCGATAGTTATAAGAGATTATTAAAACCGGAAATGGAAACGGAGTTTCGATTATACCTTAAAGAAAAAGCAGATTCCGAAGTAATATCTGTGCACGCCGGTAATTTAAAACAACTGCTGCTTGCTCCGCCGCTTGGACATAAAAGAATACTCGCCATTGACCCGGATTTTAAAATCGGTTGTTCTCTGGTTTGCCTCGACAGGCAGGGGGAATTGGTTCACAGTGATAAGATATTTATTCATGATTCGGATGAACAAAAACAGGAAGCTGCGGAAAAAATCAGAAGTTTATGCAAGAAATATGAAATTGAAGCAATTGCTATAGGTAACGGAACAGCGGGCAGGGAAACAGAGATTTTCGTGAAATCTGTTCTGCTTGACAGAAAAACCGTTATCGTTGTCGTTAATGAAAACGGGGCGGGAATTTATGCTAATTCGGAAGTTGCAAGAAAAGAATTTGCCGATCTTGATACTACCGTCAGAAGTGCCGTTTCAATAGGACGGCGATTGATGGACCCTGTTGCTGAACTCGTTAAAATCGACCCGAAATCACTTGTTTCCGGACCGTTTCTGCATGAGGTCAATCAAAGATTACTCAGACAAAAACTCGATGAAACGGTTATGAATTGTGTCTGCAGCGTTGGAGTGGATGTCAATAACTCGGGCAAGGAATTGATTGGATATGTTTCGGGTTTAAACCTCAAACTTGCAGAAGAAATTGTTGAATACAGAAACGCAAACGGCAGCTTTGTGTCGCGGGAACAGTTGAAAAAAATAAACGGATTTGATGAGAAAATATTCGAGCAGGCTGCAGGTTTTTTGAGAGTTAAAGAAGGCGAAAACCCGCTTGATAATACTGCTGTTCATCCGGAAAGTTATCATATTATAGAAAAAATTGCAGAAGATTTGGGTGTGAAAGTCTCCGATATGATAAAAAATAAAGAAATACAAAATAAAATTGACCTGAATAAATACGTGACCGAAAAAGCCGGCCTTCCGACATTAAATGATATTATGAACGAACTGCTGAAGCCGGGCAGGGACCCGAGACGACAACTCGAAATCTTTAAATTTTCTGATGAAGTTAAAAAAATTGAAGACCTGAAACCCGGAATGAAAATACAGGGAATTGTAACTAATATTACTAATTTCGGAGCATTTGTGGATGTCGGAGTCCAACAGGACGGGCTTGTACATATCAGTCAGATATCGGATAAACATATTAATAATCCTCTTGATACACTGAAACTTAGACAGAAAGTTTATGTCAGAGTGCTGGACGTCGATTTGCAAAAAAAGAGAATAAATCTATCTATGAGAGAAAAGCCGTTTATTAAAAAAGAAATGAAGGAAAAAGCCGAAAAGATTGAAATGGAAAAAAAATTGAAAATACTGCTCGATAAGTTTAAAAAGTATTAGTACTAAAAGGTGTATTCAGAAATTCGAAAATTTTGATTAATCAATTATCATCAATGTTAATCCATGCCTTTTCGCTTCAGCAAAGGTGTTATTCCCGGCTCGCTGCCTCTGAATCTTACATACAGTACCATCGGGTCTTCCGTATTACCTTTTTCTAAAATGTTCTTCCTGAATGATTCTGCTGTTTTTTTGTCGAATATTCCGTTTTCTTTGAATGCTTCGAATGCATCGGCATCCAGAACCTGCGACCAGATATAACTGTAATATCCTGCCGAATATCCTGAATTAAAAATATGATTAAAATAAGTGCTCTTGTATCTTGAAATGATTTCGGGAATTAATCCTATGTTGTTCATTGCATTATCTTCAAAAGTTGTAACATCTAAATTCAGATTGTCTGAAAGTGCATGATAACTCATATCGAGATAGCATGCAGCCAGATATTCGGTTGTGCCGAATCCGTTGTTGAATTTCGAACTATTTTTCATTTTTGCCGTCAGCTCCGGAGGTATCAGTTCGCCTGTTTTGTAATGCTTTGCGTATAACTCCATCACCTCAGGTTCAGATGCCCAGTTTTCCATTATCTGTGAAGGCAGCTCGACAAAATCTCTTGCAACATTTGTTCCTGCTATACTTTTGTACTTGCATTTGGAAAGCATACCGTGTAAGAAGTGCCCGAATTCATGAAAAAATGTTTCTACTTCATCGTATGTTAATAAAGCGGGAGTGGTGGAAGTCGGTTTTGTAAAATTAAAGACATTGGTTATAATCGGATTTACGGTTTTTCCGTCGTAATAATATTGGTCTCTGTAGTTGTTCATCCACGCCCCCCCGCGCTTTGATGGACGCGGGAAAAAATCCAAATAATATATGCCGAGGTATGTACCGTCTTCGTCTTTTACTTCGTAAACCTGTACATCATCGTGGTATTTGGGTATGTCGTCACGCCTTGTGAAAGTAATTCCGTATAATTTATTGGCAAGTTTGAATATTCCGTTTTTTACGTTCTCAAGTTCGAAATACGGCTTTAAAGATTCTTCGTCAATATCATACTTTTCTTTTCTTACCTTCTCTGTGTAATACCTCCAATCCCACGGATGGAGTTTGAATGTTCCGTTTTCTTTCTCTATCATTGACTGCAAATCAAAAGATTCCTTTCTTGCCATTTTAATTGACGGTTCCCAGAGTTTGTCAAGTAAATTATAAACATTTTTAGGGTTCTTCGCCATGTTTTCCTCAAGAATGAAATCTGCATGAGTCTTATAACCGAGTAATTTTGCCTTTTCTATTCTTAGATTTACAATTTCAGTGATAATGTCTTTGTTATCATTGTTGTTATTGTTGTTTCCTCTGTTGGTGTATGCCCTCCAGATATTTTCCCGTAAATCCCTTTTATCCGAATATTGAAGAAATGGCATTATACTCGGATTATGCAGCGTAAAAATCCATTTTCCCTCTTGCCCTGACTTTTTTGCCGTCTCTGCAGCAGCGTCAATTAAATTTTGCGGTAGACCTGAAAGGTCTTTCTTGTCTTCTATTGTTAACTTATATGCGTTTGTCTCGGCAAGTAAATTCTCAC
>Ga0208828_1000286_pt1 | contig 22959 bp, 20 predicted proteins | sample Kivu_160m_FD_185487 | JGI IMG/M metagenome (GOLD analysis project Ga0208828, IMG submission 185487) | Freshwater microbial communities from Lake Kivu, Western Province, Rwanda to study Microbial Dark Matter (Phase II) - Kivu_160m (SPAdes)... | ecosystem: Environmental > Aquatic > Freshwater >... | reverse complement strand
ATTCCAATGGATAAACTGCAAAAAGCAGTTACACTTTCCGAAGAAAAGTACTGCGGTGTTCGTGCAGTATATTCGAAAACAATGGAAGTAACTTCAGAAATTATTTTAAAGGAAGGATAATTTTTTAGAATTTTCGGCAGTAATTATATTTTGATGTATGAATAATTTCGGCAGCAGGACAACATATTACATCGTCAACTCAATTTCCGGAAAAAAGAAATTAACTTCTTTAATGCCGTTTTCTACGGAGTCAGAACCGTGAACCGCATTTCTCTGTTTATCGTCTGCATAAAATTTTCTTATTGTACCTTCTTTTGCTTCTGCGGGATTTGTTGCTCCGATTAGTTCCCTGAAGTCGTTTACCGCATTTTCTTTTACAAGTGCTATCGGTATGCATGAGCCCGAGGTCATAAATTCTACAAGTTCAGAGTAAAACATCTTATCTTTGTGTATCTCATAAAATTTTTCCGCCTGTTTCCTTGTTAATCTTACCGGTTTTAAGTTCAGAATTTGAAATCCGGCATCTAAAATTATTTTCATAATTTTTCCTTGCAGATTCTTTTCGACTGCATCAGGTTTTATAATACAAAGAGTTCTCTGCATAAAAGTTACTTTGGTTTGGTAGTTTCTTTTTTAGGTTGTTCTTTAGGAGTTTCTTTATTGATGTTTTTTGGAGGTTGTGTTTTTTTATCGTCTTTGGGAGGAGTTGTCTTAGGCAACTCTTTCTTCTGCTGGTCTTTTGGTGCTTCTTTCTTTGTATCTTTTGGTTTGCTGTCTTTCTGCGGTTCGGTTCCGGGCGTCATCTCCGGTCCCTGGGGAACCGACTCTTCTGAACTGGACATAAATTGATGGGTTAACGGACATTTCTTGTCTTTGTATTTCTTTAAACATATATCTAAAACAGCAGGACAGGAACCGTTGGAAGGCAGACCTGTCATTGTACATATATTAGTTTCTATAACATCGTTTGGCATATAAAAATCTACAAGCGGTAAATCAAAATCTTCGTCATCATAAAGCAGCTTCATAAATTTTCCCCATATTGGTGCCGCAGCTCTTCCGCCCTGTCCGTATGCACCGCCGAATTTTATTCGTGCATCATCAAATCCAAGCCATATTCCTGCAACGAATTGAGGCGTGTATCCGATAAACCATGCATCTGTGTAGTTTTGTGATGTCCCGGTTTTACCTGCTGCCGGTCTTTGAAAAAACTGTCTTATGCTCGTTGCTGTTCCCTGGTTTATTACATCCTGCATCATGTCAGTCATCATGTATGCAACTCCCTCACTCAATATTTCTTTTGTTTCAGGTATGACCTTCTCAATCAGATTTCCGTTTCTGTCTTCGATTTTTGTTATAGCAATCGGCTCTACCCAGATACCTTCATTTGCAAAAACACCAAAGGCATTTGTCATTTCAAGCGGGGTTACCTCGCTTGAACCGAGTGATAAAGTCAGATCTCTTCTTAAATTTGATTTTATGCCCATCTTGTGGGCTACATCGATTACTTTATCTATTGATACAACTTCCATTAATGTTCTGACTGCAACAACATTTATAGATTTAGCAATAGCATATCTCATTTCGACCATACCGCCTGTTCCTCCGCCTTTTGGTGACCATGTCTTGTTACCCGATGTAATACTGATTGGGTCGTTCGAAATTTCATAAGCGGGTGATAAGCCGTTCATAATCGCAACTGTATATACAAACGGTTTAAAAGATGAACCCGGTTGACGCCTTATTTGTGCTGCACGATTGAGTCCGTATCTTGTTCTCGAAAGCGGATTGGCTCCGATCATTGCTTTTATTTCACCTGTCTTTGGATTCATTACTACAAAACCAATCTGTACTGTTGTTGCCAATTTTTTTGCCGAATCAATTATATTCTGGTCTTTCTTCATCTTTTCATAAATCTGATTTTTATCGGCGTTGGTTTTTGCGTTTTTGTATTCTTCGGAATCCTTGATGAATTTATCAACAGCAGTGTTCTGTATATCTTTATTGCTTTTCCAGTTCCAAGTGGAGTTAAAAGATTTCTGATATGAGGGGAGTTGATCTAATACCGCATCTTCAGCATGTTTCTGTATTCTTGTGTCAAGTGTGGTATAAACTTTCAGTCCGTCCCTGTATAGATCATAACCGTATTGCTCTGCCTTGTTTTGTAATATTTGTCTTACATATTCGGAAAACTCCGGAACTTTTGAATCACTGACCTGTATTACGTCCGGACGCAGTACTGTTGTTATGTTTTCTTTTATCATTGCCTGATAAGTCTCTTCTGTTATATAATCTTCATCTCGCATTGCGTTTAATACAAGGTTCTTCCTTCCCTTTGAAACTTCGGGATTCAATACGGGGTCATAGTTGGAAGGAGATTTCAACAATCCTGCCAGTAAAGAACATTCATTTAATGTTAAATCTTTTGTTGTTTTGTTAAAATATGTCTGTGCAGCTGCCTCTATTCCGTATGCACCTTTCCCGAAATATACGGTATTTAAATAGTAAGTCAGTATTTCCTGTTTTGTGTATGTCTTTTCAATCTGTACGGCTGTCATTGCCTCGCGGATTTTTCGTTTCCAGGTTGTTTCTCTTGAATTTAAATACAAATTCCTTGCAAGCTGTTGCGTTATTGTCGAAGCTCCTTCTTTTTTGAGATTAAAACGTGCGGCATTTTTTATAAATGCCTGAACTATTCTCTGTAAGTCAACTCCCCAGTGACTGAAAAATTTTCTGTCTTCGATTGCAACTACTGCATTTATCATATCCGGAGGGATGTCTTCGTATGTGATCCTTGTACGGTTCTTTAAATAAAATTTATCCAGCAGTTCTCCGTCAGCCGAATATATTTTTGTTGCCTCCTCGAGCTTTGGGTTTTCAAGTTCAGAAAGTGAAGGTAATGTGTTTGATAAGTATCCTAAATACCCTCCGATTACTACAAAACAAAGTAAAAAAATAACCGCTATGAATCCTATTGAAATATTTGCGCGCTTGTTTTTACGCAGTATCTGATTTCGAAAACTTTTATCTCTGAAAAATTTGTCTAGTTCATCTTTTTTATTTTTCTTTCTGAAAACCATAGACTAATAAATTTTTTCATTAAATAAGATTTTTTTTGTTGAATTATCATAAAATCGGTACAAAATTAATTCAACTCCGTTGAACATCGCATAGCTGTAATTTTCAATCCAGTCTCCCAAATTTATATATATTCCTCCGTTTTCGGTTAATTTCTGGGGTAAATGTCTGTGTCCCATAACTATATAATCAAATCCCTCTTTTAATTTATTCATTGCAAAATCTTTCAATCCGTCGCGTTTTGAATAATTCTTTTTTGAAGAGTATCTTCTTGAAGATGCGGATGAGTGTTTTGCAAGTCGGATTCCGATATCAGGATGTAAAATAGAATACATATATTGTGAAAACCTGTTTTTCATTATATGTTTTGCAATTTTATATCCTGTATCTTTATATGCAAGTCCGTCTCCGTGATGGATATAAAATTTTTTTCCGTTTATTTCCAGCGATATAGGCTTGAAATTGACTTCTATTCCGAATTCGTCTCTGAAATATGTCCCTTTCCAGAAATCATGGTTCCCTGAAAAATAAACAATCTCTGTTCCCGCTTTTTTCAATTCCGAAATTTTTGTAAAGAGCTTATAAAATCCTTTGGGAACTACCTGTTTGTATTCTATCCAGCAGTCGAATAAATCACCTACAATGAATAATTTTTTTGCACTTTGATTTTTTAAATAATCCAGAAATTCTATAAAAATATCTTCCTGATCGCTTCCGCCCTTTTTATAATCTAAATGTAAATCCGAGACAAAATAATATTTGCCCGCTTCCTCATTCATTTGTTACTGTTCATTTCTTTTTAATTTTTACTGTAACTGAGAAACTTTTGTTCCCTTTTTTACATACTCCTGTATTCGAATCGCAGTATCCGAATTTCACGTTTCCCGTTATTGTCAGACTCTGATCCTGTACATCGGAAGGAATTTTGAAATTATATTTGACTCTATTGCTTTCAATGTATTCCGAATCTCCGCCCGAGAAATCCTGCATACCGATACCCTCAACTGAAGTTGATGTTAATTCAAGTTCTACACCGGGGTCTTTTGGGATTTTAACTTTGTCTTTTAATTTGAAACTAATCGTTAAAAAACCCTGTTCTCCTGCTTTATAACTTTTTTTATTTGCTTTTATGCTGACTACCGGTGCTGTCTGCGAAAAAGAATAATCAGCCGTAATGAATGTTATCAGTAAAGCAGCGAGTATTCCGAGTAATAATAATTTTTTTGTCATAATATATTATAGTTTATTTTTTAATATCTGCTGATAATGAATTCTTTATACTTTTTGCAAATATTTGTAGATTCTATATGAGCATAAGCATTATGATTATGTATACTTTCATAATTTTCAGCTTCCACAGAATACCATTTGATATTCTTAATTTTTTTTAATCTCATCACGGTGTTTCTTGATACATCTTCAACAAATACAGGATTTTTATAAGCTTTTTCAGTTACGTATTTTTCGTCTTCGCGTTTCAGTAATGCGTATAAATCACAACTGGCAGAATCTTCTACTGCATCTATTATTTCTTCTATCCATATATTACCTTTAAACCTGACAGAGACAGTTATATCTCCTCGTTGATTATGTGCTCCGTATTTTGATATATTTTTTGAACAGGGACATAGTGTTTTAACCGGTACGACGACAGTCATAATAAAGTCTTTATCTCCGTTGTATTTTACTGCATGAAATTTTACCCTGTAATCCATCAATGACTGTAGTTTTGATACAGGTGCCGTTTTTGTCCGAAAGTAAGGAAATTCAAGTACTATATGCGATGCCTTTGCATGTAACTTGTTTTGCATCTCCGTAAGAATATCAAATAACGATTCTATATTTATTTCTTTTCCGTTTTTTTCAAGAATTTCGACAAAGCGGCTCATATGTGTTCCTTTGAAATGCATCGGCAGGTCAACTGTCATTGAAATCATCGCAATTGTATGCTGGTGCTTGTTATCGCGGTCTTTTACGAGAATCGGATATCTTAAGTTTTTTATTCCGACTCTGTTTATGGGGATTTTTCTTTTATCTGTTTTATTTTGAGTATCGGGTAATTTTTTATTTTTATTATTCATTTTATTTATTTTTCGATTTTTCCTGTGTATTTTCCGTCATTACAATCAACATCTATACAAAATACTGATTTTTTGTTATTTAAAACAAAATCCCATAAATAAAGTTTATCGACGGGGGGAATATGCAGCGACTTGATAATAGACGGATTGAAAAATCCGAACTTACCTTCGGGTGATTCAGGAGGAATTTCATTTACTGCTATTCCATATTCCATGGCAAAAAGCATAAGATTTCCGATATCAGGATAGTTTTTTTCTGTTACTATACCCCGAAGTGTCCAATCTGCAGTTTTCGTATCGAATCCGCATTCTTCTTTCATTTCTCTGACCGCACAAGCAAATGGTGATTCGGCAATATCTGTAATAAGTTTTCCTCCCGGTGGCGACCAAAAACCTCTATTAGGTTTTTGTGTCCTTTCGATTAAAAGAAAATCACCCCCGATGTTTTTTATATATAGAAGTGTGGCTAATTTCAAGTATTTTATTTTGCTTCCCTGTGCAGTATGCGTTTTCTCGTGAACTTGCAGTACTTTTTTATTTCAAGCCGTTCTTTTGTGTTGTTTCTGTTTTTCTGTGTTACGTAAACCGATTTACCTTTGTGCGGTCCTTCCACGCTTACAAGTTTGATGTTAATTCTTGCTCCTTCTTTTTTCTTTGCCATTTTTTTCCTCTTTTCTTATTTATTTATTCTTAAATTTAATGTTTTTACCTTTAACTTTAAATGTAAAATAAAGGAAAATTTCGGTTAATAAACAAAAAAATATAATTCTATTTAATAAATCAATATTGATTAGAAATCGTCATTTTAAAAACATTTTTCCATCAGATAAAATTTGTATATTTTTTTAGAAATATTACAATAGCGATTGTTTTCCTCGGTTTTATGAAAGCAGTTACAAAAAGAATTAAACAGAAAGAGAATATTTGGAACTTTTTTGAGTACGAATTTATTTTTTTTATATCCTATTTATTAACTAAACAAGAAAGAAAATGAAAACAAGAATAATATTTTTATTGGCAATAATATTATCTGTTATTACATTCAATACCTCGTACTCGATTACAAAGGTTATAAATGTTTCCGACTTTGCATTCACTCCGCAGAACGAAACAGCAGAAGTAGGGGACACGATTAAGTGGATATGGGTAAGCGGATTTCATACAACGACATCAACTTCAATCCCTGCCGGTGCGTTATCATGGGATGAATTAATAACGCCTGCAATTCAGACGTACATATACGTATTGCAGGTACCGGGGACATATAATTATGTCTGCACCCCGCACGTGATGATGGGAATGACGGGTACAATTGTTGTTTCGATTCCAACCGGAATACAACAAATTACGGGAAGTGCCGAAAATTATAAGTTAAGTCAAAACTTTCCGAATCCTTTTAATCCTGTAACGAAAATCAGTTTCAATATACCGGTTACAGGTTACGTAAAGATTTCTGTATATGATGCAGGAGGAAAACAAATTACGGAACTGGTTAACGGTATCAGGCAAGCGGGCGAATATTTAGTAGATTTCAATGCTTCCGGTTTATCGACAGGTGTCTATTTCTACAGATTAACAGCAGGAGAATATACGGAAGTAAGAAAAATGATGTACGTTAAGTAGTATAGGTTAAATATAAAATTTAATATAGAGCTGTTATTATGAGGATTAATTTTCTTCCGTGGTACTGCTTTGGAAAAATTTAAATTACATTTAATGTAAGAGTTGCAGGCTTTTTTATTGCCCGGGTGTTAATAATCAATATTTGTTAGTTTATAATTTTTTAAGATTTAGTACAATTTATTATAATTGTTTTTTTATAAACATTTTTATATCTTTTACAAACCTTAAAATAAATTTATGAAAAACTACAAATTATACTATCAGGACAGCGGGCAGGGAATGCCGCCTCCGCCCCCACAAACACCAACTGCAGGTGTTGACCAAAGTAAAGCATCTACAAAGGCAATCCTGGCTCTGGTATTTGGAATATTGGGCTGGGTACTTTGCGGAATAATTGCAGCTATACCGGCTTGGATAATTGGTGCACAGGAAGTTAAAGCAATCGAAGAAGGACGTTCATCTGCCGCAGGAAAAACTATGGCAAAAGTCGGAATGTGGCTTGGAATTATTCAGGTAATACTCGGAATTATTGGATTGATAATATTCCTGATTGTTCTAATCGTCGGTAATTAATTCTTTGATTATTCTTTAGTATTTCAGGGAAATTACAATTTCTTCCGTACATTTTTGTCTATAATCAATATAGTATATTGATTATATCTTCTTTTTTTATCCTGTCTTTTTAAATAATAAGTTTGTGAATTTTACTTATTTATGAAAACAGACTTTGATATCTGAATATATAATTATGTATATTTTTTTTATTTTGTTATCAATTATGTAAAATTATGAATTTGAAAAAGAATGTTCTCGATAAAGGTTTTATTGAAGTCGTTGATCATCTTGGAACGGATTTAACTGTTGTTAATTCAGCCCGGGTATCATTTGGAAAGCGGAAGACCACTTATACCGAAGCAGACAGGATTCTAGTACGTTTTCTGGCTGAGAACAAACACTTTTCTCCATTTCGTCATTTAATAGTACAATTTCATATTAAGGCGCCGGAATTTGTTATGAGGCAGTGGTATAAGCATGTAGTCGGAATTGAGACCACTTCCTCTCATCCGACAAAAGACCATGCCTGGAATGAAATCAGTGGCAGATACGTGCCGGTAACCGATTATTATGAACCTTCAAACTGGAGGAAACAATCCGAAGATAACAGACAGGCATCTGAGGGAAGTATAGAGAATCAGGAAGAGGCGAACAGGATATTCAGGAACGGGATGTCACATCTAACCGATTTGTATCAGGGATTGCTTGATCTTGGAGTTGCAAAAGAACAGGCCCGAATTATGCTTCCTCTTAACATATATACCGAAATATATTGGACAGCTTCATATCAGGCAATAATGAATTTTATAGATTTAAGGGATGAGCCGCATGCACAATGGGAAATAAGGGAATATGCGCTTGCAATTAAAGATTTTATGCTTGAACTATTTCCCGAGACTACGAAAATATGGTTCGATGTAATGAATAATAAGTAGATATTTTTTTAAATGTATATTTAATCGAGGTGGGTGACCAACTGCTATTCTTCTTTAGTCAATCTGAAAATTTCTTTTTCGTCGAGTTTTTTAAATAAAGAAGACGAAGGAAATTCTGTAAAAAGTTGTTTCAGATAGAAGTTGTATTTTTCGGTATCTTTTTCGTAGAACCTGTATATTTGTGAAAGGAAGAATAATGCTTCGCATTTTGTAAATATTCCTTTTACGGCTGCAATATTCATCTGTTCGAGTCCCTTTTCCTTGTCTCCTTCCATTCCGATGATAGAAATAATTGATTGAAATTTTTTCGGCATAGACCCAAGAGCGTAATTCGAAAATCCCATTCCCAGAAATACTTCAATCTGATTCGGATTTCTTTTATAAGTTTCCTGCAAATATTCATAACTGTGTTTTCCTGCCCATGCGGCTTTCAGGAAACTTCCGCTTTTTGCATAAATCATTGCTCTGTAACCGTAGTTTGCTGCCATTACAGCATATGCGTCCGTGTTATTTTCATTTTTGTCGAGTATGTCTTCGCATAACCCCATGGTTTTTCTTGATAACTCAATAAATAAATCAAGGTCTTCTTCATTCTCTTTAGAAAGATATCTCCATAAATATACTGTTGAACAGTATAGATTTGCTCTTAAATTCCAGCTGTCTATTGAAAATGCAGAATCATAATAACACAATGCTTTGCCGTAATCTTCTGAATATATTGCATACAATCCTTTTAATGTATAATTATCTATTTTAGATAACTCGCTGTTTGAACTTTTTGTGGAATCTAAAAAAAAAGGAAAAGATTGCTTCCCGGCAGAAATATCGGTCAATAAAATGAAAAAAGAAATTATAATAAGTATACTAAAAAAAAATTTATTGTTTGTACTATGTGTGATTTTATAACATTTATTAGTCATTTATTATCTTTCCTTTTTTCTGAATGTTATAAATAATAATTCTCTGATTTACTTTCTTAGTATGATGCTTTTTAAAACTGCGCCGGCAACATTGGGATTTTCCTTAAATCTTCTCGTTGAGTATTCATACCATCTTTCTCCGAAGGGAACATAAACACGCATTCTGTGACCTTCGGCAACTATTTTATCTCTGAGTTTTTCCGTAACTCCAAGAAGCATCTGAAATTCGTAATCGTTTTGTTTTAAATCCAATTCGTTTATTATTTTTTTTGAACCTTCAACGAGATGTTTGTCGTGAGTCGCAATTCCTACATACGATTTTCTCTCAAACATTAGTCTTAATACCTTTAAAAAATTATCGCGTATTTCCTGTTTTTTCTTGAAAGCGATTTTTTCAGGTTCGATATATATGCCCTTGCATAATCTGAAATTCGTTTTTGTTTCAGTCAATTTCATGACATCTGATTCTGTTCTTCTAAGATATGCCTGTAAAACAATTCCGACGTTGTTGTATTTTATTCTGATATCTTCAAAAATTCTTATTGTACCATCCGTTACTGCGGATTCTTCCATATCAATTCTTACAAAGTTATTAAATGACTTAGCACATTCGACTATTTCCGTAAAAAGACTCAGGCAAAGGTTATAATCGATTTTTAATCCGAGCATCGTAAGTTTAATCGAAACATTAGAATTCAGTTTATATTTATCTATGGCTTCAAGCACGAGTAAATCTTCGTCTTTTGATTTAACAGCTTCCTCTTTCGTAGTAATACTTTCTCCGAGAACATCAGTTGTAGCTATTATATTTTTCGAGTTAAGGAATTTTACTTTTTCCACAGCGTTCATAAGAGTTTCGCCAGCTATATAATTGTCAGCGAAAAGTCTGACAAGTTTTCTTGGAAAAAGCGGGATAGTTTTAACGATAAGTTTATTCAGAGGATTCATAAAAGAATTAATTATTATTTTGCGACAATGTTTACCATTTTATTTTTCACAACGATTATCTTAATGATATTTTTTCCCATTATATGTTTAATAATTTTTTCATCGTCGAAAGCCATTTGTTCCAAGGTGTGTTCATCTGTATCAAACTCAATTTCTGCTTTTGACCTTACTTTTCCGTTTACCGAAAAGGCAACCGTTATCATATCTGCTTTCGCTAATTCTTCATCATATCGGGGCCACTCGGTATTTTGAATTGACGGTACATTTCCCAACCTTGTCCAGAGTTCTTCGGTTATATGAGGAGTAAATGGATAAATGAGGAGCAGAAATTTTTCCAGTACCTCTTTATATAATTTTTTGTGTTTGTATAATTCGTTAACCATTATCATTAATTGTGCGATGGAAGTATTGAATTTCATATCGCCGTCTTCTATATCTTCTGTTACTTTTTTTATGGTTTGATGAAGTATTTTTTGGGATTTTTTTTCGGGTTCGCTGTCGCAGATTATATCTTTTAAATTTCCCGTTCGTTCATCTATAATTAATCGCCACACCCGGTTCAGGAATCTGTTCATTCCCGCTATGCCTTCAGTACTCCAGGGCTTGGTTGCTTCAAGCGGACCCATAAACATTTCAAAAAGTCTCATGCTGTCTGCACCGAATTGTTCTATAACAGCATCAGGGTTAATAACATTTCCTCTGGATTTGCTCATTTTCACGCCGTCTTCACCCAGAATCATTCCCTGGTTAAACAGTTTTTGAAAAGGTTCGTTATGTGTAACATAACCGAGGTCGTATAAGACTTTATGCCAGAATCTCGAATATAACAAATGCAGAACGGCATGTTCCGACCCGCCGATATATTGGTCAACGGGCATCCAGTATTTTTCGGCATCTTTCTCGCAGAAAATATTATCGTTGTGCGGGTCTATAAATCTGAGATAATACCAGCATGAGCCTGCCCATTGAGGCATAGTATTTGTTTCCCTTTTTGCGATTAAACCCGTTTCTTTATCATACGTGTTTACCCAGTTTGCAACCGAAGCAAGCGGAGATTCCCCTGTACCGGTTGGTTTGTACGATTCAATGTCCGGCAGTGTTAAGGGTAGTTCGGATTCATCGAGTGACTTTACTGTTCCGTCTTCGAGATGTAGAATCGGAACGGGTTCTCCCCAGTATCTTTGGCGTGAAAACAACCAATCCCGCAGTTTGTAATTGATGCTTCTTTTTCCGGAATTATTTTCTTCCAGCCATTTAATCATTCTATCCGAAGCAGCTTTAGTTTTCAAACCTGTAATAAAACCGGAATTGACTGAATATCCTTCTTCAGTAAAACAAGTTCTTCCGTTTTTGACATCTTCAAAATATTTTTCTAAATCTGTGGTATCTTTAATTTCCTGCATACCCTGTCCTGAAACAATAATCTCGCCTTTTTTTTCGTCTGCTATTACTTTGAATGCTTTATCTTTAAATTCAGAAGGTATAACGACCGGAATAATTTCAAGGTTAAATTTGAGTGCAAACTCCATATCACGCTTATCATGACCCGGAACACTCATTATCGCTCCTGTGCCGTAACTCATCAACACGTAATCGGAAATCAAAACAGGAATTTCTTTGTCATTGACCGGATTTACGGCATACGCACCCGTGAAAACCCCTGTTTTTTCTTTCAATTCTGTCCTTTCGAGTTCAGATTTTTTCAGTGTGTTTTCGATGTAATTATTTACGGAAGTGATATTTTCTTCGGAAGTTATTTCTTTGACGAGTGGATGCTCCGGTGCAAGGACCATATAGGTTGCCCCGAAAAGAGTATCAGGGCGTGTTGTAAAGACTTCGATATATTCAGAAATATCTTTTAGAGGGTTTATAATATCCTGTTTATTTTTCTTTATTTTAAATTTGACTATTGCTCCTTCACTCCTGCCTATCCAGTTAATCTGAAGCTCTTTAATGTTTTTAGGCCAGTCGACAAGTTCAAGGTCATTCAGTAGTCTTTCTGAGTATTTTGTAATTCTCAGTTTCCATTGTCTCATCGGACGTCTGACTACGGTATAACCTTTTTCGATTTGTTCGGGAACTTCTTCGTTGGCGAGCACTGTACCGAGCTCAGGGCACCAGTTTACAGGTTCATCTGCTATATAAGCGAGTCTTTGTGAATCAATATATTTATTTATTTCCTGAGGAGATATGTTATCAGGGATTTCAAGTTCGGAAATTGGTTTTGCTTTATTTTCTTTTTCGTCAAAATATGAATTAAACATTTTAAGAAAAATCCACTGAGTCCATTTATAATATTTTTCGTCAGTAGTGTTTACTTCTCTGTCCCAGTCATAAGAAAAGCCTATTTGCTTTAATTGTGTTCTGAATCTGTTGATACATTCTTCCGTTCTGATTTTCGGATGTGTTCCCGTTTTTACCGCATACTGTTCTGTTTGCAGACCGAAAGCATCCCAACCCATCGGATGAAGAACATTGAAACCGTTCATTCTCTTATATCTTGCGATGATGTCCGTTGCTGTATAACCTTCAGGGTGACCTACATGAAGACCTTCTCCGCTTGGATACGGAAACATATCCAGAACGTAGTATTTAGGTTTGATTTTATCGAGTTCATCGAATTCAGGAGTTTTAAATGTTTTGTTTTCTTCCCAATACTTCTGCCATTTTTTTTCGATTTCTTTATGTTCGTATTTCAAATATATAGAATTTTATTTTTCCTTAAATAAGTTTCGGACATTGTTCAAATCTTCGTCGTTTGCTTTCGGACCTAAGATTGTTGAAAGATATCCCTCATATTTCTCGAAATATTTATTTCCTTCGGGTATAATTGCTTTAAAATCCTTTCCGATACCATGCAGCGGATAGAGTTTTATATGTGCGTGATTAACTCCCATACCTTCGGTTACCATTGCGGTTCTGGTGACGTTTATTTTCTCGTCAATTAATTTTCCGATTTTTTTTGCAGTTAACAGAAATTCTTTGTAAACATCGTCCGGCATATCGAAAACATACGAGTCGTAATGTTGTTTTGGAATCAAAAGAGTCATGCCTCTGGTATTCGGAAAAATATCGAGGAATGCAATAAAATTTTTGTCCTCATAAATTTTATAAGACGGTATTTCGCCTTTGGCAATTTTACAAAATATGCAGTCTTTATTTTCCATAATTTTTCAAAATAATCTAATTAGAATTTAAATTCAGTGAAAAAAGAAGACTATAAAGCGGGTTTAAAAAATGTAAAATTTCCACCCGTCATTCTTCCTGACTTTAGTAAACTCCTCTTCCTTTTGTCATGCTGGGGTACCCTTTCTGACTTTAGTTGGATCACTTGTAAATAACCTTGGTTAATATCCAATGCATTCATACCGACCCATAGGGATTTCAGCATCTCATCACTCATCACTTGTTACTATTAATTCTCGTCCCTCTTGACTTTAGTAAAGTTCTACATGACTTTCAGTTTTTGAAACGGAAAAAAACAGCGTAGCCGTGAAATCTTTGTAGAAAAAAATCACATCATAATTTTTCCCTCTCGTTTCCAAATTCCTTCCTGACTTCTGGTTTTGGGAACGAATAAAAACAACAAAGATATGAATGGTAATGAATTGTCTTTTTGTGATGACTGACATTAAAAAATGATATTTAGTATATTTAATATCTATGAATAAGTATAAATTGGATGCGTTGTTTATCGGTGCTCATCCCGATGACATAGAAATCACATCTGCCGGGACTCTTATTAAACTTGTCAGAGCCGGAAAGAAAACAGGTATAATTGACCTGACAAGAGGGGAATTGAGTACCAGAGGTGATTTGATAGCCAGAAAAAAAGAAACTGATTCTGCTTCTAAAATTCTTGGTATCTCAATCAGGGAGAACTTGGATTTACCGGACGGAAATATAGAAAACAGCAGATCAAACCGTTTGAAGTTAATTCAGATACTGCGTAAATACAAGCCTGAGATAGTTTTTGCTCCATATCCGTCTGACAGACATCCTGACCATATTAATGCCGGAAATTTAATCAGAGAAGCCTGTTTTTTTTCCGGACTTCATAAAATCAAGACAAAAGACCAGAAACCGCACAGACCAAAAAGAATTTTCTATTTCAGGCATTCTTTTGACATTCCGATTAGTTTCATCATGGATATTTCCGATACTTTCAATTTAAAAATGAAATCTATACTTGCATACAAAACCCAGTTTTACAGGGACGCTAAAATAACGAACGAACCTGAAACTTTCATCAGCAACAAACTATTCATAAAGGATATAGAGACACGTGCGAGATTCTATGGATTTAAAATCGGTGTTGAGTTCGGAGAACCGTTTTATTGCGAAAATTATCTTAATGTATCGGTAAAAGAAATTTTTAATATTTAATTATGGACAAAAAAATATGTGTTTTCGATATTGAAGTTGTACCGTATGACTTTGAAGTTCATTTTGATGAACCGACAAAGGAATATTTGTTAAAATATGTAAAAACCGACGAGGATAAGAAAAACACGATTGAAAATCTTGTTTTTTCTCCTTTTGCCTCCATGGTCGTTGCGATAGGTATGTATAACTATTTTGAAGATAAAGGCGGTGTGCTGGTTTACAATCCCGATATTGAAAAGGATTTTTCAGAGGAAGTCAACGGAAATATATTTTTTTATTATAAAAGCGAATATGATTTGATCGAAAATTTCTGGATAAGGATGGAAAGAAAAAAGTATGATTTGTTCATTACTTTCAACGGTAGAGAGTTTGATTGTCCTTTTCTGATGCTTCGTTCGATGATACTCGGAATTTCTCCGAAAATAGATTTGATGAAGGGTTCCGATTTCAATTTCAGGGAATATCATATTGATTTATTAAAGGAAATGACTTTCGGAAGGGCAGAAAGAGTCGGGGCAAGACGAAGATTCAGTCTCGATTTTTATTGCAGACAACTTGGAATAGGAAGTCCGAAAAGCGAATACAGCGGAGTAATTGTAAAGGAACTTTTTGAAGGGAAAAAATATAAAGAAATTGCAACATATTGTCTCGGGGATGTTATAGCGACGAAGAAATTATTCGATATCTGGAACAAATATATCGGGAAAATAAAAATACAAAACATTTAAAATTATATCAGGAGAAAGAAATGAAAATGAATCAAATGCAGGGAATGCTCAAACAGGTAAAAAAAATGCAGGAAAAAATGGAGCAAATACAGGCGGAACTTGAAAATAAGTTTATTACGGAAGAGTCAGGCGGAGGAATGGTAAAGGTAACAATGAACGGAAAACTGCAGATTACAAAAATAGAGATTGAAAAAGAGATTATTAATCCTGAAGAAACGGATATGCTTGAAGATTTAATCATTGCAGCAATTAATAAATCTATCGAGAGTGCTCAGAAAATGGCAAACGATGAAATGTCTAAAGCAACATCAGGAATGATACCGAATATTCCCGGTCTGAACCTGCCGGGTTTATAAAAATTTTTTAATAATAAGCAGCGTAAGAAAAATTCAACATAAATAGTTGTAAATTATGATTGTTACATCCGAATCACTCGAGAATCTTATTAATGAATTTTCCAAATTACCATCTATAGGAAGAAAAACTGCAAGACGTCTTGCCTTGCATCTTGTAAGGCAGTCGGACGATGATGTCTTAAAATTATCTGAAGCAGTAAAGAATGTAAAGGAAAAAATCAAATTCTGTCGAATATGTTGTAATATTACGGAAGATGAGATTTGCAAAATATGTTTATCTCCTCAGCGGGACAAATCGATTTTGTGCGTAGTCGAGGAACCGCAGGATGTATATGTAATCGAAAAAACCAACGAATTCAAAGGTCTTTATCATGTTTTACACGGAAGAATTTCACCCCTTGAAAATATCGGACCGGATGATATAAAGATTAAAGAATTACTGAATCGGATTAATCAGGATGATAAACCAAATATTAAAGAAATTATTCTTGCTTTAAATCCTACTACGGAAGGTGAAACAACCATACTGTACCTTTCCCGTCTTATAAAGCCGTTCGGAATGAAAATTTCGAGAATTGCAAGGGGTATTCCGATTGGAACCGATATAGAATTTGCAGATGAGATTACTCTAATCAAGGCACTTGAGGGAAGGATTTATATTTAAAAGGAAAAACTATTAATCGGAAATCGCTGATAATTTTTTTTCTTTTTTTCTGCGAAGCGATTTCCAGATTTCAACAATTCCAAGCACGAGAAAACCTCCGAAAGCAGAAATTAACCAATCTTCAAGACTTAAAGGAACAGTAAAGAAAGCAATGTTTAACGTCGGGATGTAAATTATTAAGATAGTTAATACTATAGCTGTAATAAAGCTGTATATAAATGTCTTATTTCCTAAAAGTTTCATCTTGAAAATCGACTGTGAAAGAGAGCGGCAGTTGAATCCGTTGAACAATCTTGCAAATATCAGTGTAAGGAAAAACATAGTATTGTCGTATCTCTGCGCAGCACGTTCTTCCATTCCCATTTCTATTGTTCTTAAATGCGCATAGTAAAATACTCCGATAGTGACCAGAGCAATAAAGATTCCTATCACAACAATATACGTCAGTGAAAATTTATTCAGTAATCCTTCTTTGACGTTGCGGGGTTTCCTGTGCATTAAGACCTCTTCGGGTGGTTCTACTCCGAGTGCAATTGCAAGAATACCGTCCATTAGAAAATTGATATATAAAATCTGGACAGCTTCTATTGCCGATGCAATTTTTATGAAAATGGCAATAAGAATTGCAAAAACCGTACCCATATTTCCACTGAAAAGATATATCATGTATTTTCTGATATTTTCGAATACCGTTCTGCCTTCTTCGACAGCTGAAACAATTGATGCAAAATTGTCGTCGGTTAAAATCATATCAGATGCTTGTTTGCTGACATCTGTTCCGGTTATTCCCATTGCTATACCGATATCCGCTTTTTTTAATGAAGGTGCATCGTTAACACCGTCTCCTGTCATTGCTACAATATTTTGTTTCTTGATAAGTGCATCTACAATTTTAAGTTTATGAGCGGGTGAAATACGGGCATATACTTCTGTGTTTTCCACTCTTTGTTCGAATTCTTCGTCACTCATTTTTTCGAGTTCCGCTCCTGATATTGCACTGCCATGCGTAAGAATTCCCAGTTCTTTTGCAATTGCCATTGCCGTAACCTTATGGTCGCCGGTTATCATAATAGGTTTAATTCCTGCGTGTTTACAGGTATCAATTGCTTTCTTTACTTCTAATCTCGGCGGGTCAATCATACCTACAAGACCGAGAAAAATCATGTCGTTTTCTACATCACTTTCGATTATCTTTTCTGCTTCGGGGTTGTTTTTATCACATATAAATTTTTCTGATATCGCTAGTACACGTAATGCTTCCTGTCCCATTTCGTATGCTTCCGCTAATATGCTGTCCCTGTCGGTCTCTGTCATCGGTATGACTTGTCCCTTAAATAAAATATATGAACAGGATTTTAAAATCACTTCCGGAGCACCTTTGCCGAAAGATTTTATTTCATTTTCGAGTTTGTTGACAGTTGTCATTTTTTTGGATTCTGAAGTAAAAGGTACTTCTCTTATCCTCGGATTATCGGCTTTTAATTCTTCTACTTCAATCCCTGCTTTTTCTGCTGCTATTATAATTGACCCTTCTGTGGGGTCGCCCATTATGTTGTATTTGTTGTCTTCCACGTTAAAAGATGTATCTGTACATAAAGCACCTGCAACTAATGTTTTCTCCAGATCCGGCATTTCATCCGGTATAATTAATTTACCGTCAAGAAAAAATTCACCTTTCGGATTATATCCGCTGCCTGTTACTGTATATGTTCTTCCGCCGGAAAGTATTTTTCTGATTGTCATCTCATCCTGTGTCAATGTTCCTGTCTTGTCTGTGCAGATTATGTTTACCGAACCAAGTATCTCAACTGCAGGAAGTTTCCTTATCAACGCTTTACGCTTTATCATTCTCCTTACACCGATTGCCAGAGTAATTGTTACAACCGCGGGAAATGCTTCCGGTATTACCGCTACGGCAAGTGCAACACCCCATAACAAAACGTCCTGCCAGTGAACATGACTGATTACAATTTGAAAAAGACTCATTACAACTGCGAGCACAATGGCAAAAATTCCTATTTTCTTTGCAAGACTATCGAGGTTTTCTTGCAACGGAGTTTTTCTGCTTTCCGCTTCAGAAAGTAATTGTGCAATTTTTCCGAATTCAGTATTCATTCCGGTTTGTATAACGACTGCCTTTCCCCTGCCGTAAGATACTATTGTTCCCATATAAACTAAATTTTTTCTGTCGCCTAACTGAACATTCTCTTCTTTAATGGCATCAGTTCTTTTGCTTACCGAAAGTGATTCACCGGTTAATGCAGATTCTTCGATTTTTAAATTTTGTGCTTCTATTATTCTTGCGTCTGCGGGAACGATGTCACCCATTTTCAGAATGATAACGTCACCCGGTACTAATTCGCTCGATTTTATTATTTTCTTAATTCCGTCGCGAACAACAAGAGCATGAGGCGAAGCCATCTTTCTAAGAGAATCTATTGCCTTTCCTGCCTGAAATTCCTGTATAAAACCGAAAACACCTGCAAGAATTACTATTGTTAAGATTGCTATAGTCTCAACTTCTTTATCAAGGAAATACGAAATTATTGTTGCAAGAAACAATATATATGTCAGTATATTATTAAACTGACTTAGAAATAATATCCAGAGAGATGTTTTTTTCCCTTCTTTTAATTCGTTCAGTCCGAATTTTTCACGTCTTATCTCTACCTCGCTGTCAGTTAGTCCCGCAAAAGAAGTATATAAAATATTTAATGCTTTTTCTACATTGAACCGATACCAGTCTTTATTGGTATCTATTTCAACCCTGGCATTCATATAAGATTATTTATAATAATTTTACGAAATATATAAAATCCAATTGATTAATTCAAACTAATAGTAAATTACAATTTGCTTTTTCTGCTGTTATTCGTATCTCTCTGTCTGTATTTTTTTTCTCTTGTTTTTTACTTGTAATTGAAATTATTTGTTATTTAAACTAATTTTAAAGTTTATAATAGTTACATTCTGAAACTGCTTAATAAAATAGTATTATTTACCCCGATTTTTATTTCTATCTTCCTTTGCATTTCTGCTTTTTCCCAGCAGGATAAGTTCAATAAATTTCAGACTTATAAAATTACAAGTAAAGATACCGTTATTATTACACAGGACAGATTTATTATTCAGTATTCCGAAATTTTAAAAATTAACGATAGTACTTTAATGCCTTTTGATGATTATCGGATTAACTACAGAAACGGTATAATTTCTTTAAATAAAAATTTATTTTATAAATATTCACTCGACACTAACAGGATTTACGATTTAAAAGTAGAATATGACCTGTTCCCTTATAATTTTAAAGATGAATATTCTAACTTTGATATAATCATTGAAAGGGATACAATAACCGGTGATACAATACAAATTGCAGTACAGCGAAAAGACTTTATAGAGAACATTTTTGAAGGAACCGAACTTGAAAAATCCGGAAGTATATTCAGGGGTTTTACTTTTGGAAATAACAGAGATTTGACCGTTAATTCGGGCTTTAATCTTCAGATGAACGGCAGACTTTCAAAAGATGTAGAGTTGGTTGCTGCCCTGACAGATGAAAACACTCCAATACAGCCTGAAGGGACAACACAGAAACTTCAGGAACTTGATAAAGTGTTTATTCAGCTCAGAACACAAAATGTTACGGCTACTCTCGGTGATATTGATGTGGCAATCCCGAAAAGTGACTTCTTGAATTTTAAAAGAAAAATTCAGGGCATAAATGCAGCTTCGAATTTTGATTTCGGAGATTTTTCGTTTACCGGAGCAGTTTCGAAAGGAAAATTTAATTCCAATTCTTTTAACGGTAACGACGGAGTTCAGGGACCGTATAGATTAATCGGTGCGGATAATGAAATTAATATATTGGTACTTTCTGGTACTGAAAAAGTATATATTGACGGTATATTAATGACAAGAGGTGAACAGCAGGATTACGTAATAGATTATGGGCTGGGTCAAATAACCTTTACAAACAGGCGTCAAATAACAAATACAACAAGAATTGTTGTCGATTTTGAATATTCGGACAGGAAATACAACAGAACGTTAATTACTACAAATAACCGTGTGAGATTTTTAAGAAATAAATTTATTTTTGGGGCATCTTATTTGAATGAATATGATAATGAAGATCGTACCATAGATTTCACATTATCTGAGAGTGATAAGGAAATTTTGAGAAATGCAGGAGCAGATAAATTAAAAGCTACAAAGTCAGGCGCAGAATATGTGGGAGTTGATAGTACGGGAAAAGGAAAAGGAGCCTATATGAAAGTGGATACTACGATTAACGGCAGCAGTTATACATTTTATCGCTTTGCACCGGGAACGGATAGTGCTACTTATCAGGTTACTTTTTCGTTCGTAGGACAAGGAAACGGTGATTATTCTCAGATTAGTATTTATCAATATGATTTTGTCGGAATAAAACAAGGAAGTTATGCTCCGCTTATTTTTCTTCCTATACCAACTTCATATCAGATTCTGAATTTGTCGTTAAGTTATGCATCTTCGCTTGAAAAAGAATTCTTTTTCGATATAGAAGGAGCATATTCCTACTATGACAAAAATAAATTTTCTACTGAAGACAAAAACAACGGTGGAGTTGCATTTTCAGGGGTGATTGGTATTTCGAAAAATAATTTTAAGCTTTTAGGAATGAATGTGAGAAATCTGGAAATGCATTATAAACAAAGAATAATCAATAAGTTATTTAATACTCTCGACAGGATTAATGTTGTAGAATTCAGCAGGAATTTTGATACCCAGGATTCATCTAATGTTACTGAAGATTTCCGGGAAGCAAATTTGATTTTTTCCCCTGCTGAAATATTTAACTTGAAAGGAAATTTTGCTCAATTGAAGAGAGGAGATTATTTTAATTCTTACAGAACGGTGGCTTCGGTTGAGTTTAATGCATTAACGAACGTTCCTGATACAAGCGGAATTCCAAGATTAAAATATACTCTGGAAACAATAAGCAGCGAAAATAATGCTACCAATAATAATGGTTTCTGGATTAAACATAATGCGTATGCAGGGTATAGAAAATACTTCGGTAAACCTTTTTTTGATTTCGTCTTTGAATATAAACAGGAAATTAAAAAAAACAAAATCAGTAACGGAAATCAGGATAGTCTCACGTACGATAGTTTTGGTTTTCTCGAATTGCTTCCTTCTGTTTCTATAAATAATTTGTATGATTTTACTTTATCCGCGGGATTCGATTACAGAAAAGATGATATCCCTTTTTCCGGTGTGATGGGAAATTTATCCAATTCATTCACACAGAAATATTCACTTTCTTATTACGGCTTGAACTGGTTTTCTACAATGTTTGAGATATCTGTAAGGGAGAGGCTCTACAGCGAAGAAGCCAAAAATACAGGAAACGCAAATAACAGGTCGGTTCTTGTTAATTGGAGAACAAGATTTGATCCGTTTAAATCAGCTGTTCAGTCTGATTTATTTTATTACGTAACAAGTGAGAGAACAGCAAAAGTCGAAAAACTATTTGTTGCTGTCCCGAAAGGGCAGGGGAATTATATTTATCTTGGTGATTTGAACAGTAATGGAATTCAGGACGAAAATGAATTTCAACTTGTGAACTATGACGGTGATTATATTAAATTGAATTTGCCTACAGACCAGTATTTTCCTACTGTTGACTTAAAAACTTCTGCAAGAATAATATTAAGACCCTCACGATATTATTTTATGGCTTCCGATAATATATTTGCAAAAATTTACAATAATTTTTCAAGTGAAACATATTACAGAATAGATGAAAAAAGTAAAGATCCTAATACAAACAATCTGTATTTTCTAAAGCTTAGTTCTTTTTTGAATGATTCGAATACTCTTGCAGGGTCACAATTATTTCAGCAGGATGTCTTCCTCTTTGAAAATAATCCCTCATATTCGTTCAGATTCAGATTTCTTCAACAAAAAGGCTTTAGCCAGTACAGCAGTGGAAATGAAAGATATTTGAATATACAAAGGTCATTGCGGATTAAAATCGGATTGACTTCGGATCTGGCAGCACAAATGGAATATATGAAAAAAACTGATAATAATGCGGCACCGCCCTCTTCCGTGAGAAACAGGGAAATATTATCTGATGGTGTTACTTTGGATTTAACCTATAAACCGATAAATGAAATCGAAAGCGGTTTTTTAATAAATTATACGAGAGCAACTGATTCATATCCGAAAAATCCCGTAAAAGCAGATATAAATCAACAAATTTTAAGATTCATATATTCTTTCGCAACTGTCGGCAGACTTCGGATCGAATTTGAAAGAAATGAAATAGGATTTAATACGGTAGTTACTAACTTTCCTTATGAGTTGACATCAGGAAGACCCGACGGGAAAAGCTGGTACTGGCGGGCAAATCTTGATTACAGTATAAGTAAAAATATTCAGGCAACAATCAATTATGACGGAAGAGTAGAAGGTAAAAAACAGGTAATACATACTGGCAGAGCACAGGTAACAGCATTTTTCTAAACTTATGTTTTTCGATATTATTATTTTTCTTTGAAAATATTTTCGGGGATATTCCAGCCTATCATAGAACTCTAACTGATTTATAAAATTGTAATGGAACCGATAACAAATCCATAAAGTATATAATGATATGGATTTAATATAATGATTTAAATGTTTAAATTTATAG
>Ga0208828_1000284_pt1 | contig 23013 bp, 23 predicted proteins | sample Kivu_160m_FD_185487 | JGI IMG/M metagenome (GOLD analysis project Ga0208828, IMG submission 185487) | Freshwater microbial communities from Lake Kivu, Western Province, Rwanda to study Microbial Dark Matter (Phase II) - Kivu_160m (SPAdes)... | ecosystem: Environmental > Aquatic > Freshwater >... | reverse complement strand
ACGACTGCAAAAGATAAGCTCCACGGATTGGCCATCAACCGCCATCACCCGGCCACTGGTGGAGGGCAATGACCTGCCCTGGTTCTGGGCACGTAAGGACAACAATAAATATTACATCTTATTTGCCCATCCGATGGCCAGGGAATTCAAGTACCCGGTGAAATACGGACAGGCTGACACTAAGGAAACGCTAACGCGCAATATCAGGTTAAATATTGGCAGGATAGCCATGGAGTACCGGCTGGTATTCAAGCCTTACGAAAGCCTGTTGCTCGAAGTCAGCGGAACAGGTAAGGTTACTGAGGTGGATTTGGGGTACTAATGAAGGCAGAAGGCAGAAGGCAGGAGGGCAGGAAGGCAGGAAGGAAAGGAGGAAGGAGAAAGGAGGAAGGAGAAAGGATATGTCTAACCCCAGGCTTCAGCCTGGGGAGAGCTCTCCCTACCGTTGAGTTCCCCGGCCTGCAGGCCGGGTTTATTGAAGTTTTGCCTTGATATATTCTCTCTTTTTCTGCCGCTCCAGGTTGAAGGTCTTATCCATCTCATCGGCATGGTTGAGCAATCGTTCCGCGCAAAGCAGAAAGTCCTTCGGATCACTGGCCGGTGCTTTGGATATCTCAATCATGAGTGACGCGAGGAGATCGAGATTGTCGGCATTGAGCTCCGGGTGGTTAGCGAGAAAGGCTTCCAGATTATGATCATCCATACCAACCATCATTCGCAGGCTGAAACCCGCTTCTTCCTCAAATTCCTGGTCAGCCAAAGCCAGGCTGAAATCATATTGTTCAGATTGCCTTTCCCTGACCAGTTTTCCCAGAAGGCCAAGGATCATCTGGCCAAACTTCTGAATCTCATCGAGGATATAATCTCGTCTTTCCATTGCAGTTAATCTTTAAACATGAAATAAACCGCCAACACCAGGAACACAAACCCGATCAGGTGATTCGTACGCAAGGTCTCTGTCTTGAAGAAAAACAGCGTGAAAACCATGAATACGAGGAGAGTGGTTAGTTGAGGAGTTGATAAGTTGAGAAGTTGAAGAGTTGATCAATTTTGGGAGCAAAGATATTCATTTCGGGTCACGCGTCACCGTATCCGTCCCACCCATCCTCCTCCAGGGGCCAGGTGTATCTTGAGGCGTGTATCCGGAGTGATGGTCAGGGTTTCCATTTTGTAATCGATCGCCCGGATATCCGCATTGATGCCATCGCGAATCAAGTCGAGGGTATAAGTGCCCGGGTTCAGGAAGCTGAAATCAAGCGTAAAGTCCCGCGGTGTCCAGTCCGTGGTAGCGGCAACAAAGCATTCCGTCTGGCTGAAACGCCTTATAACCAAATAATCCCCCATTTTCGCTTCCATCACTTCTGTTTCATCACAGACAGTAGGTATGCTCAACAGGAACCGGGCGCATTCGGGTTCCCGTTCATAGTCGGACGGCGCATCAGGGATCATCTGCATGGGACTGGTGGTAGTGACGGCCATGGCGATGGAATGAGCCCGTGTACCCATACCAGCCGGATAATCGGCATCAATATGGAAATGCTCCTTGCTGACATTATTGAATGTTCCCGGGATATAATCCATCGGACCGGCCACATTCCTGAGGAATGGCAGTGTGTTGTGATGATCGGGATTATCCCAGTCGGAACACCCCGAAAACTCAAATTCGATCAGTCCCTCCTGGGTCAGCAGGTTGGGATAGGTCCGCCTGAGACCGGTCGGTTTGCAGGTGCCGTGGAAATTGACGACCATGTGCCGCCTGGCTGCCTGCTGCAACACCTTTTCATACCAATTCATCATTAACTGGTCGTCACGGTTCATGAAATCCACCTTGATCCCGGCAACACCCCATTTTTCATACAGGTCAAGGGCTTCTGACATCTGTTTGTCCAGCGTGGCAGCGGCCAGCCAAAGCAAGATCTTTACATTCTTCTGCTTCGCATAAGCCATAACCTCTTCCATATCCAGGCCAGACCTGACTTTCAGGATGTTTCCCAGGTCAGACCAGCCGTCATCGAACAGGTAATAGGTGATCCCGTATGTCGCGCAAAAATCAATGAAATACCTGGCCGTCTCGGTGTTGATATCGGCTTTGAAATCAGTCCCGAAGATGTTCCGCCGGGCCCACCAGTCGAGGATCACCCATCCGGGTTTGATCCAGGAAGGATCAGCGATCTTGCAGGGATCGGCCAGGAGGTATACCATCTGGTTGGTGATTAGGTCCCCGTCCTTTTCCGATACGGCAACTATTCTCCACGGGAGTGAACGGGTTCCCTGGATCCTGGCAATGTACGGTGCATATTGGAGCACTTTCATCTGGCCGTAAGGACTTCCTTCTCCCTTCACTCTCAATGGGTATCCCGGAAACAGGCTCCTGACTGTATTCGTTCCCGATTTTTCAAGCCACATGCCGGGATAGTCGCGCACGTTCGATTCACCCAGCCAAAGACCGGTCCCATCGGGTTTATGAACCAGCACCGGCAGATAAAAACTGCTTCCCTCCTTGACCTCCCCAACCGTTGTATACACGTAAGGGGTTTCGTAGGCGGTATTGAAGTTATCCTCCAGCGCCAGGCATACCGAATCCTTGGCATCAAACTGGTATCCGCCCAATTCGTTTTCGACCACGATCTCACCCGGATGGTCCAGGATAAACCGGTAGGCAAGGCCTTCGTTGTAAAGCCTGAATTCAAGGCTGAACCTCTGTTTAAAGACCAAAGTCAAAGCCTGATAGGAATCCGCGATCACCTGTGTCTTTTCAGGTATCTCCGGTTTGAGAGCCCCGCCCACATTGATCTTGCGTGCTTCCTTCAGGGACGGATTGACTCCAACGAGCGTTCCATCCGTCAATTTTATGCCGATGGCTTTACTTGACACTAAAAAAGAATCATACAGGTACAGGTCAAACCGGATGGAGCTATCGATCCGGACAATGGCCCTGAGCTCCTGGTCAGGTGATACCATCTGATAATCACGTGTTTTCGCTTTCCAAGCGTTTGCAGCCGGTGACATTAACAGAAAAACCAGCATCAAACAGAAGGCTTTTTTCATGGGATCATTGAATTGGTTACGGGATTTTAAAGATAAGCATCCCGCAGGTAATTCCTGAATGAACCCGGATATGAACCGAATCTCTTCCAATGCTTTTTTAATGAGGTTTTTATCTTTCCATGTTCAGGCCATTCAGTAACTTTAGAATCATTTAAATCCCAGATACCATGAAAACCACGATGATTTTGACAGTGATCTCCCTGTTCCTGTTTAACGTAAAGATCAGTGCGCAGACCCAGGAGGACAGCCTGGCCATAGCAGCAGCCTGCCGGAACTATGTGGAAGGCTGGGCGGGAGGCGTCAAGGCCCCCGATCAGGAACCTGGCAAACCCTATACTCCCGACATCAGGATCTGTGATATTACCGGAGACTATGCCCTGGTGAAAGCCGTCTCCGCCAAATATGGCTTCTTTGACTATTGCCAACTGGCAAAATTCAACGGGGAATGGCAGATCATCAACGTGCTGTGGGGCCCGCTGCCACAGAAAAAATAATATCTGCTGCAATGAGAAAAGGGATAAGAAGAACCTTTCTGTTCTCACTCCTGATCACATCCGCAGCGGTCTCAGCCCAGCAGATCCCTGACACGAGTTTCCTGTTCCCGATCAGGCAAGCTGCCTACGAGCCAGGGAGGGGTCCGGTTGTTTTTATCGATCAGGCTCACAACAACTTTCACACCAGGGGTGGTGGTTTTTCCCCTTTCTGTAAATTGCTGGAGCAAGACGGTTACCGGGTTACCAGCCTGGATCAGACCCTGTCAGGAATCGATATTTTGAACGATTGCAGGATCCTTGTCATAGCCAATGCCCTGAACCGGGCAAATGCCCGGGATTGGGTCCTGCCCACCCCTTCCGCGTTTTCAAAAGATGAAATCGGGATTATTGCCGGGTGGGTGAAAAACGGAGGTAGCCTGTTTTTAATTGCGGACCATATGCCGTTTGCCGGAGCGGCTGCCGAACTGGGGAAAGCATTCGGTTTTGAGTTTCTGAACGGATTTGCTTTTACCCGGGAAAGGGGATCATGGCCACCGTCCACATTCTCGGCCAAAGACGGAACATTGCAAGAATCGCCCGTGACGGTTGGGCTGAAGGAATATAAAAAGATTGACAGTGTCTCGACTTTTACCGGCTCTTCATTTAAAGCGCCTGAAGAAGCTATACCGGTACTTAGTTTTCCCGGTGAAAGTTTTTCACTTGAGCCTGACACGGCCTGGAGCTTTAGCAGTAAAACACCCAAAATAAATCTGGGTGGCTATTGCCAAGGCGCAATAAGAGAATACGGGAAGGGAAAGATTGCCGTATTCGGTGAAGCGGCCATGTTCACGGCTCAGCTCGCAAACGGAACTGTGAAATTTGGTTTCAATTCAGAACTGGCTCCGCAAAACGCACAGTTTACCCTCAACCTGATCCACTGGCTGGACGGAGCTGTACCCGTAAAACCGAAGGCCGTCAATGAGACCGGTGAGAAAATTAAAAGGCAATGATCATTCCTACGCCTGCGTGCAAGACTATTCAACCCAACAAACAAAAACCAAATATGAAAACAACAAAATGGCTTATCGTTCTAATCCTTTTTACAGCGGCACTATCCGGCTGCAACAAGGATAATCCCGCCGCAGGGCGGTTTGAACTCTGTGCTGTCGCGGATACGATCCAGAGCTACCCCGGCGGGGGAGGTGTCTTTATCGCCTGCATCCGGCCGCTTGAGGATTTCGGCGGAACGACCACCATCACCTGGGAGGCTTCCGCCCTGTTAAATGTGGAGACCACTAAAAACCAGCTCCTTGAAGGAGATACAGTTTTCGAGCTGGTGGTAAAGCCTGATGCGGGATGTAATTACAAGGATTACAAAATCAGGCTTGTGGCCACCAACCAGGATGAGACGCAGGCTTTGGACCTCGTAGTCAGCGTGGTTGACAACAGCAACAATCCGGAAGCCTTGCCGAAACTGAACGAATTCAGGCAATGGCTGACCGAACGGGATCCGGAAGCAGCCGCAGTGCTGGACAGCGACTATTTTCTTTACAAAACCTATCAGCTGCTTGTTGTTGAACACTATACCGTGCTCACTCCTGATTATGAGATCAGGTTTTGTTATCATGTCATGATAGCTCCTTACGACTGGTCGAAGATCCGTGTCAGAAAACGGAATTGCATCGAGGCGGAATTTGCCGCCATGCGTGAAACCGACGGTACCATATACGAAATTCCGGTTTCCGAATACCCCAGCATGTTCGGCTATTAGAGTGAAATGGGTTTTTACTCCAGCTTCCCTTTTCACTCACTTATCACCGGGATTGCCCGGATGTGAAGTGAATATCTTATGATCAATTTATGGGCAGGTTTTGCAACCGTATGAAAATCAGCATCTCGTAATTTCGATCAACCAAAAAATAACCGGTATGGACCTATTGCTACCGAACAGTCAGGTTAGTAGAAGTAAACTGGCCTGTGCTATTATTGCCTTTGTGATCCTGATTCCGTTGTGCGGTTATGGCCAAAACCTCCTCCGCAATCCGGAACACGTTGTTTACGATCAGGTTAATCAACGGTACCTGGTCACAAATTACGGGAACGGTACAGTCGTTTCGATCGACCGGATGATCACGGATGGCCAACGGAAGGTATATGTTGTTGAAAATTGAGGCAAGGTCTATCGCTTTGACCACACCTTCCAGCAGTCACCTCAGGCAATTATGACCGGGTTCTTCAGCCCGGCAGGGGATTTTAACCCTGTGATGCTGTTCGAAGGCCACAGCATGGTGGAAGATACCATCTGGGTGGTTACTTATAAATTCTACTATGCGAGAAATGTCGGATTGGTCAAGTTCAGTACCCGTGCTGTCGGACATGACTCTGAAAAGGTTTCTGAATTAGTTTCGTATCAGGTCCGATAAATTGACAATCATCCATCAATCCTTCAGGACATTGACTTTTACGCATGAGGCATGTGTCTTATCATGGTAAACCCGCATGGTGGCTTTCTGGAAATCTGAATCCTCGCAGGTGTTGATATTTACATATTTCTGCGGATTAAGATCGACCAGCGGGAACCAGGAGTTCTGCACCTGGATCATGATCCGGTGACCTGTCTTAAAGCAATGGGCCACATCCGGCAGTTCAAATTTTACCGCAGTAACCTGTCCCGGCTTGAAAGGTTCCGGTTTTTCATAGTTGTTGCGGAAACGACCCCTCATGACCTCACCCCTGACGAGCATCTGGTAACCCCCCATCGGCACTTTCACATCCTTTCCGGCCGGGGCCTGGGCATTATCGGGATACACATCGATCAGTTTAACAATAAAATCGGCGTCCGTTCCGGTCGTGGAAACATAAAGCTCCGCCGTCAAGGGTCCTGTGAGAGTGACCTCTTCGGTCAGAATATCTGTCTGATAAACCATCACGTCAGGCCTCCGCGAGGCAAAACGCTGGTCATCGGTCATATAACTGGCGTTCCGCTGCTTCTGAATATCCTCCCGATAGGGTACGGGTTTCGATGGATCTGAAACATATTCATCGAAACCGGTGCTTACCGGAGGTCCGGTAAATGCCAATCCGCTTCCGGGTTGAAAATAAAGGGTTTGTTCCTCGGTGTTTTTCGGAGGCCAGGTTTCAAAGTTTTTCCATTCATTGGCCCCGGTGATGAAAACCACCGCTTCGGGAAAGTCCTCGCCACCCTGGTCTTTCAGGTAATAGTTAAAGAATCTGACCTCCAAGTCATGAAAATAGTCACAGGTTTGGGCTCCCCAATAAATGTTACCGACATTCTCCCCTCCGGTGGGTCCCCATTGGCCATGGGACCATGGACCCATGACCAGGGTATTGTCGACGGTTTCCGGATTTTGTTTTTCGATGGCCTGGTAGGTATGCAGGGTACCCCATAGGTCCTCGGCATCAAACCAACCGCCCACGGTCATTACGGCTGGTTTCACATTCTTCAGGTAAGGCCGCGGATCGGTTGCTTTCCACCAGTCATCGTAATTCGGGTGGGCCAGCAGTTCATGCCAATAGGTCACCTCGGGCTTATAGTACCTGCTCGTATTTTTAAGGGCACCCAGGCGCAGGAAAAACTCGTAGCTGTCCTGTCCCCCCCAGGCAAATCCATTGGCGCCCTGACGGGTCGGTACCTCCATCGGATCGCCGAAATAACAGTAAAAACTAAACCCGTCGAGCAGAAAGAAAGCCCCGTTATGATGCCAGTCGTCTCCGAGGAACCAGTTAGTCACAGGTGCCTGGGGAGAAACCGCTTTGATGGCCGGATGATTGGCCAGGACGGCCATGGTGGCATAAAAACCCGGGTAGGAAGTACCCATTACACCGATCCGGCCGTTGCTGTTCTTTACATTCTTAACCAGCCAGTCGGCTGTGTCATAGGTATCGGAAGCTTCATCTGTACCGGTCCCAATCTTGTCCGGATTGAATGGCCGGACGTTGACAAACGTGCCCTCACTCATGAACCGGCCTCTTACATCCTGGAATACAAGGATATATCCCTCTTTAATAAACCGGTAATAAATCGGTACAAAAAAGTTGAATTCCGATTCACCTGCCGGTTCCGAATTATAGGGCGAACGCATGATGATCATCGGGGCAGGAGCTGCCATGTTCTTGGGTGAATAAATCGAAGTAAATAATTTCACTCCATCCCTCATCGTGATATACACCTCCTGTTTGTCGTAAATTTCCTTGATCTTTGCAGCACTATTTTCCGGCATCTCCGGAGCGGCCCTGTTGAAAACCATATCCAGGTCCAACCCTCCCTGTGAAAATTTCCCCATCATAAAGGTGCACCCGGGATCTACCATTCCTGAACACGTGATGCCTCCCGGGGCAAAGGTGAATTCAACCTTCTGCCCGGTCATGGTAACCGAAGTAAAAGGAATGCCGAAAGCTCCCTGGTCAGGGCTGTCGAACGTACCTTTATAGGCCCCTCCTTCCTCCGTAAAATGCAGGTTGAGCCTGAGATAGAGCCCCTGTACCTCCGCCAGGGTATACCAGTCGCCGACGATGGACTGTGAACGGAGTGTTGTCAGGGATCCGGTCATCAGCAATACAACGGACAGTAGTAGTCTGATTTTAGGTTTTGCTTTCATGTAAGTAGTGTCTGAGATAATAAAATTAGGACGGTAAAACATAGATCAAGTTACATTTTCAGCCCATTAAAAAAACGAAAAAAAATTTGGAGATCCGGAATCAATAGTATTACATTTGTACTATACATCTTGTATTATACTAAATGAAAAATAATAAGGAACTGTCTGTAGAATTGCTTGAGCTCTGGGAAGAGACGCACAAAAAGGGCCAGCTGACCCTGTGGATCTTCCTGGCTTTACGCGACGGACCCAAATATGTCAGTGAGATCCGGGCCTTCATCGAGGTGAATACCCTTCATACCATTGTTTGTGAAGAGCAGAGCCTGTACCGTGCCCTCCGGAAATTCCAGATGATTGAGATGGTTGGGTACAATCCGGGCAAAGGGCAAGGGGGACCCGACCGTAAATACTACTACATCACCCCGATGGGCGAGGATATCCTGGACCGGTTTATTGACCGGAACATCCGGCTGTTTTTCCGGCCCGAGATTGAAAACCTGATCAATAAAAGACCATCAATATGAAAATATTCACGAAGCAACTCATGATTTTCGCCCTTCTGATGGCGATATACACACTCCTCTTCAGGATTGTGCTCAGTTACTGCATCGGCCATTCCGCCTGGTTATTGCTTGGATTTGCAGCCTTTGCTTATGGTTTGATCATCTTCTTTACCGCCTGGTTCCTGGGAAAATCCGATTCACAGGGCAATCCGTTCTTCGACCTGGGTTTACGGTTTCACCTGACCACTTACGTGATATGGGCAGCTGTTTCATTCGGCTGGTTTTACCTGGGAAATCCAAACCGGTACGAAAACGTCACGGATATCATCAATATATTGATTTGGTGGGGGTTAGTTGTAATCCTTCACGTAATTGTTTTCCTGCTCACCCGGAAAGATACGATCCGGGGGATCAGGAAAGACGAGATCTTCTAAGATCGCTTCAGGTCAGCGCGATGCGAGATGCGTATCGGTGATCAGTACGACCTGGTTCATCCCGGGTGCTGTGGCCGGCCAGTATTCAGTTTTACCTCCCGTCTCCCTGACGCGGATATGATATTCAAAATCATCCGCTAACAATCCTGCAGGTACTTCAGCCCGATAAACACCCCGATCAACGTGGACAAATGGTACTTCCAGATACTTTTTCTCTCCCATCGGCCTGTAACGGAGTTTGACTCCATCGGGTCTGAAACCATACAGGATCAATCTGACCGTCAGGTTTTCACCCCTGGTTAAATGGGTTCTGACCGTAGGCACCATGATTTTCCTGATATTCAGCGTTTCTTTCGACGGCAGGGCTTCCGGCGGAAGCTTCCTTCCGATCAGTTTCTCGATCCGGGTAGCCTGACCAGCCACGTTGTAAGTCAGCAAATGCTGCTCCCAATTGGCTATGGTTCCCAGGTCGCCCGGGGTTGAAGCATAGGCGAGCAGAAAACCCAGGGTTTCATCGATCACCTCCATCAGTTTCATGCGCTGAGCGATGAACTGGTCAGCAAAGGAAGCATGGGATTGTCCTGTTTTTTCAAGCCGCACCAATAACCGTTCTGTCTCACCCAGGGCACAGGCAAATTTGCCAAATGCGCGGTGATATTGAAAAAAGTTCAGCCAATAGTCAAACCTTTCGAGGTTACCGGCGCCTTTGACCTTGTTTCTCCAGGATTGTATCCGGTCGACAAAAGCATAATCAGCAGCCCGCTGCTCCCAGGACAGGGTGTCAATGATCACTCCGCCCGGACCGGTCCAATCGCCCTGCCGCGGAAGGCGGGTCTTTTTTCCGCCTCCCCGGTTGATGGAGATTTCCTGCCCGTCGAGGGAAACAAACATCCTTGCCATCGAATCGGCAATTTCCTCGCCGAATTGTGCCTGGGCCCAATCAGCGTAAAAATCGTCAACGGGAAGATCGCGGATTACCCGCATGAAATTACTGTCCGCCTCCTCAGGGGTGAGGTGTGATGGGTGACGGGTAACCGGTTCCACCGAGCTGGTGCCGGATTTTACATCCCGAGTCGTAATGGACCAACCCGCTTGTGCGAGCGCACCCACAGTGGTCTGCAATGTTTTCGTGCGCCAATGAATGCCGATAAGGCCGTTGCAGCCATAAGCCAATGCATCGGCCGCATCAGCCTGCATCCTGCCTGCCCACAACTGCATGATGGTCAGGGCAGGATCATCCTCCATCCAGGGTATGGCCCACAAAGGGCGACCGGTCACCCTGGCGAAACCGGGATCGACCGGTGTGAATCCCACCTGTTGGTTAATGCAGCTCATCGGCCAGCTTTTGGGCAGGAACTGGTCAAACATCGAACGATCCTGGGCCGGGCCCAGCACCCATCCGCAGGTGGCAAGCTGAAACGGACTTCCTGCTGCCTCAACGGCTTCCCGGGCAGCATTCATATCATCCACCGTCAGTTGCAGATGCTCCCGGGTGTTCCCGCTCCAGGTCCAGTCTTCCGGTGTCCAGAACCAGTAATAGTCAATCGGGTAATTCCGTTTGATCCATTCAAACATCCCGCTGTAGTAATCTGAGGTTTTGACCTCCGGATTTTTGTCTTTCACCTTTTTCGGCACCGTCAGCGGGGTTTCTGTTCCAACACAGGTGTGAACGCCCAGTTCTTTTGCATAACCAAAAACATCTCCGAAGAAATTCCCGGTTGAATTGAAAAGATCGATTTCTTCCCTTTCCCCGGCCGGCCAACTGTTTATCCCGATCATATAATCGGTTCCGTAACGGTCATTTTCAAACAGGGTACCCAATTGATGTGAATAATCTTTTGTCAGCGTTGCAGCATAAGCCCAGATACCGCCGGTGTTGGTATAATGGCGGGCAGGATAGGCTGATTTGACCGTCCCGTCCGGATTCAACTGGTCCCTGGTGCCGATCCACACCAACGGTTCAGGTCCGACCGAACCTTCGGGATAAGTATGCAATCCGAAAAAATTCATTTTCATTTTCACCATCTGGGAAAAACAGGCTTTGTAATCCTGCTGGGTCCACCAGTCGGGCCCTTCGGGAAAATCATGAAACGGATTGATACCCCGGATTTCAAATAACGGCCGGCCGGTTTCATTCATTTCCCCGAGCCTTGCCGGTATTCTTCCATCGGGTATCACGTCGCCATGCAGGTAAAACCGCACCCCCAGTTTTTCTGCAAAGGCATAAGCCCCGTACAGTGTTCCCAAAGCGTTTCCACCCGCAATAATTACCCTCACTCCGGCTGGTCCTCCCCCGGATTTCAGGGTATATTCCTCATCCTTCAATTGATTGATTGATTCCAACTGATCCCGGGTGATCAGGCCATCCGGCACATCCTGCCCTTTTGCCATAATCCAGATCAGCTTCTCCGGGATCGCCCGTCCTTCATAAACCTGAACCGGTAACAGTTGACCGGTCCTGACGTACCAATACCTGCGTACCTCATGGGCAGCCATTCCGATCCGGGCATCTGATCCGGAGGGATAAAGGACCACCGGCAGGTCAGACCTGGAACACGAGGTCAGCACAAGTACAAGGAACAAAAAGCATCGTATGGTTTTCATAGCACCGGGAATCAAAGTCTTTCATTTACCACATTGTTATAGATCGATCCGAAGTAGAATCGCAGCCCGATTTCTCCTCCGACCTGGAAGGTGGTCGGCAGTTTCCGGGAATTGAGCAGGAGTTCTTCGAGCGAAACTTCATCTTTTGGCAGGTACAGCTGGTTATGGACGCTCTCGGCATACAACTCAAAATTCACCGACAGTCCTTTGCTGATCCGGACAGACAGATCGGCCTCGGCATTCAGATTGAAATTCCGCAGGTCATTCAGGTAACCTTCATATTCCAGCACGGCCTGGATTTCACCCCAGGGTTGGACCAATTCAAGCTCAACGCTTAGGTTGTGTTCAATCAGCCGGTCTTCCATCCTGCTCAGGAAGGTGGTGTCCCTGTATTTGTACCAGGCAGGACCCAGATAGTAAGCCGCTGTGAAAATTTTTTGATCCGCATCCTTCCAATCGAAGAAATTGTACTCAATGGCCGGTTTGGCCGAAAGTGACAAATCGGTATTGATATACGTGCTTCTGCCCTGGCTGAGGAAAAGCCCGGTTGAAAGATGGGCGTTGATCGCATAGACTATCTTTGAATTCAGGTTTTGAACCATGTTAAAGGAACGATAAATTTCATTCTCATTTTTTTTGAATGTCCTGGTTGAATACTGGTAAGAGAGACTATTCCTGCTCAGCCATTTGTCGGTCAGCCTGTCGGCCTGCAATGATCCCGAGAAGCTATAGCTTGATTTGCTTTCTTCAAGGTCAAGCCCACCCGTAGTTGTGACACGGAAAACCCAGAAATCCCAAGGGTCCTTGTCCCTGCCCGTGCTTAATACCGGCTGGTTAGATTCGGTCTCATAATCGATAGCCATCCGGTCAAGCACCGGGGTTTCACTCAGGTAATGAAGCAACCCGATTTCAAGAGTTTTTCTAAACCGGATCCGGTCCATGTCATCCGTATCCCCCGGGTTGTGAATGAAGGAGAGTCTGAAATCGCTCTGGTTCCTGCCGGGTCCACTGTAAAAGTTCAGAAAATATTTGTAGCCGGCCCCGCTCAGCTGCAATGTGGTTGCAATCACCTGAACATCTGCAAGTTTCGGATCATTGACGAAATCAATGTATTTAATGCTCCTGCGCAGGTAATTGAAGTCCTCGACATCCCCTTCGACATACACCCGCACAACCTGGTCGGGTTTTAAGGCCAGGCCCGGCTCCTGAGCCGATAGCGCGCCCGATAAGCAAAGGAACAGGATCAGGTTAACGGTCGTAGATAATTTCATAATCGGTATAATTTGGTTAGAAAGACCGCGTAAGTTACGATCAGAAAAAGAAAAACAAGATGATGCAGATTATTTTGATCAGATTCCTGCGTCAGGCCATACCCGGAGGTGTTCTGAAATGAACCGGATGATCTCCTGGTTTTCCTCCTTTCCATTCCCCCTGATTTCCATGGGTTGGCCGAAATGCATGTAGATCGGTTTTTCCCGGTCGAGCCCGCCCAGTTCCCGGATGTGCTTCCCATTTTTCCAGAAATCCGTTTTTATGGCTATCGGAATAACCCGTACCCCGGCTTTGGCGGCCAGTTTCACCGCCAGCGTGTTGAAATCGGAAGGTACGAACTCCGTTCTCCGGGTATGCTGTGGAAAGATCACGATCGAGATCCCTTCGGACAGCAGCTTCTGGCCTTTGGTCAGAACTTCGGTGAGATCCTGCCTGGAATTTTCCCGGCTGACAATGATGGGATCGCGCGAACGCATGACGGGGCCAAAGATCCAGCTGGTGACCAGGGGTTCCTTCACCACGAAGGTCACCCTCATAAGGGGCGCAATCAGTCCCGGGAAAATCATGGTCTCCAGAGTACTCATGTGGTTGCTGACAAAAACGACGGGCTTTTGACATTCCCTCAAGTGTTCCATTCCGGTGATATGGAACCGGCCCCCGCATCCTTCCATCAGTTTGAGCATCCGGTCGGAAGAACTGATCCATTCTTCATCGGTATAAACCCTTCTCTGGCATTTTCCACGGGCATCGAAGGTAATCTTCAGGAATCGCACCCGGAAGTCAAGGAGCCATCCGGGCAGGAGCTTATCCAGCCAAAACCTCCTGGTATCCGGAGGAGTATGGTAGCTGTCCTGGGGAATCATGAGATCTGATCTTTTGTGTAATGATACGCAATATCGTACTGATCGTCAAAATGCCTGATCGAAGAAAATCCTGACGGTCGGTCCCGGGTGGTCCGATCAGCACACCAGATTAGTAATAAACCTCCGGACCCGCTCCGGGTCTGTAGTCTTGATGGAGAATTCCGGTATTTGTGATAATCCTCCCATAAATACATTTTCACGGCGGAATGTCATCCGGCTGTCGACCTGATGTCTGAGCGTGGCATGATATTCACTGGCTCTGACCTGACCGGCAAAATCCCGGATATTGTTTTCATCGAGGCCTGCACCCGGCATGATGACCAGGTCGTCACCGGCCTGGCGGATCAGTTCCCGGATAAGCGGCACCGCTTCGATCACGGAATTTTTTTGTCCCGATGTTAAAATCCGATCGATTCCGGTTCGTTTCAGGTCTTCAAGCGCTTCAAGCGGATCCCGGGTCATGTCGAATGCGCGGTGGAATGTGACCGACATGGGTCGTGCCAGGGAAGTGATCTCCCTCGTGAGCGGAATATCGATCCGGCCATCCGGTGTCAGGAATCCGATGACAATCCCGTCGGCGCCGGCTTCCTTGCACCTGATGATGTCGCGTCTGATGATTTCCCGTTCGGAGCCGGAGTAAAGAAAGTCCCCTCCGCGCGGCCGGATGATCACGTGCAGCCGGATGTTCAGCATTTTCCTGGCCAGCTCAACGGCACCGATGCTGGGAGTCGTTCCTCCCTCGTACAGGTTATCGCATAACTCTACCCGGTAAGCTCCGCCTTCCTGGGCAGCGAGTGCCGAGGCCAGTGAGCCGGAGCAGACTTCGAGGATGGGGCTGGTGGATGGCATGGCAGTGATACGTGATACGTGATACGTGATGCGAAGAAATGACAAGTGATGAGTGAAAATGTGCTAATGTGCTGATGTGCTGGTTTTAACTTGAGCCTTGAATCTTGAGCCTTTACTTCCTGCCCTCCTGCCCTTCTGCCTTCTGCCTTCTATCTGTCAACCAGATAATATTCAACGGTTGTCACTACCCGGATGATCTTCTTGTACGGCGTGTTCATATCCCGGTCCTCAATAGTAAACAGCCCCTGGGTGGCTTTCTTGATCTTACCCACTTTGGAATTTGAGTCGACGGCAAATTTCTCGGCAGCCTGCCGGGCATTGACCGTTGCCTGTTCGATCATGCTCGGCTTGATCGAGTTCAATCCGGTATACAGATATTGGACCTGGCTTTCGTACTGGTTCTGGTTCAGGACGATTTCCTGTCCAACAAGATCGGTAAGCCTGGAAATAGCGGTATTCATTCTTGAGATCTGATCGGTCCTGACCGTCATCTGTCCCCGGCCGATGTACCGGAATTCAACATACTGGTTGTTTCCGCCATAAATGTTCGCCTTCTGGTCGTTGATGCCGATCATGCCGATCGTGATCTCCGGATCGGTGAAACCCACTTCCTTCAGAAAGCTCAGGATGATCTTCTGTTTCCGTTCCAGGGTGGACTGAAGCTGGGCGAGGTCATTGCTGGTCTCATTGAAGGTGATGGGCCAGACGGCCAGGTTTGCGTCCACCTCCATTTCAGCGAGGCCTTTGACCACTACAGAACGATCGAGTTTTTTAAATCGAATGACAGATTGTCCGGCAATAAAAGCCGCCAGGATGAATCCCGCTGCAAGGATGGATGCGGTCAGGACTTTGGAACCGTTTGAAGATGACATGGCACGTTACTTTAAATCTGTATAGATAAAGATAGAAAAAATCCGGTGTATAGATCGCAGTCTTAATGATTGCCTGGTGCTTGTCCGTTACTTTTTAAGTAGTTGCAATATAATACCCTGAAGTAACGGATGCTCGACAGAAAGAGAGCAAATCCGATACCGATGTACAGGATCGAGAGACATTGTTTGGGAATGGCGGAATTACGGAGAATAATACCCATACTGACCATAATGAGTACGATCAGGTAACTTTTCCATGACATGAAAGCGAAAGCACAGCTTTTTGCTTCCATTCCGGATATTCTTCTGAGGTTCTTGTCAACCACACGCAGAAATCCAAAATGGTGAATGATGAGGGCGGCAGCACCTCCGGCAGCCGGATAGACCCAGGCTGACGAGCCATGATAATGGATCAACCAGTCTATAGCAAAAGAATTAAGCAGGACAGCAACACCGATCCATAGCAATCCTGATATGAAGAGCAGAAAAGGTTTGCCTACCGCCGGTTTTAAACTGGCATTCATGCTTTCTAAAAAATCCAGGGAATAAACCGTTTCGATCTTTTCATGTAAGCCCGATAATCGTCGCCGAAAAATGCAATATCCTCTTTTTCCTCAGTGACGGCTGTCAAATAAAGAAAAACAGAGGCCAGTCCGGCAAATACGAGTGAAAGGGGACCGGGATTTTTCATGGCTATTCCCCATGCCAGGATGAGGAGGGAAGAGTACATCGGATGGCGGATGTAATGGAATATCCCGGTGGTGACCAGGTGGGTGGTGCTTTCAAATCCAAACAGAGAAGGATCTTTCCTTTGTTGGTCGATCCGGTGTGCCTTTTTAAGCTGGTACACGCCGGCCAGCACCGGGTAACAGCAGGTTACCAGAAGGATCCATGACAGGATCTGGTGCCACGACAGGTAGTCCCGGAACCAGACCGGGACCTGCCAGATAAACAGCCAAAGGATGCATTCCCAGGCCAGGAACCGGTAAAATCCATGGTTCTTCACACTCCAGATCGAGCGCCAGGAAATCCATACCACGGGGATCGAGACGATGGCGAAAGCAAGAAGTTGGATAGGCAGGTGTTCCATGGCATTGAAAACAAGGCAAAAGGTACAAGGCAAATAGCAAAAGTAAGTAACAAGTATAAAAGTAAAAAGCTTATGACTAACCTCAGACTTCAGTCTGGGGACACAGATGAACAAGGCAGGAGGGCAGAAGGGCAGGAGGGTTGTAAGGAAAGGCTCAAGGCTCAAGGCTCAAGTTACAATCAGCACATCAGCACATCTCCACTTTTCCACTTTTCCACTCTTCCACACTTCCACATCATCCCATCTCCCCTTCATCACTCTTCAGTCCGCTACGCCGGAGCAATGCGTCCACATCCGGCTCCTGGCCCCGGAAGCGCTTGTACAGGATCATCGGGTGCTCGCTGCCGCCTTTTTCCAGGATGTTCTCCCGGAAGGAGCGGGCCACATCGGGATTAAAAATCCCTTTCGCCTTGAACAGTTCAAATGCATCGGCATCAAGCACTTCGGCCCATTTGTACCCGTAGTACCCGGCAGCGTATCCCCCGGCAAAGATATGGGTGAAGGCCGGGCTGAAAGCGCTTCCCTCGAGCCTGGGAAACAGCCGGGTCTTTCCGGTCGCTTCCTGTTCAAAAGCGATCACATCGCCTTCGAAGGGAGCAGGCAGGGTATGCCAGGCCATATCGCAAAAGCCAAAGCCCAACTGGCGTTCAGTGGCATATCCTTCAAGGAAGTTTCTCGATGCGACGAGTTTGTCAAGCAGTTCCTTGGGGATCTTCTCCCCGGTCTCGTAATGGACGGCAAACCGGTCGAGCCACTCTTTCTCTGTCACCCAGTTTTCCATGATCTGGGAGGGCAGTTCGACGAAATCATGGTAGACGCTGGTTCCCGAAACTGACGGGTAGGTGCACTGTGAAAGCATTCCGTGCAGGGCATGACCGAACTCGTGGAGAAAAGTGTTCACTTCATCGAATGTCAGGAGGGACGGGCGGCTGGCGGTGGGCTTGGTGAAATTGCATACGATGGAAACATGGGGCAGGAGACGCTTACCCGTTAAACGGCTCTCCCCCCGGAACTCGGTCATCCAGGCGCCGCCCTGCTTGCCTTTTCGGGGAAAGAAATCTGCATATAACAGCGACAGGATGGTTCCGTCACCGTCGATCACTTCATAAACCTTTACATCCGGATGATAGACAGGAAGCGTGGTTATCTGCCTGAAAGTCAATCCATACAAATGATTGGCAAGGAGAAAAACGCCGTCGATGACCCGGTTCAATTCGAAAAAGGGCTTGAGCATCCTGTCACTGAAGCCAAACTTCTTTTCCTTCAGCTGTTCCGAATAATAGGCCCAGTCCCATGCCTGAAGCTCCAGCTCAGGTTCCTGGAGGCGGGCGAACGCCTGTACCTCATCAAACTCGTGTAGGGCGGCGGGACGGGCAGCCGCGTGCAATCGTTCAAGGAAACTCATGACCCGGCCTGGTGTTTCCGCCATTTTGGTGCGAAGCTGGTGGGTGGCAAAGTCGGGCTCTCCCAGCATCCGGGCCAGACCGGTCCTCAATGCCAGAATCTCTTTCACCCGGATCTTGTTGTCGTGCTCACCCCCCTCGTTGGACCGGAAAGCAAATGCACGGTAAAGCTTTTCCCTCAGATCGCGCAGCGCTGAATATTTCATGAAAGGGACGTAACTCGGGGCATGAAGGGTAAAGGCCCATCCTGCAAGATCACGCTCCCCGGCTTCCTCTGACGCCGAGTCCCTGACAAAATCGGGCAATCCCGCCAGGTCGGTCTCCTCTGTCAGGTGGAGGACGTATCCATTCGTTGCGGCAAGAACATGCTCGGCGAATTCCAGCTCGAGCAGGGCCAGCTTTGACCGTATCTCAGCGAACTTGTTTTTGTCCGGTTCATCGAGCAAGGCGCCGTTCCTGACAAAATCGCGGTACCCGTTCTCCAGAACGGTCAGCTGCTCAACTGTTAAAGGATTGTCCGGCTTAGGTTTCCGATTATCAAAACAATGATCGTACAATATCCTGACCCGCTCAAACAATTTGCTGTTCATCAGAAGGCGGCTTGAAAAATTCGTGATCAGCGGACTGGCCTTTTGCGCAATCCTCTGAAGTTCATCCGAAGTTTCCGCATGGTTCAGGTTAAACAGGATATTGGTAACCATACCCAGGCGTTCACTGCCAACTTCCAGCGGAAGGAGGGTGTTGTCAAAAGTTGGCTCTTCCGGATCCGAAACCACCCGCTTGATGCCCTCTTCAGCTTCGCGGATCAGCTCCTCAATCGCCGGTAGGAAATGTTCATTCCGGATACGATTAAAAGGAACTGCTTCATATTGACTATCAAACGATTGTAATAACGGATTCTGATCAGTGGCCATGCGGAAGTTTTTTCAACAAATTTATCGAATGTAACACTACCGGCGGGAAAATGGATAAATTCGGGCTAAAAATCACCCTGATGTCCCGTCTTTTCTTTTTCCTTTTTCCTTTTTCCTTTTTCCTTGCCGCCTGCAGCTACCTCCCCGAAGAGCAGGCCATTCCTGACGTCATATCCATCTACGAATACCGTGACTATATCGAGATCAATCCGACGAGCAACCGGTACTCCAAGACCGGCCTTGTCTTTTACCCGGGAGGATTGGTCGATCCTCATGCCTATATCGAGCCCTTGTCTTACCTGGCCATTGCCGGCAAGGGGCACAAGGTGGTCATTGTCAAAATGCCCGGGAACCTCGCTCTCCTCGACGCCAACCGGGGGGCATGGATTTACGATGATTTCCCTGATGTCAGGCAATGGGTGATAGCAGGACATTCGCTGGGGGGGGTGATGGCCTGCTCAACGGTTGAGAAAAATCCCGATTATTTCGAGGGAATCATCCTGATGGCGTCCTATCCTCAATCATCCACCGACCTGAGCGGCTGGAACGGTTCGGTTCTTTCCCTGAGGGGGCAATTGGACGGGCTGGTCGACAGCTTGACGGTCGCATCTTGCGAAACCCGCTTGCCTGTCCCCTGTCACATAAACCGCCGGGAAGATTTTCCGACCGACACCTTCCCCAAAACCGTATATTTTACCATACCGGGGGGAAACCATAGTCAGTTTGGAAATTACGGCACCCAGCAAGGTGATGGAGTAGCCACGATCAGCCGTCAGGAGCAGTATGCCGAGGTCAGTTCCCTGATCCTGAAGTTTCTAATCATAAACAAATGGGAATATGACAAGTAGAAAGCTTTGTCTGATCGTTGCCCTGTTCCCGTTCGCCATCCTGTTGCAGGCCCAGGATTTCGACTTGTCCCTGCGGGTATATCCATCTACCTGGTACAACGGTTATTTCGAGCCGGGGACGGATGGAGGCGGCCTGGTTCTCGCCTGGCATCCCAAACTCGACGACAGGACCCGGTTCATCGTCTCCGGAGAGTTCGGCGTCTTGAAAACACGGAACGAATGTTATGCCGGACTGGGTTTTACCCGGATTATTCTGGCCGGGAACCACATTACCCTCTCGGGAGGAGCCGGACTGCTGAATGGCTTCGGTCTCTACCGCCCGAAACTACTCTATGCGGGAGGTGCTGAAGCCTATATGAGGTTTGATTACCGGATCGGCAAAAAAGCCTCCCTTTTTGCCCTCATCGGTGCCCGGTACACGCTGTGTCCGGGCTACCGGAAATACGGGGTGTGGAGGTATAGCTCATGGCCGGTGGGGATTGGAATGGAACTTTAAGGCAGAGGGCAGAAGGCAAAAGGCAGAAGGAAAGGAAAAAGGAAAAAGGAAAAAGGAAAAAGTTATGGAGAAGCGATCATTAAACATCCGGGAAGAGGAGATCCGCGATTTGGTAAAAAACTGGGGTTATAGCATCGTATCGAACAAAATCTCCGTGGAAGGAAAGAGGGTTGGTTTCATGTACCGGGAGGAGCGGATGGACAAGGAAGACAGCGGATGGCGGTTCCTTTCCGGAACGGAAACCGATGAATACCTGGATGATCCGGACAATAGCAAAGTCCTCGCAGTCAATGTAGTTGCCAACTTCGATCCAGCCATCATCCCTTACCTGAAGAACAAGATCGGAACGGAATGGGAACGGGTGGAGGGAAAGGAGGAATTCGTTCAGATCAGTGAATCGTGACTCGTGATTCGTGAATCGTGATTCGTGACTCGTGAATCGTGACTCGTGAATCGTGACTGGTGATGCGACAGTCCCCGGACTGAAGTCCGGGGTTAGTCATAGGGGATGGCGGTAAATCCCCAGACTGAAGTCTGGGGTTAGTCAAACATCACTTTTTCCTTTTTCCTTTTTCCTTTTTACTTTCCTTCTGCCTTCTGCCCTCTGCCTTCTGCCTTATTCCTGGTATGACGTAGCCCACGTCGAGCTGTAAAGTGCATTCAGCACCCGCTGGCCTTTTTCTTCGGGTGAGAGTTTCTCATATTCGGCCCTGGCCTTTTCATTCCGGATGCGTTTCTCTTCCTCTATGCGCTGGACCATGTGCTGATGGATCCGTTGGATCCTGTTCTGCAGGAAATGTTGGGCGACCAAGGGAAACAATTCAAGCAGCAACTCTTCTTTTTCGGTTTGTGCCAGCCGCACCCCGGCCAGATCATCTTCCGGATTGGGCTGTTTCTGATAGCCGGCCGTATCGAAAGGGATCTCCTCGCGATGACCGCATATCTTTTCCCTGAAATCGGGATCCACCGGGATCGGGGTCTTGCCATAGGAGCCCTTGACCAGGTTCACGAACTGTACCGAGTTGGTGGTGAACCATGGATGATCCTTGCTTTCGTCGATTACGCAATTGACTGCCTGCACTCCTACTATCTGGCTTGTCGGAGTTACCAGCGGAGGGCATCCCGATCTGACCCTGACCTCCGGTACCAGTTCAAGGGCCCTGTCGAGCAGTTTGTCCAGGTTGAGCTGCTTCAGTTGCGCCAGCATATTGGTGTACATCCCGCCTGGGATCTCTGCCTTTCTTACATTTTCGTCGGGTCCGGGCAGGTTGAACCAGAATTCGATCGCATGGCAGCATTCGAGAAGATCCTTCTCATCTCCCCGCCTGGCAGCCTCAATGGCTCCATTGAATTTCTCATCGACCAAAGCCGGCAGTTTGTAGTCGGACAGCTTGAAATCCCTGGGCATCACTCCCCCGGTATCAAAAGCCGCGAGCTCCTTCCGGATCTCCTTTAGCTCGGCGTTGATCCGGGTGACCGTTTTCCGGTCAACGCCGGTATGGATGCCGAGCTTATCGGCAAAAACCTGGATCAGTTCAAAGGCAGGAGCAGCCGTACCGCCCGAAAAGTTCAGGATCGATGTGTCCACAATATCCGCCCCGTTCAGAATGGCCATTAGAGTGGAAGCCAGGCCGTATCCGGGCGTGCAGTGCGTATGGAAATCGACCGGGACCTTAAGGGATTGTTTCAGACCCTTGACCAGCTCCCCGCTTTGACCCGGCGGTATCAGACCGGCCATGTCCTTGACGGAAATCATGTCGGCTCCCATTTTCTCGAGCCTAATGGCCAGGTCGATGAAATAATCCGTAGTGAAAATATCCTGCGGGAGTTTTTTGCCTCCGAAAAAGGCTTTCAGCTTGTCCCTGGCCGTGAAATGCGGATCCACCGTATAACAGACCGCACAATCTGCAATACCGCCGTTTTCCTTTACGAACCGGATCGTTGAAGCCATGTTGTCAACATCATTCAGCGCATCAAAAATGCGCATGATCCTGATACCTGATTGAATGGCCAGACGGTTGAACCCTTCGATCACCTCATCGGGATAAGGGCTGTAGCCAAAGAGGTTGCGTCCGCGGCTGAGGGCGGTGAGGCATGTGGTATCTTCCATGACAACCTTGATCTTCTCGAGCCTCTGCCAGGGATCCTCATCCAGGTAACGCATGACAGAATCCGGCACGGCACCTCCCCAGACTTCCATGGCATAAAACCCGGCATTCCGGTAAAGAGGCAGGACACGGTCAACCTGCGCCTGGTTCATCCGGGTTGCAAACAGCGATTGCTGTCCGTCGCGCAGTGTAACGTCACGAATCAGTAATTTCGAATTCATTGCATTCTCTTCTAATCCTGATACTTACCAAACCGGTAACAATTTGTATCCTCGTCAGTAAAGTTCCGAAAAATAGGCCGGTTGTCCCTCTCTTTCTATGATATATATCACGCCAAGCAACCTCATTGGGTTTAGTGACGGATATCAGGATCAGGAATGTCAAATCCGATTACCTTTACGGCGTTTTTTTTGCTAAACCATGATTCTGCCGGCCTCAAGAACCTCCGTTTTAAGGATCGCCGTGATCCTTCTCTCTCTGCTTGTTATTCCCCTGAGTGCCTTTGCAGCCGGTACCGGTATCATACCCTCGATAGGACCGGTCAGGGTGGAATTCATCCTGTTTGCCGTAACCCTGATCTGCGTGGCTGTCTTTCACCACCAAACGATGTATGTAGC
>Ga0208828_1000281_pt1 | contig 23217 bp, 16 predicted proteins | sample Kivu_160m_FD_185487 | JGI IMG/M metagenome (GOLD analysis project Ga0208828, IMG submission 185487) | Freshwater microbial communities from Lake Kivu, Western Province, Rwanda to study Microbial Dark Matter (Phase II) - Kivu_160m (SPAdes)... | ecosystem: Environmental > Aquatic > Freshwater >... | reverse complement strand
CTGATATAATTCATAGTATCATATATAGCCAAGCCGGCAGAGACGCTTCCTCCCGGCGAATTGATATAGACCATAATATCCTTATCAGGGTCTTCATATTCGAGAAACAGCAACTGTGCGATTATCAGCGACGACATCTCGTCGAAAATCGGTGTTCCGATAAATACGATTCTTTCTTTCAGGAGGCGGGAATAAATATCATAGGCACGTTCGCCTCTTGAAGTAGATTCGACGACAATCGGGACGAGCTGGTTTTTTATAATTTCGGATTTATCGAGTTCCGTAGTGATAAAGTCCTTATTTTTTTTAATAATATTTGTAAAATCCATAGGGATTAAATTTAATTAAACAATAATTTTACTATCTTCTTTATCTTCTTTATTTTCCGATTTAATCACTTCCTCAGTCTCCGTAATCTTAGCATTATCTATTATGAAGTCAAGCAGTTTATCGCTCAATATTGATTCCTGAATTCTTTCATTCGATTTAAAATACTGGATTAGTTTATCAACCGGAATATTAGTTTTTTTCGTACGCGTTTCGGCAAATTTTTTATAATCTTCTTCAGTCAGTGTAATATTTTCCAGTTTAATAATTTTATTTTTTATTTCATACCATTTGGCGCTCAAAATCGCTTTAGTTCTTTTTTCCTTTCTGAATTCCTCCTCGTCGAAGTCAATTTTTTCTTTTCTATGCGAGAGTTCTTGTTTATAATCTCTTACCATTCCGTCGAGCACAGTATTAACATAGATATCCGGCACGGAAACGTCATTAAGTTTAATTAATTCATCTATTGCATCATTCCGTAATTCTTCTACGAAATAGGTATTATAATAGTTCAGCAAATCCTGTTTAATATTTTCGCGGAATTGTTCGATAGTTTTAACATTTTCATCTTTAGTAATTTTTTTAAAATACTCTTCATTCATTTCGGGATAAATGACTTTTTCGACTTTTTTGCAATGAATTTTCATTTTAACCGGTTTTTCGCCGCCGAATTCGACATCGGCGATTCTTTCTTCATTTTCCTTAATATTTTTGAGAGCATCAAGGAAAGATTTACCCATCGAAGGATTTTTCAGATAGATTCTGAGGTCCGACATTTTTTCGCCGATAAGAACATTACCCGTGTCATCCAGATTCTGCACATCCACAGTAACGATATAGTCATCATCGACCGCCTGTCCGTCAATTTCCTTAGTAGAATTTCTATAATTAATGCTATTAATTTCCTCGTCGAGAGCTGAATCATCAATCTTAGGGATTTTTTTAGTTAGTTCGATACCTTTATAATTTTCGACAACAATTTCCGGCATTATTTCAAATTCAATTTTGAAATACAATTTTTCCTTCGGTTTATAGTCGAGGTCAACGAGTTTAGGGTTTCCCAGGACATTAATTTTATTCTCATCCACATATTTTCCGAATTCATCGTTAGCGATATCTTCGGTAGCGGAGTATTCGATAGATTCGCCGTACAATCTTTTTACATATTCGAGCGGGGCTTTACCTTTTCTGAATCCTTTAATTTCGGCTTTTTTTCTATATTTTTCATACGCCTCATTAAAATGAGGGATAAGGTCTTCATAGGACAGGGTAAGTTCCATTTCTCTTTTAAACTCACCAATTTCTTTTATATTAATATCCATTTAAAAAATTTAATTTAAACTTTTAATTTACTTAATACTTAAAAAAGTTACAATGCAAAACAAAAGGTGAAGCGATTTATCAGTGAGCGGTGAACTGTGTTAAATGATAAATGTTAAATGATAAATGTTAAATTGAAAAGAAGTGAAAAGTGAGAAGTGAAATGTGAAGAGGGATTAGCTGATGGCTCATGGCTGATGGCTCATAGCTGATGGCTGATAGAAAAAAAAATATCAGTTATCAGGGTTCAGCGGGAAGGGGTGATATACTTTTGTTATACTTTTGTTATACTTTTGTTATACTTTTGTTGTACTTTGTTGTACTTTTTAATTCTGCTAAACTATTGATAAATAATAACATGGCATTTTTTAATAATTTTCAGAAACATCAAAAACAAGTGTATTTTTAAATATTTCAAAAAATTGTATTACTTTTGTATTACTTTTGTTATACTTTTTCATTTTATATATATGTTTTATCAGCATTATATATATTGTAAATTTTTTCATTTCGGATTACAGAAAAATTCAAGAGACATGTCATTAAGACTGAGGTTATAAATCCGGATTCTATCGAGTTCATCATCAAGAATATTAATTTTCATAAAAAATATTTTGAATAAATATAATAAAAAAGTTCTTTTGATTTTCGTATTTAAAATTTTGAACATAAAGCAAAAATTTATTCGTGATAAATCCTATTATTTTTTTAGCACTGAATTTTTAAAAATAAAATTCATTTTTGTATACCGCAATAAGTAATAATATAAATTACTTGATTAATCTGCAATTTATTGTTAATTTTTATTTTTAATAACTCAATCGTATTATATAGTTCAAGAAGATAGAATTAAAAAGTTGTCATGATTTTCCGAGTAAATTAACACAATAAATCAGCAATAAGTATTTCATTATTATAATTTCCATAATAACGTATGGCAATAAAAAAATCCGAATTATACAGTTCACTCTGGGCAAGCTGCGATGAACTCCGCGGCGGGATGGACGCATCACAATACAAAGATTATGTACTTGTGATGTTGTTTATCAAATATATCAGCGATAAATACGCAGATGTTCCCTTTGCTCCGATTACCGTTCCGAAAGGTTCAAGTTTCACAGATATGGTTGCTTTAAAAGGCAAGCCTACAATCGGAGACGATATAAACAAAAAAATAATTGCTCCAATTGCCAAAGCAAATAATCTCACGGGAACAATAGACGTTGCAGATTTTAACAACAGCGATAAACTCGGCAGCGGAAAGGATATGGTTCAAAAATTGTCTAATCTAATAGCAATTTTTGAAAATCCCGAACTTGATTTCTCAAAGAATAAAATAGAAGGCGATGATATTCTCGGAGATGCATACGAATACCTAATGAAACATTTTGCAACGGAAAGCGGAAAAAGCAAAGGGCAATTTTATACACCAGCGGAAGTAAGCCGTATAATGGCAAAAGTAATAGGTATTTCTCCCGAAAATTCCAAATCCGAAACGACGGTTTACGACCCAACCTGCGGTTCAGGTTCTTTATTACTCAAAGTAGCTTATGAATCGGAAAAAAGTATTTCCCTATACGGTCAGGAAATGGATGTTGCCACTGCCGCACTTGCACGAATGAATATGATATTACATAATTATCCTACTGCCGAAATCAAACAAGGAAATACTCTCGCTAATCCATTATTCCTGAATGATAATTCGTCTCTGAGAACATTCGATTACGTTGTTGCAAATCCCCCGTTCAGTTACAAATCATGGAGCAACGGAGTAGATGCGGTAAACGACCAACACAGGAGGTTTCAGGATTACGGTATTCCGCCGAAAAAAAACGGGGATTACGCATTCCTGCTTCATTTAGTACGTTCTTTGAAAGACGGAGGAAAAGGAGCGATTATAATGCCTCACGGTGTATTATTCAGAGGAAGTTCGGAAGCAGTCATCCGCGAAAAATTAATTCGTAAAGGATACATAAAGGGAATCATCGGTTTACCGCCGAATCTTTTTTACGGAACAGGAATCCCCGCATGTATAATTATTCTCGATAAACAGAATATAAACAGAAAATCAATTTTTATTATTGACGCATCGAAAGGATTTATGAAGGACGGAAATAAAAACCGCCTGCGTGAACAGGATATTCATAAAATTGTGGATATATTCAATAATCAAATTGAAATCGAAGGATATTCCGCAATAGTTCCATTCTCAAAAATTGAAGAGAACGAATTTAATCTGAATATTCCGAGATATATAGATAACCAGAAAGCAGAGGACATACAGGATATAGAAGCCCATCTGCTCGGCGATATTCCTAACTTCGACATAGATGCTTTAAATACTTACTGGGAAGTATATCCCACATTAAAGAATGAATTATTTTCAAGAAGTAAAAGAAAAAATTACTCAAAGCTAAAAATATCTGAAGACAAGATAAGAGAAAAAATATTTTCAAATCCCGATTTTATCGCATATAATAAGAAAGTAAATAAGGTTTTTTCAAATTGGAAAAATAAAAGTACCGAGATATTAAAAAATATCGATAAAGGAATAAGACCAAAAAAACTTATTCATGAACTCGGCGAAGATTTATTAGCTCATTTCAAAGGACTAAATCTAATTGATAAATATGATGTCTATCAGTATCTGCTTACCTACTGGGTGGAAACAATGCAAGATGACATATATGATATAGCAGAAGACGGCTGGAAAGCGGGAAACGAAATCGAATGGGACGAAAAGAAAAAGGACTTTGAAGGAAGACTTATTCCTCAGAAACTTATAATAGAGCGATATTTCCCGAAAGAGCAAAAAGCACTGGAAGAACCGGAATCAACTCTTGAAGAATACAAATCCCAGCTTGAAGAAATTGCGGAAGAATACGGAGGTGAAGAAGGATTACTCAGCGAAGTAACAAGCGATTCAGGGAAGATTTCCAAAAGCAGCGTCCTGAAAAGAATTAAGGAATTAGAAGAAGAGAAGAGAGAAGAATATCCCCTGCTTGCAGCTGATGCATCAGGAAAAAAGAAGTCAGATGAGGAACTGATGCAGGAAGAAACAGATGAATTAAGCATATTAAAGAAATATTCAGAGATACAGGATAAAATAGATTTGTTCAATAAAAAAATAAAAAAACTAAACGAAGAATTATCCGAAAAAGTCCGAAAAAAATATCAGGAACTTAAAATTGAAGAAATAAAAGACATTGTAGTGGAGGAGAAATGGATGACAAGACTTTATAATGATATTCAGGAAGAAATGAGACGAATAAGTCAGAAATTAACACAAAGGATAAGAGAGCTTTCCGAACGTTATGAAACTCCGCTTCCCGTTTTAAACAAAGAAGTCAATGAATTAGAGAAAAAAGTATTTTCACATTTAAGAAAAATGGGATTTAAATGGAATTAGTAAAAGGGAAATATAAGAAAACTGAATTAGGATACATACCAATAGAATGGAATATAAAAAAACTTAACGAAATTGGTTCATTTAGAAAAGGACGAGGAATTAAAAAAGATGAGGTTGTTGATGAAGGACTCGCTTGCATAAGATATGGTGAATTATATACTCATCATAATGAATATATTAAAAAAATTAATTCATATGTTACATACGAAACATCAAAAACAAGTGTAACAATAACAAAAGGTGATATTCTTTTTGCAGGCTCTGGGGAGACGAAAGAAGATATTGGTAAATGTGCTGCTTTTTTAAACGAGGAAAAAACTTATGCAGGTGGAGACGTTATAATTTATACACCAAAAGATACAGACTCATTATTTTTAGGATTTCTTTTAAATCATAAAATAATTGCAAAACAGAAAGCTCAATTAGGTCAAGGAGATGCAGTAGTTCATATATACCCCCATAATTTAGAAAATGTTTTTATTCCTGTTCCTCTAACAATAGAAGAACAAACTGCAATTGCAGCAGCACTTTACGATATCGATGAATTAATTTCCGGTTTGGAAAAGCTCATTAAGAAAAAGAAAAACATTAAGCAGGGAGCAATGCAGGAATTGCTCAAACCGAAAAAGGGATGGATTACAAAAAAGTTTGGTGAAATTATTGTAAAAATTATAGATAACAGAGGTAAAACACCTCCACTTGCAAATAGCGGATACCCTCTAATTGAAGTAAATGCTATATATTCAAGTAATAAATATCCAATTTATAAGGAAGTATCAAAATTTGTGTCAAACACAACATACAAAAAATGGTTTCGAAATGGACATCCCGACATCGGCGATATCTTAATTGCAACAGTAGGTAGCGTAGGAGCTACTGTCATAATGAAAGAGCAAAAGGGATGTATTGCACAAAATATTATCGCTATTAAAATTTCAGATTTATATTCATCGGAATTTATATTTTACATTACAAAATCAGAAAAATTCTTACGGCAAATAAAAGCTGTCTTGATGGGTGCAGTTCAACCGAGTTTGAAAGTTCCGCATTTATTAAATTTTATTGTTGAATTACCTCAAATAAAGATAGAGCAGGAAGAGTATTCAAAAGTATTGAGTGATATGGATTCTGAAATCGATTTATTAGAAAATAAACTTGATAAATACATAATGCTAAAGCAAGGAATGATGCAAAATCTCTTAACAGGAAAAATAAGGTTAATTGATAATGGATAATTGATAATGGATAATTGATAATGGATAATTGATAATGGATAATTGATAATGGATAATTGATAATGGATAATTAAATATATGAGAGAGAATATAATAAAAGAGAAATCATTCAATTTTGCAATAAGAATTACAAAATTATATAAGTATTTAATAGAAGAGAAGAAAGAATATGTTACAAGTAAACAATTGCTTCGCTCCGGAACGGCAATTGGAGCTTTAATAAGAGAAGCAGAACAAGCAGAAAGTAAAGCAGATTTTATACACAAATTATCTATTGCATTAAAAGAAGCAAATGAAACAAATTATTAGCTTGAACTCTTAAAGAAATCCGATTTTCCGGATAACTCTCAATTCAAAAGTATTAATACGGATTGTGAAGAATTATTAAAATTATTAACCAGTATTATTAAGACAACTAAAACAAATTTAAAAAAATAATTTGTAATTGACAATTGATAATTGATAATGGATAATGGATAATGGATAATTGACAATTAATATGTTAATAATAATTTAAAACTTGAAAATAAAAATTTAATATCTTACCTTATGGTAACTTACCAAGTGGTAAGCAACTAAACGGTAATAAATTATGAAAACATCACCTTTTAAATTCGGCGTAGTAGTAAGCGACAAATCTTTTACCGACCGTGAGGATGAATTAAAGCATTTGAAAAGTAATTTTACAAACGGTATCAATACCATTATTATTTCTCCAAGACGATGGGGTAAATCATCACTGGTTGAAAAAACCGTCAATGAAATAAAATCAGAGCATAAAAATACAGTTTTTGTTTTAATAGATTTATTTACGGTAAACAGCGAAAAAGAATTTTACGAAAAATATGCCAAACAAACCATAAAGGCGACAACATCAGATTTCAAAGAAATTTTAAAAGAAGCTAAAAACTTTTTCAAAACAGTAATTCCAAAATTTCATTACAGCCCTGTCCCTGACCAAGACTTTACATTATCGTTAGATTGGAATAAAAGCGATAATTATACAGAAGACATTCTTGAACTGCCGGAAAGAATCGCTATGAAAAAGAAAGTTAAAATTTTTATTTGTATCGATGAATTTCAAAATCTTGCTAATATAAATGGATTCGAGGTTTTCGAAAAAAAACTCCGTGCACATTGGCAAAAGTTCAAGAACACCACATTTTGCTTATATGGAAGCAAAAGGCATATGATGAAGGAACTGTTTAACACATCCTCAAAACCATTTTATCGTTTCGGAGAAATTATTTTTTTAGAAAAAATATCAAAAAATAATTGGATTAATTTTATTACTGTATCTTTTTCAAGCAGCGGAAAGAAAATATCGTCAGATGCTGCATCAGAAATTGCAGACTTAATGCAGTGCCATCCGTGGTATGTTCAGCAATTATCTCATTATACATGGGAAAACTCGGAAAAAACCGCAGATAAAAAAGAAGTAAATAATGCATTAGAATTACTTTTAAGAACGAACTCTCCTTTATATATAAGAGATTGCGAGAGTCTAAGTTCGACACAGTTGAATTTTTTAAAAGCAGTGGCATCAAAAGAAAAAAATTTTTCATCAACAGAGACTATGCAAAAATTCAAACTCGGAACATCGGGAAATGTCGTAAAAATTAAAAAAATACTAACAGAGAATGATATTATAGATTTGACTAATAAAGAATATATATTTGTCGACCCTGCTTTTGAAATTTGGTTCAAAAAAGAATATTTATAATATTATTATTGAATTATGGCAAAAGTAGGTCAAATAGAACGAATAACGCAAAACCGAATTGTTAAATTGTTTGAAGAACAATTAGGTTATACTTACCTCGGAAATTGGGAAGACCGCACAGAAAACAGCAACATCGAAGAAGGATTACTTACCGATTATTTAAAACGCAAGGGCTATTCCGATAATTTAATTTCAAGGGCTATTTATGAACTAAAGAAAGCGTCATATAACTACAATGAGAGTTTATATACCAATAATAAAAATGTATACGGGTATTTAAGATACGGAATAAAGGTAAAGCCGGATGCGGGTGAAAACTTCGAAACTGTCGGATTATTTGACTGGAAGAATCCAGAGAATAATGATTTTGCAATAGCAGAGGAAGTAACCGTTCACAGCGAAAGAGACAAACGACCTGATATAGTAATATATGTAAACGGAATTGCTCTTGGAGTTATCGAACTTAAACGAAGCACAGTTTCCATCGGGAATGGGATAAGGCAGAGTATAGTAAATCAACGAAAGGAATTCATTCAAGATTTCTTTTCAACAGTTCAGTTCATTTTTGCGGGTAACGATACCGAAGGATTAAAATACGGAACAATAGGGACACCGGAGAAATATTATTTAAAGTGGAAAGAAGATGAAGAAGATACAGACATCATGATGCTCGATAAATACCTTATAAAAATGTGCAATAAGAAAAGGTTTTCAGAACTCATATACGACTTCGTATTATTCGACGGAGGGATCAAGAAACTTCCCAGACATCATCAATATTTCGCGGTTAAAGCTTCACAGGAACACGTCAGAAGAAGAGAGGGAGGAATTATATGGCACACTCAAGGCAGCGGCAAAAGCATAGTGATGGTAATGCTTGCAAAATGGATTCTGGAAAATTATCCAAATGCAAGGGTAGCAGTTATCACAGACAGAGAAGAACTTGATAAGCAAATCAAAAGAATATTTGACGACGCAGGAGAAGAAATTTACAGAACGAGAAGCGGAAAAGATTTAATGAATCAATTAGGACAGACAAAGCCAAGATTATTATGTTCTCTTGTTCATAAATTCGGTAAGAAGGAAGTTGATAATTTCGATGAATTTATTGAAGAGTTGAAGAGCAATCCAACGATTGTAAAGGGTGAATTATTTATATTCGTCGATGAATGCCACCGGACGCAATCCGGAAAGCTACACAAAACGATGAAAGCAATGCTAAAAAATTCCGTTTTCATCGGATTCACAGGAACTCCGCTTTTAAAAAAAGACAAGCAGACAAGTTTAGAAATATTCGGAAATTATATTCACACATATAAATTCAAAGAAGGAGTAAAAGACGAGGTTATTCTTGACCTGATATACGAGGCAAGAGACATAGACCAGAAGATTTCTTCACCTGAAAACATAGATAAATGGTTTGAAGCGAAAACGATAGGTTTAAACGAGTTTCAGAAATCCGAAATAAAGAGAAAATGGGGAACGATGCAAAAGGTATTAAGTTCCAGAAACAGAATGGAAAAAATAGTTAACGACATAACATTGGATTTTAGCACAAAGCCAAGATTAAATTCCTCTTACGGAAATGCCATTCTTATTGCATCAAGTATCTATGAAGCATGCAGGTACTATGATTTATTCCAGAGAACGGAACTTAAGGATAAATGTGCAATTATAACCTCATATAATCCCACAACGAGTGATATTGTTTCCGAAGATACAGGAACAGACACTGTTACAGAAAAAGAATTCATCTTCAAACTTTATAAGGATTTGCTTGGAAACAAATCAACAGAAAAATATGAAGACGATGCCAAAGAAAAATTCATTAAAGAACCGGCGCAAATGAGATTGCTTATAGTTGTAGATAAATTGCTGACGGGATTCGATGCTCCTCCCTGCAGTTATCTATACATTGACAAAAGCATGCAAGATCACGGGTTATTTCAGGCAATATGCAGGGTTAACAGGTTAGATTCGGAAGATAAAGAATACGGGTATATAGTAGATTACAAGGACTTATTTAACAAATTAGAAAATGCAGTTGCGGTATACACATCCGAACTGGATTATGACACATTCAGCAAAGAAGATTGTGATATATTACTCGAAAGCAGGTTAAAAAAAGGCAAAGAAAGGCTGGATAACACGCTGGAAGAAATCGCTCTTATTTGCGAGCCGGTATTACCACCGAAAGATACACTTGCTCATATAAGATATTTTTGCGGTAATCCGGAAAACGAAAATGATTTAAAGGCAAATGAAGTTAAAAGGACAGCGTTATATAAAGCCACCGTATCACTATTAAGAGCATATGCAAATATAAAAGATGAAATGACAGAGGCGGGATACAGTGAAACTGATAAAGCCGGGATATATAAAAAGGTTACACATTATTTAAGTTTAAGAGAGGAAATCAGAAAAGCAAGCGGAGAAACGATTGACCTGAAGACATACGAAGCAGATATGAGGTATTTAATAGATACTTACATAGAAGCAAAAGACGCAAAAACAATATCACCTTTCGGCGACATACCGCTCATAGATTTAATAGTAAAATCAGGAATTGCCGACGCAATAAAGAAATTACCCGAAGGAATCAGGAGCAAACGAGAAGCCGTTGCCGAGACAATAGAAAATAACGTAAGACAAAAAATTATCGAAGAATACATAATTGACCCGGCATTCTTTGACGAAATGTCAAAACTACTTGCTGAAATTATAAAAGAAAGAAAAGCAAAAGTCTTGGAATACAAAGAGTATCTTAAAAAAATTGCCGAATTAGTAAAGACAGTAACAAACAGAAAGAAAGCAGACACTCCAAAGGAGATAAATACAATGGCTAAAAATGCATTATACAATAATCTTAATAGGAGTGCAGAGCTTGCTATAAAAATAGACGAAGCCGTAAGGAATGTAAAGAAAGCTGATTTCAGGGGTAATCAGCAAAAGGAAAACGAAATTAAATCCGAAATTTACAAAATTCTGAAAGATAAAAATGAAACGGAGAGAATCTTTTCGATAATAAAGCAGCAGAAAGAATATTAATATGCAGAAGATAAAGATAGGAGATATCAGTATAGATGTAATTCAGAAAAATATTAAGAATATTCATTTAAGCGTTCATCCGCCTTCGGGGAGAGTGAGGATTTCGGCACCATCCAGAATAAATTTGGAAACCTTAAGGATATATGCAATTTCAAAAATCGACTGGATCCGGAAGCAGCAGAGAAAAATTAGGGGACAGGAAAGAATTGCTGCAAGGGATTACACGGAAAGAGAAAGCCATTACTATCTTGGTAAAAGATATCTGCTCCGGATATTCGAGCAAGAGGCAAAACCGAAAGTAATATTGAGACATGAAACAATAGATTTATATGTAAGGAAAAATTCAAGCAAACTCAAAAAGCGGCAAGTACTTGAATATTGGTACAGGGATAATTTAAGAAAAATCGCGACTGAATTTCTGGAAAAATGGCAAAAGGTTATCGATATAAAAGCAAACGAGTTACGCATAAAGAGAATGAAAACGAAATGGGGAACGTGTAATAAAAAGGCAAAAAGAATCTGGTTAAATCTTGAATTAGCAAAGAAACCGATACAATGCATTGAATATATTGTCGTTCATGAAATAATTCATTTAATCGAACGGAAACATAATGATATTTTTATGTTTCTGATGAATAAACATTTTCCGCAATGGAAGCATATAAAGGAAGAGCTTAACCGTTTTCCCCTTTCGCACGAAAACTGGGGATATTGAATAAACAGTCATACAGAACCATTTTATTCTTTACAAAAACGGGATTAAACAGTAACTGAAACATTTTTCATTTATTCTTACCGATGAGTAAATAAAAAGTTAAGAGTGAAAAGTCTCTTATACTGAAATTTGCAGAGGGGTTTGGAGGTGATTATTCGCCGTTGTCGGAGAAGCCTAATTTGATTGTTTCCTCTTCTTCCTTATAGCTCTGGCAAAATCCTTTGTATGAAATTTTAATGAAAATGTTTATGTAATCTCTTAAATCATATCCGGGCTCTAAAGTGTTTAATATTTCGAGCTGCTTTATTAAATTAACTATGAATGCTCCGGTCACTTTCTTCTTTTTTAAATCTTCCAATAACTGATCATCGAACAGTGAAATAATTTTTTCGTTTCTGCAATTTGAATTGATTATATCCGAATAGTTGCTCTTGCTTATTTTCCCGAAATCAATTATAAGGTCGAATCTGCCGGGTCTCGACGCTGCTTTGTCTATTAACTCCCTATCGTTAGTCGTGCAAAGTAAAAATATGCTGCTTTTGCAAAAACCATCGAGTTCCTGCAGAAAATAACTAAGCCTGACATCGCCTAAATGCATGCTTCTGTGCCCAATGAGTAAATCCAGGTCGTCGAGACATATTATCGAAGGAGTAAGTATCTTTGCAAAATCGAATACACATTTAAAGTTTATTTCACCTTCGAGTAACATTATTGTTGCATTTCCGTAACACATATTAATTAACGTCCTGACCGTTTTTGTCTTCGCTGTCCCCGGGATACCGCATAACAGATATCTTAATCCCATTCCCAACAGATTGAAGTTACAGACACAATTTTTGAATTTTAACAATTCGAATTTCGAAACTTCGGGAATAAAAATTTTATCCATAGTCTCTGTTTCGAATTCCTTACGACTGACTAACTTAATATCTATTCTTTCATCGTTGTCGAAAATGAGTTTTATGATTTTGTTTTTATAAACCGAATGGTTTATCGATTGATTGATTAAATGCTCCAACAGATCTTTTGTTCTGAATGATCCGCTTTCCGTTCCTAAAACCGCTATATAATAATTTATCGATGTTCTGTAACCCTGATTGTTGATTATAGAATACACGGAAACCTGATATGAACTTCCAAGATATTTTATACTTGCTATTACTATATCATTTTCGACGTTTGCATGACCTTCGTCGGTCATTCCGGATATCTGCGGTACTATTGCTATCGGGTTGGACGTGGAACCGATGCCGAAAAAATCGACAATGTTGATTTTTTCATCGTACAGAAATTTTTTATGCAAACGGTATAAATACGTTTTTAAGAAGTCGTATGTAAATAACAGAATGCTTCTCTGATAAAAAAGATAAATTCCATTCCTTACGTTGTTTGCTATTGCTTTCGACAAATCAATTTCATCATCCATAAATTTACCGTCGTATAAAAATCTTTCTTTGTCGCTTAAAGATAAATTTTTCTTTATTCCATAATTTTTACTTTTTCTACTCATATTACTCTCCTTTTTTTATATCAAAATAAAAAAACCACTCCTAAAATTGTTCTAACACCATTAGAATTTTTTAACTACTTATACTACCAATTTATGTTTTAGATACTTAATTACCATTATATTTATCAGTAATCTGTGTTTTTATCACTGTTCAGGTATCAATTATCAATGTTCAGTGTTCAGATAAGAATGAAAAAAGTATATAAAAGAAATATATTTAAATTGACAATTATAAACATATGTGGTATATTTATACCACAATATAAATATTATGGATATAATAAAAATAATCAAAGAAAAGAGAAAATATTTGGGATTAAGTATGAGGAAATTCTGTGAGTCAGCAGAGGTTGACCCAAGTAACTGGAGCAAAGTCGAAAGAGGATTACTGCCACTTTCATTGGATAAAAGAAAAGTGGAGAGTATAGCAAGAATATTGAAAATAACAAAAGGATCGAAAGAATGGGAAGATTTTTTAGATACAGCTGCACTTTCTCAAGAAAGAATTCCAGAGGACATTATCAGATATAAAAGGAAGACTGAAGGATTAAAAGACTTTTTCAAGGAAATAAGAAAGGAAATGAGAATATCAGTTCCAAAGATGAAAACAGATAAGTTCAAGAATTTGCTTTTATATGTACTTGAAAGATGTGCAGGGAAGCCGAATGTCGGAGAGACAGTATTGTATAAACTTCTTTACTTTATAGATTTTAATTACTATGAATTATATGAAGAGCAATTGACAGGAGTTACATACAGAAAGTTAGATTACGGACCTGTACCTTTTGAAAATATTTTAAATGCAATGCAAGAAGATAAAGAGATACAAGTTATAGAAGTAGAATATTTCGGTTATAGACAGAAGAGATATTTACCATTAATAAAAGCGGATTTAACAAAATTAAAGGCAAGCGAAAAAGAAGCTGCAGATAGAGTTATCGAGCAATTATCAGATTTATCAGCAAAAGGAATAAGCGAATATTCACACAATGATATTCCATGGAAAGCAACGAAAGAAAAGGAAGTGATTGATTACGAACTGGTTTTTTACCGAACACCACCTTATTCACAGAGAATATATAAAGAAGAGGAAAATGAAGTTTGAAGAGCTGAACGAGTATAGAAGGGATTTAAAAAAACTGACGAGGAGATTTAGAACATTACCGGATGATATAGAAGTTTTAAAAAAAGTTTTAAAAGCTGAGCCGGATGAGAGACCACCGGTAAGTTACAGAATAAAGGGGTTGGGATTGAAAAGCACAATTATAAAAGTGAAAAGGATTGCGTGCAGAAGTTTAAAAAACAGAGGTGCAAATACCGGATTGAGGTTGATATATTGTTATGATAAGACGGACGAGGAGATAACGTTGATTGAGATTTATTTTAAAGGGGATAAGGAAACTGAGGATAGGGAGAGGGTGATGAAGAATTTTGAGTGAGAGGAACTAAAAATAATAAATTTATTTAAATTATATGGAAAAAGTAAAAAAACTAACGGAAGAATTTTTTAATAAATTTTTAAAAATAAAAAATAGAGATTTGGCTTTTTCTGAAATTTATGACCTAGTAAAAGATTGGTTACCTTCAGAGCAATATCCTAATGGAAATTCACCTGGCATTTATTTTCTTTTAGATAAGAATAAAGATATCTATTATATTGGTTGTTCGAAAATTTCAATTTCATCAAGATTAAATGTATATTTCAAATATGACAAGCAAGATAGAAATAAATGTTATAAAACAAAAGGTTCAGAAGATGTCTTTTATATTATTACCTACCCAATGGAAAATGATTTAAAATATTTCGTTTATTCTTTAGAATTGTATCTTATTGAAAAAGTTAGACCAAAAGTAAATAAAGTAGGTAAATAATAACATTTATAAAAATTAAGATTTTATGTATAAAAGTTTTGAAATCGAAAGTGTTTGGTGGGTATTAGAAAATCCAACAGAGAAAACAAACGGAACTCTAAAATATTCAATAAATGAAGGGTTTAACTTATACTTATTAGGAAGATTCGGAAAATCTACAGATGAAGATAAAATTAATAATATTGTAATTATACAAGGATTTTCTAAAAATGGAAAAAGAATAACTTCGTTAAATTGAATCTGTAAAATAAGGTCTGAATATACCACAGGAATGCCAACTCACGAGTATGATATGTATGGAGTATTTATTTATTAACATTTTAATTCTCAGAAAGAAATAAAAATAAATTCTTCTTTCATTGAATTTACTAATGTAGATATCTAGACGGGAATATCTGGGTTTGAAATAGATATACCTGAAAACTATAAACCAATAAATATAAATTCTGAAATACTTAATCCTATAAAAATTTTAGAAATAGATAATTATAGTATTTATATTGATTTTTATTTAAATGGAATGAAATATGATTTTGAATACCAATCAAATATTAATTTGAATCAATCAGTAAAAACAAAGATTGATTTTAAGAACGATGTAACTCTTGATAAGTATTATTGTGTTTACAATAAAATTAATAATTTCTATGCTTTTATTACAATGCAATCTGTTTATCCTGTAAAGATAGAATTTGTTTGCAATTCTTCAAGTATCTTTACCAATGCATATGTGTCAAGTTTACAATAATCCGACAGATTTCTCCTGATTTTCTTAACCTGACTGTCATCTTTTATGGAAGATAATTTCATAAATGTTAATGCAGCAGTTTCGCCGTCCTGAATTTCTAATCCGCTGTAATCCGAACCCGGCACTACCGCAGGCAATACATTCTTTAAGGAATAACTGCCCTTCATCTGAGGTTTGTAATAAGACATCTCTCTGAACGGAATCATTAAGTCAACTATCCTGTCGATTATAATATTCAAGGCATACCTGTAATCGGGAAAATCATTTGAAAGCGATTTCAAAATGTTTTTTTCGAAGTTTGCATTGTAACATAATATCTTGCCCGGATTCTTAGTGTATTCAATCAATTTTTTTATGAATTCAGGACGCGGGTCACAATTTGGTTCAGCGAGGTATTCGAAATGTTTTAATTCCGAATCTTTACTCCCCCGATAATGCAGTGAAAACTGAAACGGTATCTGCTGGTAAGGTCTGCTGTTATCATACTCCGGAATTACCGGCTGAATTGTTTCAAAATCCATAAAGTATAACGGATATGTAATACTTTTTAAAAAATCTTTCAGCCGCTGTTTATCAATAAAATTCATTTTATTAATATAACAGTCAACCATGATTTTCTGCTTGCAGGATAACTTAATATCATCAGGCAAATCTTCGATTTTAATTATCCCTGCATTGTACAGTTCGTAATTCCTGGAAAAACGCGGAATGTCGAATATTGAATATCCGGGAATGCAGCCGAAACAGTGTCCGATAAAATCGCAGTCGTATCCTTCTTTACAGTGTTTTCCGATTTTTATGTCAGGGATATCTTTGCAGTCAAGCACGGACTTGAAATTTTTTATATTTTCTTCAACTTGTTTCTGAATCGCAATTACTTCATTATTTACTGATTGGATTTTAAAGAGTTCAGCAATTTCAAGTTCGCCAGATCTGACATAAGTATTATCGAGAAATACTAAAGATATATCTTTAATTTTCAGTCCGCTGTTTTTCAGGACATAATACTGAACCGCCGCATCGTTATAATGATAATCTTTAATTTCCGTAGATGATTTTACTTCGTATACATTCCATTCGCCGCCGTTTTTCGTAATGATATCCGCTATTGCCACTACTTCATTGCAGATAAATGCCGCTTCGTAGATTGTTTTTAATCCCTTTTTGATATTTTCGCCTGTCAAAACGATTGATTTTCCGACTTCTCCGGTTACATCTATTCCGCAATCTACACCGTCAGGAAATAATTTTTGTGCAAGTATTCCGACCTCTTTTCCCTTATCGAATTTAAATTGTGTCAGTTCATTCACTTTATCTCTTAATCCGGGATTATGTTTGTTAAGATAAAGTGATTTAAGACAGCGAATGCCTCTTACATACGTAGATTTTGAAAGTACATAATTTAAGTTTGACATTTTAAAATTTATTTATTTTGGTACTGATGTAAAATAGATTATCTGCAGGGAATATTTTTCTAATGCGATTAGAATTATTTTACTTTATTTTTCTTCAGGATTCCCCTTGCTCTTTCGATTACTTCTTTTTTCAGTTCTTCAGGTTCTAATATTTCGACCATTTCGCCCCAGCCCATTACCCAAGATATAAATTCATAAGAGAGTCTGACTTCCAGAGACATAAGATAGCCGTCTTTAATTTCTTCGATATTCTGGGTTTCTATATAGATTCGGTCAAGAATATATTCCCCTACTTCCTTATCGAATTTCAATATAACTTTTTCCGGTTCTCCGCCCGTGAATGAGTCCCATACCGTCCGGTAAATATTATCGGCATCAGGAATGTTTTTAATTTTGGTTTTTTTATTTGTAAAATCTATTTTGTTAATTCTTTCAAGAAGAAATATTTTTAAAATTTCCGGTTTATCGTCTTCGACGGCAAGCAGTCTGATGTTTTTTTCCGTACGGATTAACCTGACGGGAGTAATTTCCCGGATTTGAGGTTCTTCGCAGTGAGGCTTTTTATAGAGTATTCTTATTGTTTCTTTTTTATTGATGGCTTTAAGTATTTTTACAAATGTGTAAAGTGTGGAGTTTTTGAATTTATCGGTAATAAGTTTTAAGTTTTTTATCGTGTCGTGTTTATTCAATGCGAGGTAAGTGCAGATAAGGTTGTTGAGGGTTTTGATATTTTTTTCAAATATCGAGTAAACGCCTTTTGAGGAATGAAGCGGAATACCCATATTCCTTATCATTTGTGCGTCTCGTCTGATTGTCTGAACGCTTACTCCGAAGTAATCCATCAAATCGTTTTCTGTGTAACATCCTTCTTTTTCAAGTACAAGGGCAATGAGTTCGATTCTTCTGAGTATGTCTTCATTATAGAGGTCAGTCATTATTGATTTATTTTGTTATTTATTGATAAATTTAGGATTTTTGGATGTAAAAAAAAATGCCACGAATTATAATAAAATGATAAATTATAACTAAAGTCAGGAATGTTAAATGTTAAATGAAAAAAGTTATAACGCAGAGACGCAGAAACAATTAAAAATTAAAAATTAAAAATTAAAAATAATAAATTAGAAATTAAAAATTAAAAAAAATAAACGCAAGGACGCAGGGACAATTAAAAATTAAAAATTAAAAATGATAAATGTTAAATGATAAATTGAAAAGAAGTGAAATGTGAGAAGTGAAATGTGAAGAGGGATTAGCTGATAGCTCATGGCTGATGGCTCATTGCTGATGACTGATGGCTGATAGGTCATAGCTGATGGCTGATGGCTGATGGCTGATAGCTCATGGCTGATAGCTGATGTCTCATGGCTGATAGCTGATGGCTGATGGCTCATGGCTGATGGCTGTTATAAGTGATGAGTGAACTGTGAACAGTGAGCTGTAATGAGGGATGTGGTTTGGAAATTTAGAATGCAGAATTAAGAATTGATAATTAGACAGGTGAGCTGTGTGAGTCGTTATTTTTACTATAATGATAAAAATTAATGACTTGATTATTTCTTGTATTTATTAGCAATTTTAGAACAAATTGGATATTGGATATGAATAACAAATCCAAACCGCATCATCTACAAAAAAAAATCCTAAAAAATTTTATCAATCAAAATTTAAATAAAATGAAAAAGTAATTTTTATTTCTTACCATAATATTTCTGATATTGTTTTTTCCGTATTTGGAGACATATCAGCAGGTAGCGATAAACACCGACGGTTCGCCGCCGAATTCGAGTGCTATGCTGGACATACAGTCAACTACGAGAGGGCTGCTTATTCCGACGATGACGCAAATACAGCGTGATGCGATATCTTCGCCAGCAACGGGACTGCTGATATTTCAGACAGACGGAACAGCGGGATTTTACTTTTTTTACGGCAGGGGCTGGACTTTGCTCGGCAGCACGGGCGGAGCGATAACGGGTTCGGGGACGAACGGTTATCTTACATTCTGGAACGGGACAAATTCGGTGACGGGGAGTTCAGGACTGCAATGGCAGGGAGATACACTTTTAGTAATTAACGGTCGTGTTTATCAAACCGGACTGGGAAACAGCACTTTTTTCGGCTACCTGTCAGGAAAAAATGATAGAATTAATAATAATAATCAAAATTCCGGATTTGGACATCAATCTCTCTTTACTAACACAACAGGTTATCGTAATTCAGCATTCGGACATCAATCCCTCTATTCTAACACTACAGGTTATTATAATTCTGCATTTGGTAACAAAACTCTCAATCTTAACAGCTCGGGTAATTCTAATTCAGCATTCGGTAATTCTGCTCTCAATTCTAACACTACAGGTAATTCTAATTCAGCATTCGGTAATTCTGCTCTTATTTGTAACACTACAGGTAATTCTAATTCAGCATTCGGTTACGAAGCAGGTGCTTGGACAAACAGCGGCGATGCTAACTTAACAAGTTTGCAATCTGTTTATATCGGTTGCGATACAAGGTCAGGCGCCAGCGGAAACACTAATGAAATAGTAATCGGATATATGGGAAGAGGTCAGGGTTCAAATTCTGTTGTCCTCGGAAACAGCAATATAACAAAAACAATTTTAAGAGGAACAATAGGACTTGGAACAACAAGTCCGAATTCAAGTTCGATTTTTGATATGACATCTACCTCGAAAGGACTATTAATTCCGAGAATGACGCAGGCACAAAGAAATGCTATTTCTTCTCCGATTGCTGAGGGATTATTAATTTACCAGACGGATAACACACCCGGATTTTACTTTTATACAGGAAGCGGTTGGGCTTTGCTCGGCGGCACGGGCGGAGCTATAACAGGTTCGGGTACAAACGGATATTTAACATTCTGGAACGGAACAAATTCGGTAACGGGGAGTTCAGGACTGCAATGGAAGGGAGATACACTTTTAGTAATTAACGGACGTGTTGACCAGACGGGACTCGGGGGAAGCACTTTCTTCGGAGAGGAGTCAGGAATAAGCGATGTCGGTACATATAATTACAATTCCGGATTTGGACATCAATCTCTCTTTACTAACACAACAGGTTATCGTAATTCAGCATTCGGTGTTTCTACACTCTATTCTAACACTACAGGTTTTGATAACTCAGCATTCGGTGTTTCTACACTCTATTCTAACACTACAGGTAAATATAATTCAGCATTCGGTAATAATGCCCTCTATTATAACAATATAGGTTATGATAATTCAGCATTCGGTAATTATGCCCTCTATTCTAACACTTCAGGTGAGGATAATTCAGCATTCGGTAATAATGCCCTCTATTATAACACTTCAGGTGAGGATAATTCAGCATTCGGTAATCAATCCCTTGCTGGTAATAATTCAACTCATCGTAATTCAGCATTCGGTTCTTATTCACTCACTAATAACAATGCTTATGATAATTCAGCATTCGGATATTATTCTCTCAATTCTAACAACACAGGTAATTTCAATTCAGCATTCGGTTCTCATTCACTCCAAAAAAACATAGTCGATTTGAATTCAGCATTCGGCTATTATACTCTTAATTCTAACACTACAGGTCAGAATAATTCAGCATTCGGTTCTAATTCACTGCAATGTAACATCTCTGGTAGTTCTAATTCAGCATTCGGTGTGTCCGCCCTCGGTTACATCACTACAGGTAATTCTAATACAGCATTCGGTAATTTGGCAGGTTCTATGATAAACAGCACCGCATTTAACCGAACAAGTTCGAACTCTGTTTATATCGGTTTTGATACAAGAGCAGGCGACGATGGCAATACAAATGAAATCGTAATCGGATACCAGGGAAGAGGTCAGGGTTCAAACAGCGTTGTTCTCGGGAACAGCAGTATAACAAAAACTATATTACGTGGAAATATAGGAATAGGAACAGAAAGTCCGATTGCACCATTGCAGGTTAACGGGCGGGTGTATCAGGATGCTCTGAATTTCAGCACATTTTTCGGTTATCAGGCAGGTCAGAATCAGGATGGTTCGGGAGACAGAAATGTTGCAGTCGGATATAATTCTATGCAAAGTTTAACTTCAGGCGACCATAATACGGCGCTCGGAACAGATGCAGGAAAGAACGTTACAACGGGAACTTATTCTGTTTTTCTCGTTTCGAATTCACAACCCGGAGCAAATAACAATACAAACGAAATTGTAATAGGATATAACACAACGGGACTCGGTTCAAACACAGTGGTACTCGGCAATAGTTCCATCACAAACACATATTTAAGGGGGAAGGTAGCAATTGATAATACAGATCCATCTGAAAAACTCGATGTTAACGGCAACGGAAGATTCCGCTCAGTCCCAGCGGGTTTGTCTCTTACGGCTCTTTACATCACATCAAATGGAACTCTTGCAATTATGCCATCCGATATCAGGATGAAAACCAATATCGAAAATCTGAATAATTCACTCGAAAAAATCTCAAAATTAAGAGGAGTATCTTTTAACTGGAAAAACGACTCAAACGGAAACAAAAAAATTGGATTTATTGCGCAGGAAGTAGAAGAAATCATTCCCGAAATCGTATTCACAAATCCCGTTGACGGATATAAGGGAATCAATTATCCCGAAATCACCGCCGTCCTTGCAGAAGGAATTAAAGAGCAGCAAACACAGATAAATAAGTTGAAATCGGAGAACGAGGATTTAAAAAACCGTTTGGATGCAATAGAACAAAGACTTGACGGTAAAAATCAGGTGACGGAAAAGGGAGGATTAGGAAATAATATGATATTATGGGTATTTCTTTTAACGGGAGTATTCGGGATTGTGGTTTTCGGGATGAAAAAGGAAATTGCAAATAGGAAATTAAACGCAGAGACGCAAAGACGCAGAGCAAATAGGAAATAGGAAATAGGAAATAGGAAATAGTAAATAGAAAAAAGGAAATTAAACACGGAGACATAGAGACACGGAGAAAAAAAATAGAAAAATAAACGCAAGGACGCAGGGACAATTAAAAATTAAAAATTAAAAATAATAAATTAGAAATTAAAAATTAAAAAAAATAAACGCAAGGACGCATGGACAATTAAAAATTAAAAATGATAAATTGAGAAAAAGTGAAATGTGAGAAGTGAAATGTGAGAAGTGAAAAGTTTTTTAATACAAAATTAAAAAAGTGAGATCCTGAAACAAGTTCAGGATGACAGAAGGAAATAAAACGCAGAGACGCAGAGCAAATAGGAAATAGGAAATAGCAAATAGGAAATAGTAAATAGGAAATAGTAAATAGGAAATAGCAAATAGGAAATAGGAAATAGTAAATAGGAAATAGTAAATTAATAAAGATTATGAAATACAGAGAAATTTTGGCGGGGGTTTTGGTGATGTTGTTGATTCCGCTGACGGTTTTGCCGCAGGTAAGCGTAAGTTCAGGCACATATTTAGTTAACAGCGGAACGATAGTTCTGAATGATTTGGGAATTACAAACAGCGGTACACTGAACAGCACTGGCGGAACTATTGTGTTTACCGGAGCATCGAATTCCACAATAAGCGGAGCGGGTACGTTTACGATATATAATGTCACCGTCAACAAATCCACAAACTCATCGGGTGTAGTTCTGAACTGCAATTTAACGCTTACGGGTACTTTAACGCTGACAAGCGGTGATTTTGATATATATAACAAAATCCTGACACTCGGTTCGACGGCATTAATTTCCGGAGAGACAAACAACAATCTGATTATTTCGACGGCAAGCGAGAACAAAGGAACCGTAACGGCTACAAGGGATTTATCAGGTCCGATAACGAATTACACTTTCGGGAATATCGGTATTACGGTAACTACCGCTGCAACGCTCGGCAGTACGACCGTAACAAGGATGTTTACACC
>Ga0208828_1000280_pt1 | contig 23225 bp, 16 predicted proteins | sample Kivu_160m_FD_185487 | JGI IMG/M metagenome (GOLD analysis project Ga0208828, IMG submission 185487) | Freshwater microbial communities from Lake Kivu, Western Province, Rwanda to study Microbial Dark Matter (Phase II) - Kivu_160m (SPAdes)... | ecosystem: Environmental > Aquatic > Freshwater >... | reverse complement strand
TATTAATTTTTTACTTTCGAACTTAGAGCTTAGAGGCAAAAAACTAGAGTATACCTTAAAAAAACCCTTTGATGTGCTAGTAAATTTGAATCATTGTTCTAACTGGCTGGGGAGAGAGGATTCGAAATATTGAATAGTAAAAATCCGATTTTTTCAAACATTCTTTTCAAATTCCAGGGATAAATCAATAGACGGAGCAGAGTGTGTAATAAGACCTACTGATATTATATCAACACCTGTTTTGCATATTTCTTCAAGATTTTCGAGGTTGACTTTTCCCGAAGCTTCTATCTGACAGGAGTTACCTCTTTTTTCTCTTATTATTTTGACTGCTCGAGTCATCTGGCTGGTATCCATATTATCAAGCATTATGATGTCTGCTTTGCCTGTTATAGCTTCGTCAAGCTGGGTAAAATCTCTAACTTCCACTTCGATCTTTATGTCAGAAGGCGCGCTTGCCCTGACTTTTTCTATTGCTTTTGTAATTCCTCCAACTGCGGCGATATGATTATCTTTGATAAGTATCGCATCAAATAGGCCAAAACGATGGTTGTAACCGCCACCGCAGAGGACAGCATATTTTTCGATCTTTCGCAGGAGCGGTTTTGTCTTCCTTGTATCCTTGATCTTCGCTCCATATAGTTCCGCAATCTTTGCAAATTTAGCTGTAAGAGTGGCTATTCCAGACATATGCTGGATGAAATTAAGGCAGGTTCGCTCGGCTTTTAAGATCGAAAGGGTTGATCCGCTTATATTGCAGATCCTCTCCATGTATTTTAGAGTGTCGCCATCATTTTTTAACTTCTCCATTTTGACTTTGCTGTCTATTTCTTCAAGTACATAACCTGCCACATCCAGGCCGCTCAATACTGCGCCGTCTTTTTCTTTGCATATGATATATGAAGACGATTTTTTGTCCGGAGGGATCAAGTAATTAGAGGTTATATCTCCGGCATCGTTAAGATCCTCAGGGATTGCTCCCCGTATTAAATCTATCACTTCACTCTTTAAAATTTTATTCTTCATACTTTTTTAAAATACACTCTATCCTGTCTGAGTATTATATGTTTTTTCCAGTTTTTATCATCTCTTCTCGGAAAATCGTTTCTCTGATGTGTGCCCCTGCTTTCTTTCCTTAAGCGGGCTGCTTTTATTATAAGGCCTGCCACTTCGAGCATATTTGCAAACTCCAGTATATCTTTATCCTTTTTATTGTATAGATACTCACTTGCTAGATAAAGATTCACAAATTCTGCCGCTTCTTTTAAACCTGTTGCATCCCGGAGTATACCAACTTTCCTCGTCATAATGTTTCTTAGTTCGGAAATAAGTTTATTTATCTGTGATCTATCACTGCTTGATTTAATATTTTTGGGTTTGCTTTTCTCTATATTCTTTTCCCTGATTTCGTCCAAAACTTCTCTTATGCTTTCAGTCACTTTTTCTTTTATTTTTTTATTTCCACCGGTTTCTCTCTCCTGTTTTAATTTTTTCTCTATGTCTTTATAGATCTTCCAGCCGTATACGAGACCTTCCATAAGAGAATTGCTTGCGAGCCTGTTTGCGCCGTGCGCACCGGTTGCGGCTGCTTCACCGCAGCAGTAAAGACCTTCTATATTAGTCTTTCCATCGTAATCGGTTCTGATCCCGCCGTTAAGATAATGCTCCGCAGGAGATACTTTGATCAGATCTTTTTTCAGGTCCAGTCCGTTTTCTTTGAGTTTTGAGATTATATTTGGAAAACGTATCTTAAGGAAGCTTTCGGGTATCTTAGTGGCATCAAGGTAAACATAATCGGTGCCGCACTTATCCATAATTCTTGTCATTTCCTTTACGACTATGTCTCTGGGGGCAAGTTCCGCTCTGGGATGTTTTCCGACCATGAATCTTTCTCCGTTGCAATCCCGGAGAATTGCGCCTTCTCCCCTTAATGCTTCGCTAATCAAGAACAGTTTCGAGTCCCTGGTTTTGAACACCGTGGGATGAAACTGGATGAATTCTATGTCCATTATTGCGGCACCCGCTCTGTGGGCCATAGCGATACCATCTCCGGTCGATATGGGAGGATTGGTGGAAAGGTCATATATCTGGCCGATACCGCCGCTTGCTATTATGATGTTTGAGGTGGGATGTATTTCAACCTTACAGGTTTTTATGTCCATCCCGACAACACCGACACAGCTATTCTCATGGACCAGTATATCAAGGACGAAGTACTCAGGAGAAAAATTTATTCTATCCAATTTCTTTGAATGGGAGACCAGTTTTTTCTCAAGTTCTTCGCCTGTGGCGTCTCCACCGGCGTGAAGAATACGGGGATAGCTGTGGCCGCCCTCAGTTGTCAGGCTGATCTCTCCTTCGGATATGTCAAAATTTGTGCCGATCTCTATCATGTCCTCTATCATTTTTGGTGCGGTTTTGACCAGTATTTCTACGGCTTTTGGGTCGCATAAGCCCTGACCGGCGGCTATGGTGTCTTCATAATGGATTTTCCACAGGTCAGGCCTTCTGATAGCGGCGGCAATACCGCCCTGGGCGTACCAGGTCGTGGAATCGGAAAGGGAACTTTTGGTAAGGACTTTTATATCATTGTCTTTTGCAAGCCTCATCGCGGTGGAAAGACCGGCGATCCCGCTACCGATAATGATGCAGTCACAGTATTTGTGGATTTTCCGGGAAGATGAAGGATTTATTAAATATCTCTTTAACATGGTTTATTTTATAGCAATCATCCTGTTGATTGCCGCTCTGGCTTTCTCTATGATATCCGGCGGTACCTTTATTTCATATACCTCGTCTTCAAGCGACCAGAGTATCTTTTCCAGGTTTATAAGTTTCATATTGGGGCATATTGCCCTTCCTGAAGCGGGATAGAAATTTTTATGAGGGTTCTGCCTTTTCATCCTGTGTATTATTCCGATTTCTGTCCCGATTATAAAATCTTTTTTACTGCTTGCTTTTACGTATTTTAACATTCCTCCGGTGGACGCCACTTTATCTGCAATATCTATGACATCCGGTCTGCATTCCGGGTGCACCAATACTGCTGCATCAGGGTGTTCTTTTTTAATCTCTGCTATATCTTTGACATCGATCATTGCATGGGTGGGGCAGAATCCGTTCCATAATATAAACTTCCTGCCTGTCTGTCTCTCCACATAGTTTCCAAGATACTTATCCGGTATGAATATTATTTTCTTTTTTTCGGGAATGGATCTTACGACGTTTACTGCATTCGAAGAGGTGCAGCAGATATCGCTCAGTGCCTTTACTCTTGCAGTGGTGTTTACATAACAAACCACTACTGCACCCGGGTGTTCATCTTTTAGCTTCCGGAGCTGGGATGCAGTGATCATATCAGCCATAGGGCACCCGCTGTTTTTATCGGGAAGAAGGACCTTTTTATCAGGGGAAAGTATCTTTGCGGTCTCTGCCATGAAATGAACCCCGCAAAATACGATCATCTGGCCGTGTGTCCTTGATGCCTCTATACTCAATTGAAGGGAATCTCCTACAAAATCAGCAATGTCCTGCACTTCGCCGATCTGGTAATTATGTGCCAGTATTATAGCTTCCTTTTCCGACTTCAGCCTGATAATGCTGTCTATAATTTCGATATTCGAATTCATATTTTCTCCGCTGCTCATATAGAAACGGTTTAAGTTATTTTAGAACAACAATTATAAAAATAAAATACCACTTTATTATGGATTAAAAAAGGAATCGATATTTTATTTATTTTTCTTTTAATGTTATTATTTCGAATTCAGGTACAATTAATTAGAATCTAAATTACCTATATATTTCGGTAAGGACAATTTCTTGAAACTGATTATAAGTGAAAAAGAGATAGCTGCAGGCAGAATTGCAAAAATACTTTCGGGAGACGGCGTCGATGAGGAAAAAGTATACGGCGTCCCCGTTCATCATTTCAAGCATGACGGTGAAGACTACAAGGTCATTGGACTAAAGGGTCACGTACTAAAGGTGGATTACCCAAAAGAATATGCTAACTGGTTTAAAGTGGATCCCATAGAGCTTATCGATGCCCCGATAGAAAAAGTTCCCATCCAGAAAAAAATAATCCAGGCGCTGGTAAAAGTCTCCGGCGATGCAGACGAGATAATAATAGCCACAGACTATGACAGGGAAGGCGAGCTTATAGGTTATGATGCAATGCAGCTCGTAAAGGAAAAAAATGCAATTGCTCCGACAAAAAGGGCAAAGTTTTCCGCAATCACTCCAAAAGATATAAATGAGGCGTTTTCAAAACCGGGTAATATTGATTTAAACCTTGCTTTTGCGGGAAGGGCAAGACAGGACATAGATCTGATATGGGGAGCGACACTCACCCGTTTCATATCCCTTACCACCTACCAGGTAAAAGATAAATTTCTTTCAGTGGGAAGGGTGCAGACTCCGACCCTTGCGCTTATCGTGGACAGGGAACTTGAGATAAAATCTTTTGTCCCGGTCCCTTACTGGGTCGTAAGCGTAAAGCTTGCGACTGAGTCCGGGGAGGAATTCGAGGCAACTCACAAGACAAAAAGATTTTTAAACAAGGACGACGCGCAGGCAGCATATATCAAACTGGGCGACAGAGGAGTCGTACTCGAAGTAAAGGAGAGCATCAGAGAAATAAAACCTCTCGCGCCGCTTAATACCACCGCTCTCATAATGAGCGGAAGTTCGATTGGCTTTTCCGCATCAAAGACAATAAACATTGCCGAAAGCCTCTATATGAACGGCTATATAAGCTACCCAAGGACCGACAATACTGTTTATCCTTCTTCCATAGACCTCAAAGAAATCGTAAAAATGCTGGGGAATTCTCCTGAGTATAATGAAATGGCAGGAGCGGTTCTCTCGCAGGATAAGATAGTACCAGGCAGGGGCAATAAAAGATCGACCGACCATCCTCCGATCCATCCCACATCGGCTGCAGGTAAGGACAGCCTTAGCGGAGACGAGTGGAAGCTTTACGACCTTATAGTAAGAAGATTCATATGTACTCTGCTTCCGGCAGCAAAGGTAAAGAACATAACGGCATCCATAGATATAAACGGGGAGCCATTTATTGCCAGCGGTTCCAATACCATAGAAGCGAACTGGTTAAAGTTTTATCCATACTATAGATACAAGGATGTTTTAATTCCGTATCTTGAAGAAAAACAGATGCTTGCGGTTACCGGTAAAGAACTCCTGGATAAGGAAACTGCTCCACCTTCAAGATATACACAGGGAAAACTTGTCGAAAAAATGGAAGACCTGGGTCTGGGAACAAAAGCAACGCGCCATACGATCATACAAAACCTGATTCAGAGAGGATATGTAAACGGCAATCCGCTCCAGCCTTCCGAAAAAGCCATTGCCGTGGTTAAGATGCTGAAAAAACATGCCGAAAAAATATCTTCTCCCGATATGACCTCGGAACTGGAAATGTATATGGACGGTATAGTCAATGGTGACGAGACCAAAGAGGACGTTGTGAACCGTTCCAGGAAAATGTTAAGCGAGGTCATGAAAGTTCTAAAAAATGAAAAGGAAGAAATATCCCAGGAGATAAAAAAGGGAATAAAAGAGGACCTCGTTGTCGGGAAATGCCCCGCAGAAAATTGCAGCGGGAACCTGATTGTAAGGACCTCCCGAAAAACAAGAAAAAGGTTTCTGGGATGCAATGCCTATCCTCAGTGCACGACGACATTTTCTCTTCCACAAAAGGGTCTGCTGATCACGACCAAAGAGGAATGCAAACATTGTAAATACCCGATGGTTAAGATTATCAACAAAGGAAGAAAACCATGGGATCTATGTATAAATCCGGAATGTCCCGGAAAAGATGAAAAGTATAAAAATTACAAAAATAACCACGGAAGTAAAGAAACTTCTGATTGAAGCAAGTTTCAATCTTCCCTCTGATATCTTAAATGCTCTGGAGAGTGCCATAAAAAAAGAAACCGGCGCCAGGGCAAAAAAAATCCTGGAACTTATTCTGGAGAATGCAAAAATTGCCAGGGAACAAAAACTTCCACTGTGTCAGGATTGCGGCCTCGTATATATGGACCTTGATATCGGGCCCGATATTTGCATCAAGGACAGCGGTAATCTAAATGCTATGCTTAATAAGGCTGTTGCAGATACCTATAACGATTTTTATTTAAGAAAATCGATTGTATCCGATCCGTTATTCGAGAGAAAAAATACATCAGATAACACCCCGGCTGTTATCAGTAATAATTTCACCTCAACTCCCGGTCTTCACCTGAAAATATATTTGAAAGGCGGAGGCAGTGAAAACTGCTCTTATCTGTATATGCTGAATCCTTCGACCGGTGAAAGCGAGATAATAAGTCTGGTTCTCGAGCTGGTCAGAAATAATGTCACCCGGTGCTGCCCGCCCGTGATCATCGGTATAGGGATAGGCGGATCATCTTCTTATGTGACAAAGCTCGCGATTCTTGCCAGTTTCAGGAATCTTGAAGCCCGAAATCCGGATAAAAGATATAAAGATCTGGAAAAAAAAATACTTGATGCCGTAAATGAGACGGGAATCGGTCCGCAGGGTCTAGGCGGAAGGACCACTGCTCTTGCCTGCAACGTAGAATATGCCCCCTGCCACATGGCATCGCTCCCGCTGGCAGTTTTTATGGGATGTCATTCCACAAGAAGGGCTGATTCGAAAATATCTTAGCTGCGAACTTTATCATTCCGCACGGACGGCAGACTCGAAAATATCTCCGCCATAAATATCATAGGCTACGAAAAGGGGCAGATCTTTTACCTCTATCTCATGAATCGATTCGGCGCCCAGGTCGTCGTAAGCAACTACCCTGATATTTTTTACTTTCGTTGAAAGAAATGCCGAAACGCCCCCTACCGATATAAGATATACGGACCCGTATTTTTTCAGGAGTTCCTTCAGGGCGCCGCTTCTTTTGCCTTTCCCGATCATTGCCCCGACCCCGCATTTAAGCAGCGGTTCGGTCAGATCATCCATTCTGGCGCTGGTGGTGGGGCCAATGCTTCCGCTTTTCTTGCCCGGAGGGGTCGGTGCCGGACCTGTATAAAATAATGTGGCGTCCTTTAAATCTATGGGAAGTTTTTTACCCTGTTCAATTGCTTCAATGATCCTTTTATGGGCAGCATCTCTTGCTCCGAATACAGTACCGCTTAAATAAACGATATCTCCTGTCCTTAATTTTTTGATTTTTTCTTCTGTAAGTGGCGTAGATAATTTATAAGTTTTAGTGCTCATATCTTTTTTGTTTTATTATATCTCTTATTCTTCTTATGCAGGCATTTATTCATCATCCGTATCAAAATACCTGTCTCTTTTGAAGTAATTATCATAGGAATAGAGAGGTTTTCTTGAAGGAGGTTGTCTCTTACTTCTTCTTGAGTTATAGATTATTATAATAATTATAAAGATTATAAATAAACCGATAAAACTTAAGATAATAATCAAAAAATATGTCAGGAGTTTTGTTTTATCGCCTTCAATAAATATTTTTTTCTCATCGCCATATTTTAAGTTCCAGATGGCAATGTTATTGTCATCGATCAAATCGGCATTGTGCCTTATTACTTTTACCGGAAATTTTACCTGATAGGTGATATTTAGAATATTGCTGTCCTCTGCGGCAAGGTCCGCTATCTGCCTGAAGTCTGAATCCGGTTCCGAAGAGCTAAGCAGTGTCTCATCGATTTTCATATCTATATAATCCTCAAAGAAATATTCATCATGGAAGAAGTAACTCACTTTTTCCAGTTTGGCATAAAATCTTTCGGGTGGAGTTTCGGAGAAATTATCGATGGAGATATGCTGGAGGAAGTTTATGTCTTCGAAACTTATGGTAGAACTGAAATGAGTATAACCTTCTTCCTCGGAAGTCAGATACTCTCCTTCCGGAAGGCTTTTCAGTATTTTATCGGAAAGAGATTCATTTTGACCGGAAATCGCCGCGCTGTTCTGTAAATATTCGGTTTTTACCGCAATATCGACAGTCCGGGTTCCGGAATAATCGGAATTTATTTCGGTAAAGACATCGACAAGAGTCTGGTCGCAGGAAGAAAGAAGCGGGAACACAAGGATAAGCAGCACAATAATTGCTAAAATTTTAAAGTAGTTTAGTTTTGCCATGATTTCTTTGTCTTGTTCATGAACAATTCTAACACATTGAAAATTAATGTTGTAGGGAAAATTGACCGTCAGACAAAGAAAGATATGAAAAATATAATTGTAAAAACGCAAGGAATGGTTCCTGTATGTCAACAAAAATGAAACTAAAACGGGCTCATTGACGTTTATAACTTATGTGTTAGCATATGTATTCAATGACAAAAGTTGGTTTATTTAACATAACTTTCAATATTTTAAACAGTCAGACTTCTGATAGTCAGGCTTCTTAAGTTATGACAACAAATTACTTCAGAAAGGATTAGTGGTTCTGCAGTGGGCTTATATATCGGTTACGACATTGGTTCGATCAGTGTCAACAGGGCGATTCTAAATGAAAAAAAGGAAATAGTGGAAATCCTTCCTTATACAAGACACTTCGGGGAACCGGTGCAATTGGTTAAAAAAGATATAGAGCTAGTAAATAAAGCCGGCTATAAAGATAAAATAACAGGCATCGGCATTACCGGATCCGGAGGAAAGGAACTTGCTTCGCTTCTGGGTCTTGATTTTATAAATGAGATAGAAGCAATAGTCAGCGCTGTGAAGTTTCTGCATGGGGATGCAAAAACGGTCATAGAAATCGGCGGGCAGGATTCAAAATTCATAGATCTTACTTATGGCGATTATGCAATGAATGAGTTATGCGCTGCAGGAACAGGTTCCTTTCTGGACCAGCAGGCTTCAAGGTTTGGAATGACAATAGAAGAATTCGTAGCAGTAGCATTAAAATCAAACACTCCCTCGACTATTGCCGGCAGATGCAGCGTATTTGCGAAATCGGATATGATCCATCTACAGCAGGAGGCGGCAAGTGACGAGGATATAATCCTCGGCTTGTGTTATGCAATGGCGCGAAGCTTTAAATCGGGAATTGTCAGGGGTAAAAAATTCGTTCCTCCCATAATCTTTTGCGGAGGAGTATCCTTTAATAAAGCAATGGTCAAGGCTTTCGAAGATATACTGGAAGAAAAGATGATAATCCCAGAGCACCGGGCATCCATAGGTGCCATCGGGGCTGCTTTGAGTTCGAATACGAAGTTATCTGCAGGGTGTATTGACATATCGGTATTGGCGGATAAATTAGACGACCACGTGAGAAACTTCAAATATAAGAGTGAGACGCTGGCTCCGCTTGCTATTTCTAAATCCAGATTACCTTCTGGTAAGACTCACAGGTATGATTTTGGCAACGGGAAAGTCGACGCCTATATAGGAATCGATGTGGGTTCCATAAGTACAAATGTCGTGGCAATAGACGGCAGTAAACGGCTCATCGAAAAAGTTTATTTAAGAACGGCCGGGAGACCGATCGAAGCTGTGCGAAGAGGTGTCGAAATCATAGGATCAAGGGTAGGCGACCGGATAAATGTAAAAGGTGTTGGAACCACCGGTTCCGGAAGATACCTTATCGGGGATTTTGTGGGAGCGGATATTGTGATAAACGAGATAACTGCTCAGGCCACGGCTGCGGCTGATATCGACAGCTCGGTGGACACGATCTTTGAAATTGGCGGCCAGGATTCGAAATTTATATCACTGGAAGACGGAGTGGTGGTAGATTTTGAAATGAATAAAGTTTGCGCTGCCGGTACCGGTTCATTTCTGGAAGAACAGGCAGAGAGGTTCGATATAAAAATAGAAGATTTTGGCGATATGGCACTCAAAGCAAAGAGTCCTTTGAATCTGGGAGAGCGCTGTACGGTTTTCATGGAAACAAATGTTTACTCCCACTATCAGAAAGGTGCCGGTATCGAAGATATTCTTGCCGGACTCGCTTATTCCATTGCAATGAATTATATAAACCGTGTAGTCGGGCGAAAGAAAATAGGAAGTAAGATTTTTTTCCAGGGTGCCGTTGCATTCAATAAATCCGTCATAGCTGCTTTTGAGAATTATCTGGGCAAAGGAGTTATAGTACCTGAAAATCACGAAGTGACCGGGGCAATTGGTACGGCAATCAGGGTACTCGAAAGCTCCGTTGCAAAAACTAAATTCAGGGGTTTTGAAAATATATCCGGGGTAAGCTATTCTCATAGCTCGTTTGAGTGTAAGGGTTGCCCTAATATGTGTGAAATAAAAAGGATTTCTATAAAAGGACAGCCTGCGCTTTATTATGGAGGCAGATGTGAAAAATATGAAAAGGGGGAAACCGTTAAAAACGATATACCCGACTATTTTGCAGAGCGTGAAGATTTTCTGTTGAATTCCTATAAACCTAAAGATAATGCGGGGGCGCCGAAAGTGGGTATGCCTTATGCCATGCTCACACACGAGTTCTATCCGTTCTGGAACGCCTTCTTTTCGGAACTTGGTTTTGACTTTATCCTTTCGGATAAGACAAATAAAAAGATAATAAACGACGGCCTGCAGTGTTCGGTAGCGGAGACCTGTTTTCCGATGAAGACCACTCTGGGCCATGTCCAGAACCTTCTGGAAAAAAATGTCGACTATATTTTCCTGCCTACGACAAGGGACATGCCGACTAAAAAAAGCAATATCAAAGGAGACAGGACCGGGAGTTATCCGTGCCCATTCATACAGGGGACCTGGTCGATCGTAAAATCTGCCATGGATACGGGAAAAGTAAAGGTGCTTACGCCTATTCTTAATTTCAGTTTTAAAGAATATATAAAGGAAAGACAGCTGACTTCCCTGGGAAAGGAACTCGACAAAGATAAAAGATCAATAAAAAAAGCAATAAACGAGGCATATCTTGCCCAGAACAAATTCTACAAATCCGTTAAAACGCGAGGGAAGGAAGTGCTCGGAAGCCTCGGAAAGGATGAGATTGCAATAGTCGTGTCAAGCAGGTCGTATAACAGCTGTGACCGCGCAATCAGCATGGATGTTCCAAAGAAATTGAGAGAACTCGGCTTTAAGGTGATACCCCTTGATTATCTATCAATCGATTCCATCGATCTTTCGAAAGAATGGCCGAATCTGTACTGGGAATTCGGGGACAGGATAATGAGTGCGGCAAAAGTGATAAATAATGACAGCAGGCTGTACCCGGTTTATATCACCAACTTTGGATGCGGTCCCGATTCTTTTATATTTCAATATTTTGAAAGGGAGATGAATAAGCCCTTTTTGAAACTCGAAGTTGATGAGCATTCTGCCGGTGCAGGAGTAATAACAAGATGCGAGGCATTTATCGATTCCCTGATGAATGTGAGAAATAAAAAGGATTTTTCGCAGGAGCGGGAAAAACCAAAGACAAAAGATGCCGTATTCAAAAAAAGCCAGGGAAGGACCATATATATCCCATATATGAGCGATGGCGCGGTGGTCATAAAATCAGCTTTCAGGTCAGCAGGAATCGATGCCGAGATGCTTTATTCGGATGATGAGACCCTGGAATTGGGGAGAAAATACACGCTTGGAAGCGAGTGCTATCCCTTTATAATAACCACTGGAGATATAATTAAGACATTAAAACATAATGATCCCAAAAAATCCGCATTCTTGATGGCGCAGACATACGGGCCATGCCGGTTCGGGCAATACAATAAGATGCAAAAAATAATAATCAAAGAACTGGGTTATGGAGATGTTCCGATCATTGCTCCCGGTGCCCCGGAGAGCGGGCAGTTCTACAGGGAATATGATATGGGAGGATTAAATGGGCTCGTACTGATAACGAAGGGGATGCTTGGAATTTTTACGGTCGATTACCTGAATAAAATGCTGAGACAAACAAGACCCTACGAGCTGGAAAAAGGGGAAACAAATAAGATTTATAGTAAGTATATCGAAGATGTTTGCGCGTCGGTAGAAAATTATTCTCTTTTAAAGACTCTGGGCAGGATGGTAAATATTTTGAAAGAAGCAAGAGGAGATTTTGAAAAGATACCGGTCAGAAAGATCGATAAACCTCTGGTCGGTATAGTGGGAGAAATATTTGTGAGAAATCATCCTTATAGCAACAATGAGATAATAAAAAGAGTCGAGGCGCTGGGCGGGGAAGTCGAGATTCCAGCGTTTGGCGAATGGCCTTTCCATACTACTGCCACGAGGAAAATAGATATAATAACCAAGCAGACGGATCTTTATTACAAGATAATAAAATCGTTTAGTCCGAATGGTCATGATGGCGGGGATGGTAATGGTTACAGGAAACTTGCCGAGCATACAGGTGATTTTGCCAGAGGAATAAGGTTTTATCTTTCCAATAGGATTCTATATAAATTTCTACAGTACTGCCATCACAGGCTGGAAAAACCCCTGGAGGGGTTTTTAAGGGAAAGCAAAGAAACAGATATTTATGATGTCTGGGAAAATGCTGAACCTTATATAATCAAGTGGTTCGGAGAAGCCGCCTTAAGTATAGGAAAATCGGTGGACTGGATCAAGAAAGGCGCGGACGGGATCATCAATGTCCTGCCTTTTACCTGTATCCCGGGAAATATTGTCAATGCCGTATCAAAAAGGATAAGAGAAGAATACAGGATACCATGGCTGAACCTTGCCTTCGATGGACTGGAGCAGGAAACCACAGAGACCCGTCTGGAAGCATTTATGTACCAGGCCAGACAATACATGAATAATAAGAAATAATATAAATCCGCTTATGTATTATATGTCACTATCTTTAGTAATTTATTTTATCTCTTAGTCTAACTCTGAATTTACCTCTGAACAGGTGTAAAACCCTATTTATATGTCATCAAGAGAAGAATATAATTTGAAGTAATGAGATCGGAACGCAGGAAAGAAATAGAAAAAAGAGCAACTTCTTCATTATAAATTTAGAATCCCTTGTAGCAAATAACCGATATGCTGTCGGAGATCTGGGAAAGAAAATTATCCTGTTTTTCTGCTGCAAGAATTTAAAAATCTGTATTAACGTTTAAAAATTCCCATTATTAAGATATTATTATTCAGGATATTTTAATCATAAATAAAAGGTTTATTCCTATGAAGAAAAAAGGACTTTTTATAACATTCGAAGGACTCGACGGGTCGGGTAAAACTACCCAGATGGAGATTTTGAGCGATTATTTAAAAAACAGGAGATTTGATGTGGTTACTACTATGGAACCCGGTGGAACGAAAATAGGTCAGAAAATCAGAAAGATCCTTCTGGATAAAAAAAATCATGATATATCTCCCTTAGCCGAGACACTTCTCTTTCTGGCTTCCAGGGCCGAACTGGTGTCAGAGGTGATAGTGCCGGCTTTAAGGGAAGGAAAGATTGTATTATGCGACAGATTTTTTGATTCGACAGTGGTTTATCAGGGTATAGCCAGGGGATTGGGAGAGAAAGAAATTCTGAAGATGAATCTATGGGCCACCGGCGGAGTGGTTCCGGATATTACTTTTTTGCTTTCTGTAAAGGTCAGCAAAGGTAAGAAGAGAATGTATGATGCCGATAAAAAGACCGATAGGATCGAACTCGAAAAAGACAGCTTCAAAGAAAAGATATATAGAGGTTATCTTGATATTGCAAAGAAAAATAAAGGAAGGATAGTGATTATCGACGGTGAGAACAGTATCAAGAATATCTCTGAAGAGATTAAAAACAAAGTTTGTGAATATCTTGAAAAAAAGAGATGAAAATACTGGAAAATATCGATTTCCTGACAGAAGAAAACATTAACCGGTCGAATATAAAGCTGCTTTCTAAAATGATAGAAAGCGACAATGTTTCACATGCATATCTTTTTAATGGAAATAATACCGAACTTCTATACAGACTTGCTCTTAGTTTTGCTGCTTCGGTAAACTGCCCGCAAAAGGGATGCGGGAATTGTATTGTCTGCAGGAATACGATAAAAGGAGTCTATCCAAATGTCCTGGTCATAGAACCCGAAGGGAACATTTTGAGGATAGAAGAAATCGCCAGACTGCAGAAGTTTATGGGATTAAGTTCTTACATCCCCGGCAAAAAAATATGCATCATCAAAGAATCGGAGATCATGAACCAGGAAGCCGGCAACAGGCTGCTGAAGACTCTGGAAGATCCTCCCGATGAAGACAGTATTTTTTTGCTGCTCTCGGAAGATATATCGGTGATGCTTCCCACTGTTGTATCCAGATGCCTTGTCTATAATTGGAACTTTAAATTTGATGAAGATGCTCTGGGGAAAGCCGATTTTGAAATAATGGATAAATATCTGGACGAGGGAATCAAAAAAATCCTTAAAGGAGGTCCGGAAAGGCACTCCGCAGCTGCCATGGACCTTACTTTAAGACTTATCGAAATACTAAAAAAAATGGAAGCTGCCGTTAAAACGGATCTGGAGAAGGATTTTGTTGAAATAAGAAGAAGTGATTTTGAAAAAAACGATATAAATAAATACATTGAGATATTAAAATCAAAACATAAAAGAAAAATAAGCAAGTTCCATAATTTGGGTATAAGCAGGGTTTTTGATATAATATCTGCCTGGCTCGAAGATTTACTGGCGGTAAAATTGGGGGCCGGAAAGGAAGGCCTGAATTTTTCCAGGAACTATTCTTTTATAGGCAAGAATGTGGAGGATGTCAGAATAGATAAAATTTTTAAATTGATAGAAACAGTTGAAGGGAATAGAAGCTATCTTAACTATTCTATTAACTCAGAATTGGTGCTGGATAACATTTTCCTTCAATTTCAGAATATATATACTGATAAGAGGTGAAAGTCATGTCTTTGATTGTGGGTATAATGTTTAGAAAAAATGATACGGTACACTACTTTGACCCGGCCGGGATAAAACTTGAAGTGGGAGATAAAGTGATTTGCCATATAGATGAAGAAGCAAAGGAAATAGGTGAAGTTGTTGTACCTTCGGTGTATATAAGCGAAAGCGATATTACCATTCCACTGAACAGAGTGATAAGAAAAGCCACATATTACGACCTGTCTGTCGATGAATTGAACCACGAAAAGGAGGATAAAGGTTCCAGGAAATTCAATCAGCTTTCAAAGAAGTACGATCTCAAGATGAAACTGATAAATGTTCACGTCATGTTCGATAAGAGTAAGATGATATTTTACTTTACTTCTGAAAAAAGGGTGGACTTCAGAGAAATGGTAAAAGAACTCGCCACTTATTTTAAGATCAGGATAGAGCTGAGACAGATCGGCGTGAGAGATGAAGCAAAGATAGTGGGGGGACTGGGACCGTGCGGGATGAACCTTTGCTGTAAGAGTTTTCTGACCGATTTTGAATCGATTTCTATAAAAATGGCAAAGGACCAGAATCTTCCCTTGAATCCTTTTAAGATATCCGGAATATGCGGGAGACTTATGTGCTGTTTGAAATATGAATATGATTCATACAAGGAGTTCATGGAAAAAGCGCCGGAAAGAGGAATAAAGGTAAAATGCAGTCTGGGCTGCGGCGGAGTCTGCGGATATGAACCTTTAAAAAAGTCTTTGATCGTGGAATTCGACAGCGAAACCAGGAAATCCATTCCTTTATCCGAAGTTGAAATAACTAACGAAAGAGTGGAAATCAAGGGAGATACCGGCGAAGAAACCAGAAACCAGGAAGGCAAAGACAAAGTCGAAGGCGGAAGTGATTAAAAACACTTTTTTATCCGATTAAAGGCCGATGTAGCTCAATTGGTAGAGCAGCTCATTCGTAATGAGCAGGTTACCGGTTCAAGTCCGGTCGTCGGCTCCAGTGGAAGAAAAAATAATGGTAATAAATGAATTAAAACAAAAAATCCATAATTATGCCCGTGGACTTGCGGGGACCGAATCGAATTTAAATAACCTGACAATCGAAGAGCCGAAGAATGAAAAATTTGGAGATTTCTCGACAAATGCCGCAATGGTCCTTGCGCCTATTCTAAAGAAAAATCCTTTTGAAATTGCATCGAAGATTGAAAAAGAATTGATTTCCGGATTGGATCAAATCAAAGATATAAATATAGTAAAACCGGGATTTATTAATTTTAATTTGAAAGACGAGTTTATAAAAGAAAATCTAAAAAACATAATAGAATATAAGGAAAAATTTGGATCTAACCGGAGCGGGGAAGGAGTAAAGGTACAGCTTGAATATGTAAGTTCCAATCCTACCGGCAGTCTTCATGTTGGTCACGGCAGGTGGGGAGCGCTGGGAGATAGCCTGGCAAATATTTATTCCGCAAACGGATATCAGGTGTTCAGAGAATATTATGTCAATGATTACGGCACGCAGGCGGATAAATTCAGCGATTGTGCAAGGTGTTTATATCTGAGACATTTTGACAGGATTACCGAATATCCTGAAAATGGATATCCGGAAGAATCGGTGTCCCTGGCAGTGGAAAGACTTATCAGTGAACATAACGACCGCTTCATAGTTGAAAAAAATGGGGAAAAAGAAGTAGAAACCGGACCTTTTAAGAAAGAAATAATCAGAACGATGGTAGCGTATATATGCGAGACTCTGGAATCAATGAGTGTCCGGTATGATCAGTGGTTTTATGAAAGCTGGCTGTATGAAAATTCAAATCTGGAGAATTTGATCTCTGATTTAAAAAATAAGGGTATAGTTTATGAGGAAGATGGGGCTTTGTGGTTCAGAGTTTCCCGGTACGTGGAAGATAAGGACAGGGTGGTAATAAGAAAGGATGGGAATCCCACCTATTTTGCTTCCGATATATTATATCTGATGGATAAAATAAAGAGAGGATATGACAAATTGATATATGTCCTTGGGGCCGATCACCATGGTTATGTGGATAGACTTAAGTCTATAGGAAAGGCAATGGGACTGGCAGAAGATAGATTGGCAATAATTATAGGACAACTGGTAAAGATAGTAGAAAGCGGGAAGATTCTGAAAATGTCCCGAAGAAAAGGGAAGATCTATACTTTAAGAGATTTGATAGAGGAAGTAGGGAAAGATGCAGTAAGATATTTTTTCAGCATGAATTCTTTCGATACTCCTATGGACTTCGATATAAGCCTTGCCAAACAGAAATCGAACCAAAACCCGGTGTACTATGTACAGTATGCGCATGCCAGGATCGAAAGTATTTTAGAGAAGATAAGGGAGACCGGTCCGGTTAATATTGAACCAGACAATTATAACCCTGATAAAATAGATGCATCAAACATTGAGTTTAAGAGTAACAGCGAGAGGCAGCTGGCGAAAGTAATGATTTTATATCCGGATATAATCTATAACAGCTGCAGGAACAATGCCCCGTATCTTATTACAGGATATCTTTATAGATTGGCGACCGGTTTTCATTATTTCTATAATAATTTCAGAGTTGTAAACGATGATGGGAGCAGAGCGACAGTCGATAGAGACAGGTTTGTTTTGATCCTGCTTGTAAGACAGGTACTCCGTAATGCGTTAAAAGTACTTGGCGTGAGCGCTCCTCAAAAAATGTAGCGTACAGAAATATCTTGATTAAATAATTTAATTGACTTTATAATCAATAAATATACCGAAAAACTTAAACCGGGGAGAAGATAAAAATGATACTTCCAATCACCGCAGAAATAAACCGGGAAGGTCATCTGGTCATAGGCGGTAATGATCTCGTGAAATTAAAAGAAAAATACGGGACTCCGCTATATATTATTGATATTGCAACCGTAAAAGATCGGTGCAGGAGCTATAAGAAGAATTTTACTTTTTCCGATCTTGAAGTTGATATATCTTATGCTGCCAAAGCGTTCATATGCACCGCCATGTGCCAGCTCATAGATAAGGAAGGTCTGGGAATAGATGTGGCTACGGGAGGAGAACTCTTTATAGCTTTAAACAGCGGCTTTCCTTCCGAAAAGATATATTTTCACGGAAATAACAAGTCATACGAAGAAATCAAGTATGGACTGGAAAGTAAAGTCGGGCATTTCATGATGGACAATTTCACGGAACTTCAAATACTGGGAGGATTATGCGAAAAAAAGAAAATAAGGCAAAAGATCATGTTGAGGATCAATCCCGGTATCAAAGCCGGTACTCATGAATATATTCAGACCGGCAAGATAGATTCCAAATTTGGTTTTGGCCTGCATAATAACGCAGCTGCAGAGGCTATAAAAAAACTCGGCCAGTATAAATATCTGGATCTTACCGGAATTCATGCTCATCTGGGTTCTCAGATATTCAATCTATCTTGCTACAATGAGCTTGCTGAGGTCATGATTAAGTTTATAAGAATGATAAGAGATAAGCTGGACATAAGTATAAAACGGATAAATATAGGCGGTGGGCTGGGAGTACAATATATTCCTGAAGAGAGGCCCCCGGAGATAGAGGATCTGTCGAAATTGGTATATGAAGCAGTAAAGAAATATGAGAAAAAGTTCGACGTCAGACTTGATAAACTGCACCTAGAACCAGGCAGGTCCATTGTTGGGAAGGCAGGCGTAACACTGTATGAAGTTGGCGGGATCAAGGAAATAGATGGAGCAAAAAAATATATTTTAGTAGATGGAGGCATGTCCGATAACATAAGGCCAATGCTGTATCAGGCTAAATATGATGCATATATCGCAAATAAGATGGATGATGGCAGAAATACACAGGCCAGCGGTAAAATGCATTACTCAATAGTAGGAAAACATTGTGAAAGCGGGGATGTGATAATACACGACATAAAATTGCCACAGGTTTCAAGTGGTGATTTTATTGTCGTAGCAACTACCGGTGCTTACTGTTATGCTCTGTCGAGCAATTATAACAGCCAGCCAAAAAGTGCAGTGGTAGCAGTGGAAAATGGTGATAGCTGGATCTGGATAAAAAGACAAACTTATAAGGATTTGGTGATGAAAGATGTCGGATTATATAAAAAATAAAAACATAGAAGATATAAATATCGGAATGATAGGCTTTGGCTATATTGCCAGCGGTGTTTATTCCCTGATCCGGGAACAGAAGGATTATCTTGCAAAGAAAATAAAAAAGAACATAAATATCGTAAGGATCGCAGAAAAAGATTTAAAGAAGATCGATTCCTCTTCTCTGGCGGGACTCAAGGATATAAAAATAAGCAGTGATGCCAACGATGTTCTGCAGGACAAGAGTATCGATATTGTGGTTGAGCTCATAGGTGGAATAGACCCTGCCTATGATTATGTTTATAAAGCTCTGAGCTCGGGAAAATATGTGGTTACTGCAAATAAGGATCTCCTTGCCAATCGCGGAGGAGATTTATTTGCAGCAGCAGAAAAGAACAATGTGGATCTGTTGTTTGAAGCAAGCGTGGGCGGGGGCATACCAATAATAGAGCCCCTTAAATCATCTCTGGCTTCGAATAACATTAATGAGATCATAGGGATAGTCAACGGAACCACAAATTATATACTTACCCGGATGGAGAAAGATAGCCTTTCATTTGCTGATGCACTTAAGAAGGCGCAGGAACTGGGATATGCGGAAAAATCGAACCCATCGTCGGATATCGAAGGTTATGATTCGGCCTGCAAGCTGGCAATCTTGAGTTCTATAGCTTTCAATTCAAGAGTTACACTGAAAGATGTATATAAGGAGGGAATAACAGGCGTGTCATCCGATGATATAAGAAATGCGCTGGATATGGGTTACAGGATAAAGCTTCTTGCAATCGGGCTCGAAGAAAATGGTGAAATAAGTGTAAGGGTGCACCCGGCACTGATACCGGTAGATCATATACTTGCTTCAATCGAAAATACTTTCAATGCTGTTTATGTTTACGGCAATTATGTCGGTGAGATAATGAGTTATGGAAAAGGCGCCGGGGATAAACCTACCGCAAGTTCGGTAGTAGGCGACATCATAAAAATCGCCCGCAACTTTGACCGGGAGAAAAAAGGGATAATCTATGGCTGCAGTTGTTTTGAAAATAAAAAATTCAAATCAATCGATGATACCGTAAGCAAATTTTACATTCTTATGGATGTAGTGGATAAGCCCGGAGTGCTGGCCAGGATTGCAGAAGTATTCGGTAAGAATCTGGTCAGTATCGAATCGATGGTGCAGAAACAGCGGGGCACAGAGAAAAGTGCAAGACTTATATTTATTACTCATAAGGTGGTCAATAAAAATTTATCGAGGTCGATAAAAGAGATGTCTGAACTTGACGTCGTGGACAAAATCCTGAGCGTTATCAGGGTAGAAGATTTAAGTTAATCACAGAGCTGTCTCTATTGAGATAATTCTTATTGAATTTATCCGGACATTAAAAAAATATCGATCATTCGTAATTGGAGAAAAAATGTCTGAGTTATATTACAGAAGCACCAGAGGAATCGATGGTCCCATAAGTTCATCCCGGGCAATAGTAAAGGGTATAGCTTCGGATGGCGGGCTTTACGTTCCCGATGCAATTCCCTGGATCAATCAGTCTTTAGATAACCTTCTGAAGATGGATTATAAGGACCTTGCTTTATATATAATAAGGCAGTTCTTTACCGACTTTACCGAAGAAGAACTGAAATATTGCATTAAAAAAGCTTACAACAAAAAATTCGATGATCCCGGAATCGTGCCGCTTGTTGAAAAAGGCGGAGCTTTTTTCCTTGAGCTTTTTCACGGACCCACTCTTGCCTTCAAGGATATAGCCCTTGCCGTACTTCCGCATCTATTAAAAATAGCCGCAGTAAAGAATGATATCGATAAAGAAATAGTAATACTCACCGCTACTTCAGGTGATACCGGTAAAGCCGCACTGGAGGGTTTTACTGATGTCGAAGGGACGAAGATAATTGTGTTCTTTCCTAAAGATGGAGTAAGCAAGATTCAGGAAAGGCATATGACCACCCAGAGAGGGAACAATACATACGTCGTGACAATCGAGGGAAACTTTGATGATGCCCAGAGGGGAGTGAAGGAAATCTTTTCCGATGCAGCATTTAACAGGATTTTGAATAACAATGGATATATATTCTCCTCGGCAAATTCTATCAATATCGGAAGGCTCATACCTCAGGTGGTCTATTATGTGAATGCTTACCTGACTCTTATAAGGACGGGTAAAATAGAGAAAGAAGAAATCATTAATATCGTGGTCCCGACTGGAAATTTTGGAAATATTCTGGCAGCGTATTATTCGAAAAAAATGGGACTTCCGGTGGGAAGGCTCATATGCGCTTCCAATGAGAACAATGTGCTTTATGATTTTATAAATAGCGGGAAATATGATATGAAAAGGAAACTGATTGTCACAAGCTCTCCTTCGATGGATATTCTGGTTTCAAGTAATCTGGAACGTCTGCTGTTTGATATATCCGGTGGTGATTCGATTATATTAAATAATCTTATAGACAGCCTGAATAAAAAAGGAGAGTTTGAAATAACTGCCGGTATGAAGAATAAGATGGCTGATTTTTATGGGGGCTTTGCAACAGATAATGAAACATTTGAGACAATAAAATATCTATTTACCAGTTTTGATTATCTGATAGATACCCATACTGCCGTAGGATACAATGTCTACCGGAAATATGTAGAAAAAAGCGGTGATAAGGCTAAAACTGTCATTTCTTCTACAGCGAGTCCTTTTAAGTTCCCGGGCAGTGTGGCAAAGGCAATAGATGCGAAATATACCGGTATGGATGAATTTTCGTTGATAGAAGTGGTTTCAAAGATCTCAGGTTTAAAAGTTCCTCCGGCTTTAAAGGATCTTGAAAGGAGAGAGGTCCTTCACAAAACTGTTTGCAGAACGGACCAGATGAGAGATGTCATATCCGATATTCTTGGAATTTAAAAATATATGAAATATATAATAATACTGATAGATGGGATGGCTGATTACAGGATTACAGAACTGGGCGGCAGGACCCCTCTGCAATATGCGAAGACTCCATTCATGGACAATATTGCCAGAAATAGTGAAATTGGTACAGCAAGGACAATTCCCGAAGGGATGGCACCGGGAAGCGATATAGCTAATTTATCCGTACTCGGATATGATCCGAGGAAATATCATACGGGACGTTCTTCTATCGAAGCAGCAAGCATGGGCATCGATTTTTCGGAAAAAGATGTAGTATTCAGGTGTAACCTTGTCACATTATCCGAAGAGGATAATTATACCGATAAGACTATGCTGGATTATAGTGCAGGAGAAATCTCTACTGATGATTCGGGGGAACTTATCGAATTTATTGACAGCAGGATCGGGACCGAACAAATAAAGTTTTATCCCGGAGTCAGCTACAGACACATAATAGTATCAAGCGACGGTAAGGGTGGAAATATTCTTACTCCCCCTCATGATATACTGGGTAAAAAGATTGCCGGGTTCCTTCCCGCAGGTCCGGATAGCGGTGTACTTTTGGATATGATGACAAAGAGCAGTAACCTGCTGAGTGTACATACACTGAATAAGAAGCGGATAAAAAAAGGCTTGAATCCTGCAAACTCGATATGGATATGGGGAGAAGGCAGGAAGCTTACACTTGATGATTTTTATAAAAAATATAAATTAAGGGGTTCGATAATATCTGCTGTTGACCTGTTAAAAGGTATTGGTATTTTAGCAGGACTCGAACCTGTTGAAGTCAGGGGCGCCACCGGAACCATTCTCACCAATTTCAGGGGCAAAGCGAGTGCTGCCATAAGCGAGCTTAAAGGCGGAAAGGATTTCGTATTTCTTCATCTAGAAGCTACGGATGAATGCAGTCATCATGGAAATATAGAAGATAAGGTTAGATCCATAGAGATAATTGACAGGGAGGTCATAGGACCCATAAAAGAGGCCATGGACAAACAGGGCATTCATTACAGGATGATGATACTTCCCGACCATTATACTCCCATATCGGTAAGGACCCATACCGCCGAACCTGTACCGTTTATGATATATGACAGTCTCGGCAAAGCAGACAGCAAAATACAAAAATTCGACGAATTTTCTGCAAAAGAAAGCAGCCTGTATTTTGATAAAGGATACGAGCTGGCAGATCATTTCTTTAAGAAAGAACGTAACTAAAGTCTACAATCCCTATCATCTATCAGTTACAACACCAAGAGGAGAAGCTTTTATAAGCGACAATCTGATTAAAGCTTATAGCAATATTTCTTAATATAGTTTGCCCTTTTGCTCTTTTAATAATCTAAAAGTCTAGATATATAAATTTAATATTAATTAATTATACTTATTGTTATATCTATATATATATGTG
>Ga0208828_1000278_pt1 | contig 23347 bp, 13 predicted proteins | sample Kivu_160m_FD_185487 | JGI IMG/M metagenome (GOLD analysis project Ga0208828, IMG submission 185487) | Freshwater microbial communities from Lake Kivu, Western Province, Rwanda to study Microbial Dark Matter (Phase II) - Kivu_160m (SPAdes)... | ecosystem: Environmental > Aquatic > Freshwater >... | reverse complement strand
CCCTGAACCGGGCGCCCTACCGGGTCCTCCTTGTGGAGGGGCCCGATCCCCGGGGCATCGATGTGGGGATGATCTTCCGGAGCGATAAACTGACCTACCTCTCCCACCGGGCTGTAGCGGCATCCAGGGAGTTCAATACAAGGAACATCCTGTATGTCAAACTATTGGGACCTGCCGGCGACACCCTGCACCTCTTTGTCAACCACTGGAAATCCCGGTCGGGAGGCGAAGCCAAAACCCGGGACAAACGCATCGAAAACGGCCGGCTGCTGCGGGAGGTGGTGGACTCGCTCTTTGCCCTCAACCCGAGGGTCAGGATCCTGATCATGGGAGACCTGAACGACGAGCCTTCCGATGAAAGCGTCGCTACCGCGCTGAAGGCACTGCCGGTGCCTAAAAAATCGCTTCCCGGAAATCTGTACAACCTCTTCTACCAGCCATTCAGCAATGGGGAGGGAACCCTGTGGTACCGCGACTGGGACCTCTTCGACCAGATCATTGTGTCGGGGGAGCTGTTGAGCCGGAAAAAGAACCACGCCTCTTATATCGATCCGCCGGAAGGGGCTGTCTTCAAACAACCCTGGATCCTTGACCCCGGGGCAGCCAGCGAGCCGGTGCCGTTGCGCAGCTATGATTATAAACGGGGATACCTCGGGGGGTTCAGCGATCACCTGCCCGTCTACATCGTATTGCAATACCTACAGTAGAGGCGCGGCATGCCGCGCCTCTACAGGCATGCCCATTACAGAGGCGCAGCATGCCGCGCCTCTACTGTTGTTGGGTATAGTCCACCTCCTTGATCAGGTTGCCGGCCTGGTCGTAGAATTTCCAGAGGCCGGTCCGTTCGTTCTCCTTGTACCAGGCTTCATAGCGCAGGCGGCCATTTTCATAGTAGGTCAGCCGCTTGCCGTCATTCTTGCCGTTTTTATAGCTCCCTTCACTCCACACATTGCCGTTCTCATAGTAATAGATCCAGTTGCCATTGCGCTCCCCGTCACGGTATCCGCCTGTCATCTCGATCTGGCCGTTGGCATAAAAGAAGGTCTCTTTCATCAGCTCTTTTTTCTCTCCGGAGCCTCTGTATTCACATTCGCGCCGGGGCGATCCGTCGGGATAGCTCTCCTCCACCACCTTGTGCCGGGGGGAACAGGAGACCGTCAACGCGAGCAGGGAGGTACAAAGAATCGTCAGGGCTCTAGTCATAATCGTAAAGCAGTCGTTGTCCGTATTCTGTTTCATCAAACTCTCCGTTGCGGTAAGCCAGGTGCCCATTGACCCAGGTGGCGAGAACCGACGAACGGAAGGTCACCCCCTCAAATGGCGACCAGCCGCATTTGTAGAGAAGTGTTTCCGGGGTCACCTCCCAGGGATCATTCATATCAACCAGCACAAGATCAGCATAATAGCCTTCGCGGAGATAGCCTCTCCGATGGATCCGGTAGAGGTCGGCCGGGTTGTGGGCCATGGTCCTGACCACCGTTTCCAGCGGGATCCTGCCCTGCAGGTGCATCTCGAGCATCGCCACGAGGCTGTGCTGGATCAACGGTCCTCCCGAGGGAGCGGCAAAATAGGTGTTGGCTTTCTCCTCCTTCAGGTGCGGCGCATGGTCAGTGGCCACCAGGTCGATCGTACCGTCAAGCAGGGCGGCTAACAAGGCCTGCTGGTCCATCTCGCTCTTGATCGCCGGATTCCATTTGATCCATGATCCCAGCCTGGCATAATCCGCGTCATTGAACCAGAGGTGGTGAACGCAAACCTCTCCGGTGACTTTTTTCTCCTTCAGCGGCATGCCCCTGTCAAGCAGCGGGATCTCCAGCGCGGTGGAGAGGTGCAGGATATGGAGCCGCGACCCGTGTTTCCGGGCCAGCGCCACGGCCCGCTCCGACGAACGCAGGCAGGCTTCGGCCGAGCGGATGAGGGGATGGGCCTCCATGGGAACATCCTCTCCATATCGTTCCCTGAACTCCCTGATGTTTGCCTGAATGGTCTCTTCATCCTCGGAGTGGATGGCGATCAGCACCGGGCTCCCGGAGAAGATCCCTTCCAGCGCCTCCGGCCGGTTCACCAGCATATTCCCCGTGGAGGCCCCCATGAAGACCTTCACCCCGCAAACCTCGCGCGGATCAAGCTGCCTGATCTCCTCCAGGTTGTCGTTGGTCGCGCCGAAAAAGAAAGCATAGTTCGCCAGGGATTTCCCGGCGGCAAGCGCCTCTTTCTCCTTCAACAGCTCTATCGTGGTGGTCTGCGGCTTTGTGTTGGGCATGTCCATGAAGGAGGTCACCCCACCGGCCACAGCGGCCCGGCTTTCGGTGCAGAGATCCCCCTTGGCGGTGAGCCCGGGGTCGCGGAAGTGGACCTGGTCGTCGATGACGCCGGGAAGAAGGAACTTGCCGGTGGCGTTGATGGTTTCGATGCGGGATGCGGGATACGGGATGCGCGATGCGGGATGCGCGATACCAGATGCCGGATGCCGGATGCCGGATGCCGGATGCGGGATACGCGATGCGTGATGGGTGATGCGGGAGATGCGGTCGTTTTCAATGAGGAGGTCGCCAATGAAGATCTTATCCTCATTGACCATCGTGGCGTTTTGGATCAGAAAGCCCTTTGGTTCACGCATTGACACGCTGGTATTTATGAAGCATGCTTTCCCACCGGAGCTTGATCACGCCGAGGATCGCCTCCTTGAAGATCCCCTTGCTCATTTTTGAGGTCCCGAGGGTGCGGTCAGTAAAGATGATCGGGATCTCCACGATGTTGAACCCCAGCTTCCAGGCAGTGAATTTCATCTCGATCTGAAAGGCGTAACCCATAAACCTGATCTTACCCAGATCGATCGCTTCCAGCACCTCCCTGCGGTAACACTTGAAGCCCGCAGTGGTGTCACGCACCTTCATCCGGGTGATCAGCCTCACGTAGCTGGAGGCGTAGTACGACATCAGCACGCGCCCGATCGGCCAGTTCACCACATTCACCCCGGTGATGTAGCGGGAACCGATCACCAGGTCCCCTCCCTGGTTTTTCGCCGTATCGTAAAGCCGCAGCAGGTCTTCGGGATTGTGCGAAAAATCGGCATCCATCTCAAAGATGAATTCATAGCCGTGTTTCAATGCCCACCGGAAGCCATGAATATAGGCGGTGCCCAATCCCAGCTTCCCTTTGCGCTCTTCTATGAAGAGGCGGCCTGGAAATTCAGGCATCAGGCCTTTCACGATGGCGGCCGTGCCGTCGGGCGAATTGTCTTCAATGATGAGGATATCAAACTCCTTCTCCAAAGAGAAGACCTTCCGGATGATCTGTTCGATGTTCTCCTTCTCGTTGTAGGTTGGAATGATGATTAGACTATCGTTCACGTGATGTTGATTCGGTCTGTTCTTCTATGAACGCCCTGGTTGTTAATCTATTGTCCGGTTACCTGTTTTCTCAGTCGGTGAGGATGATTTTACGGCTGACAGAACGGTAGGGTGTGTGGATCCTCATGACATAGATGCCGGCCGGAAGCTGGTGTTCGCTGAACCTGATGGTGTTCTCGCTATAGGCAACCTGCCGCTCCAGCCGCTCGATGGTGCGTCCGTCGAACGAGGTCAGCTCGATGGCAACGGTTCCCTGGTAGAGCGACCTGAAGGCCAGGGTGAACGCCCCATCCGAAGGATTGGGATAGAGGGTCACCTCCGTGATCCCCTCCTCCTTTTCAGGGATGGCGGAACAATCCTTGAAGGTGATGTAGACTGTGTCCCATTGATAACCATATTCATCGCTCACCCGGCACCAAACCATCTTTGTTCCGAAGCCCACGCCCGTCGAATCGATGATGGCCAGCTCACTCAGATCTCCGGTTGACCAGTTGTAGGTGTCGAACTTTCCGGCATCGAGGATGACCTCCACTCCGGCACACACCTCCTGGTCGGGACCAAGGTTCAGGATCGTCTGCTGGTTCACCGGAACCCCGTTGGCGTAGCGCTCACTGAAATCCTGGTAGAAAAGGTTGGTGATCCCGGCATCATGAATGATCAGGGTGTTCTCATCATTTTTCTGGTCGGCCGAACTGCTCCAGTTATGGGAGCCGGTCAGGATAAAGGGATCGGAAGAGGCGGCCGACTGATCCACGATCATGCATTTGCTGTGAAGCAGGCCCGGTTCTCCGAACTCCCGGAAACGGTTGCCCAGGGTGTTGGTGAGTGTTTCCACCACCGTGGAGCCGCTGCTGCTCGAGTTGTCGATCACCACCCGCTCATCGATCCCGGCAATGGCCTGGTCGTACAAGGCATCCCCTATATCGTCGCGGGTGATCAGCATGGTGAAGATCTCAATGTCGGCATCCGCCTGGTTGATGTGGTTGATGATCAAGCTGTTGACGCCATCCGAAGGACTGAAATAGACCTCCATGGGAATCCCGGCGATGATCACATCGTGGGGCGTATTGTCTGTTTTGTCGATGCCGAATTTCGCGTTGGAGGGATCCGGATCGTTGGTGGTGGATCCCCACATCTCCTCAAATTCAAGCAGGTAGATCTTTGCCAGGCTCATATCCTGGATGAAGAGGATATTGTTGTCATCGGTGTTGATATTCTGGGCGGTCCAGTTGCAGGATCCTGTCCACACGATCGGATCCATCGGGTCGGAGGATTTTCCGTCGACGATCATGAACTTGTCGTGCATGATACCGTCGCCCGAAGGACGGGCGATCCGCTTGATCCCTCCCGTCAGTTCAGGGATCCCGCTGTTCCCGGCCGACGCATCGGTGACCACCCTGATGGTCACGCCGCGGGCATAGGCCTGGTTCAAGGCGTTGGCGATGTTGGAGATCCCCGCGATGCTGAAATTGTAGATTGCCACATCGAGGGTGTATTTGGCGCGGTTGATGTACCGGATGATGGTGTCGTCAGCCGATTCATCCAGATAGATCGCATCGGTGCCGGTGGAGACGGAGTGGTCGACCGTAGCGGTGAAATAGACTTTGATATCCCCGCTGGAGACGGAGGTGGTGATAAACGGCCTGACGGATCCGAAGGCGGTATCCAGTCCGGCCACGCTGAAGACCTTCACGTAGACCAGGTCCGAGGGGTTCAGCGAGGTGATCCCCAGCGTATGCGAGGTTCCGGCGCCGGCCGCCAAGAGATGGCCCAGTTCAAGGTTTTGCGTCAGGCCGTAAAAGAGTTCGGTGGTTCCCGCGATGTCGGTCTCCCAGTCCAGGATAAAGGAGGTGGTGGTGATATCCGACTGGCTAACTGGGGACGTGATGTGGATGGCGCTCTCGGAAACGATGTCGTCCAGGTCCCGCAGCAGCAGCTGGTATCCCGAGGTGGAGCTGGAATAGGAGAACTGGGAGCAGATGCCAATGAGGTCGACCTCCCCCGAGGGGATGATCTCCCCTACAAGCGGCGAACTGTTGTTGATCCTGATCTGGGTCGACTCCCCGCCCGAGGTGACCGTGTAATTGGTGTTCCCGGCAAAGGTGCCACCGGCGCTGGAGAAGAGCGCCTGGTTGATGCGCACGATCTCCGCCTCATAGGATTCACCCATCTGGTTGGGGGTGATCACCTGCGGTTCAGGCAACGGTTTTCCCTCGGCTAAGACAGTAAAGGAATTCACCGGATCGAGCTCCAGCAGGTAGTTGTAGTTTTTCAGCACCCCCGTCACCGTGATGGAGTCGCCCCGCTTCACCGTGCCCATGGAGTAACTGTAAGCGGCGATCCCGGCCGTGGCATCCTGAAGGTAGCGGATGGCCCCCAGCTCCGAACCGTTGGTCACCACCCCTCTCACCGTGACGGTGGTGCCAAGAGGCAGCGCCCTCGCCTCGGCAATGGTACCCTGTGCAAAGATTGTCTGAGCGGAAAGGAAGGCCGCTCCTAATAAGATTAAAAGTTTATTCATGGTTTGTTATGTTTCATTGCTGTTGGCTTTTGGCTGTTGGCTGTTGGCTGTTGGCTGTTGGCTGTTGGCTTTTGGCTGTTGGCTGTTGGCTGTTGGCTTTTGGCTTTTTAATGATGCGGGATGCGCGATTTCGGATGCCGGATGCCGGATACCTGATGTCTGATGGATTTCGTTCTCAATTCTCAATTTTCAATTCTCAATTAATCAATAGCTTATCGCTATCGAGAAATTAAACCTTCTCCCCATCCCGAAAAAGACGCCTGCAGAGGCGGCGTCGAAGTTCGTGGTGCTGGTGGAATAGGAATCGTTGTTCTGCGCATCGGAGATATACTCCCGGTTGAGGAGGTTGAGCACCGAAGCCCGCAGATCCAGCTTGAAATTTCTGAAGACAAACCGGTAGCCGGCATTCAGGTCCACCAGATAATAGACCGGCAACTTCCACGAATCCCTGGGTTTGCCGTCTTCATCCAGGTAGTTCGGATTGAAGTCGGGACTCAGGGTCACCGGGTCCATGTTGGAGAAGTTCTTTGCGAAAAGGGTGAAGGATCCTGAGACATAGAGCCGTTTGATGATCTCCCACCGCAAACTCTCCATCAGCTGGAACTGGGCGGCATCCCCGACATGAACCCCTTTGGCGTTGAAATAGAATTTCTTGATCAGCACGTTGGCATCGCTGTAGATGTAGGCGGTGTCGGCCGATGTCCAGCGCCAGTCGCCCCACGAGAGCACTTGATCCCACTGCAGGGAGGGAATGATCTTCCATCCGAATTGCAGTTCGATGCCCATGTGAAGCGCATCGATCCCGTTGATGTTCACCGGATAGGAATCATCTTCAAACGTGGCATAGATCGGACTGTCGAGCGGTTTGTTCTTCCAGTTCGTCAGGTAGCCGTTGACATTCAGTCCGATGCGGTTGGTGTAGAAGCTATAGCCAATTTCAATGGCCTGCACCTGTTCGTTGCGGACATCGAGGAACTCCTTGTTATCGGTATCAAACACGTTGTTGAACCGGGGGGCCCGGGAGAGGTAACCCAGGTTCAGGTAGACGTTGTTGTACTGGTCAATGTTGTAGTTGACCCCTCCTTTCACGGTGAATCCCGGGAAGACCTTCCAGGCGGTCCGGGTGAAACCCGCTTCAGGCGAGTCGATGGTATACCCGCTGGCATCGACGATGTAGAGGGTGTCCCGCGTGGAACCCACCCGCTTCACTACGAAGGTGGTGTCGTTCGACTGGAACCAGGTGTCGCCCGACGACATCGAATAGGTGAGGTTCTGCGACCCGTTGTAATAGAAGATATCCCCGTAGCCGATGGCCTCGGTGTAGGTCTGATCATCCAGCGTCAGATCCTTTTTCCGGAAATAATCAACCCGCTGGTAGGCCGACACGGCGGTGGTCACATTCAGGAAGGCATTCCAGCGCTCCCGTTTGAATTCGGCCAGCAGGAAAAGCCCGCCCCATCTTACTTTGCTGCCGTTGTTGTAGATGATCTTGTCCCCTTCATACAGTTTCGCATTCCAGAGTCTGTTCCGGTTGGAATTATCCAGGAAAAAAGACCCTCCCAGCAGATCATAGACCTCCCTGAAATGTTCTCCCCGGTAGGTCCGCAGGTCAAGGCCGCCCGACAGGCTCCACTCGCCGGTGATATCCCAGTTGAAGGTGGAGAGCAGTCCGTACCAGTAATGGTCATTCCGGCTGCTGCGAAGGATCGCGCTTGATCTACCCGTGGTATCCTTCATGTTGGCGTCATAGTAGTTTTGGAACATCACCTGTCCGGTCATCGGATCCAGCGGCGGGGTGGAGCTTCCCGGAGAGCCGAACTTGTCGGAGGTGGCGGTGCCTGTCCCCCCTCCCTTTCCGAAGGAGGCATAGAGGATATTCGACAGGTACAGCCGGTCGTTGATGCGCCAGAAGTCGCGGAGACTGAGTTGGGGCTTGAAGTAATAGTTCGTCGCCTGAGACAGTTTTTCCGGTTCATCCTGGTAAATCTTCTCTCCGTCGGCGCCGTATTGCCAACGGTTCAGGTAACCCCAGTTGGGGTTGTAGCGGATCCCAAAGGATCTGACGCTGTCGATCGGGACGCGGCTCATCGAGTCCACCCCCAGTTTCTTCGCATACTCTTTATCGAACGTGGCGATCGACTTCATATAGGAGCGCTGGCCATGTTCCTGGGGAGCTCCCATGGCGGAAAAGGTGATCAGGTGGTTTCCCAGTTTCTTATCCACCCGTATGTAAAAGAACCATCCTTTGGTCCAGGTCTGATCCACCCAGCCGTTACCCTGTTTGTACGATCCGGCGATGGTCACGCCCCAGCCATGTTTCAGTTGGCCGGTGGTGACGCCCAGACTGGTTCTCAGGAAGCCGTCGCTGCCCACCTCCTGCTTGATGCTGCCGCCCAGCCTGGTCTCGATCCCCTGGGAGAGGATGTTCATGGTGCCGCCCACCGAGGGCAGGGCCAGTTTGGAAGCGCCCAGGCCCCGCTGCACCTGGATGCTCCGGGTAACGGCATCGAGCCCGAACCAGTTGGACCAATAGACCCACCCGTTCTCCATGTCGTTCACCGGGATCCCGTCGATCATCACGGCCAGGTTCCGCTGGCTGAAGCCCCGGATGTTGATCCGGGCATCCCCGTCGCCCCCGCCCTGCTGGGTGGCGTAGGCGCCGGGGGTCTTGTTGAGGATCATCGGAATGTCCTGCGAAGCCAACTCTTCCTGGATCTCCTTCGGCTTCACGGTGGAAAAGGCTACCGGGGTTTCGCGCGTGAGGGCCACATCGGCCACCACCTCCACCTCGGTCAGGGTCATCGTCTTCATCTTGAAATCGAGTGTAAGCGGCTTGTCGGTCACCCTGATGGGCTGTGCCTGCTCAAGGTACCCCACGTAGGAGACACGCAGGGTGTAGCTCCCTGCCGGGAGTTGCAGTTCGTACTGCCCGTCAGGATCGGTCACGGTCCCTTTGCCTTCGCCGAAGAGGACCGACGCGCCGATGAGGGTCTCACCGGTGGTGGCATCGGTGACGATACCTTTGACGGTGACCGTTTGGGCAAGCAGAAATCCCGGCAGCAAAAAGCTGATTGCAAGGATGGCAAAAATTCTCATATCCTGGGTTGCCCTCTATCGGACCACAATTTTCTGGGTGATCACATGATCCGTTTTGGTCCTGACCTGAACCATCAGGAGGCTGTTGCGCATGGCGGGGGTGATGTCGATCACGGCCGCGGTGGTGTTGGCAATCAGCTTCAGGGACCAGATCCGCTCACCCAGGATGGTGAACACCTCCACCGACTCGATGGGCTCCGACGCTTTCAACGTAACCTGGTTCCCGGTCACCGGATTGGGGAACACCTGGATCCGCTGCTGATTTCCGTGATCATTGATCCCGATCGACTGGCAGTCGCAAGTATGATGCCCCAGGCTGTCGAAGAAGTTGGCCGGCAGGGAATCGAACTGCACCAGTGCGTTGAAGCTGTTGGGGTAACCTCCGGTGAGGGTGTCTCCGTAATGGTTCATGGCCACGCGGTCGATCCCATGGCGAATGCCGGGTTTCCTCACGAGCGACTGGTTCTGCGTGAGATAGGCTCCTTCGCCTCTCCAGTAGGGAGGAGTGTCAGTCCAGGCGCCTGCCGGGGAGGTCTCCCCCGCCCAATTCAGGGGCCGCACCCCAATCTCACCCAGGATATCGATATCCACCCACTCGGCGCCGGAGAGTTTTTGCAGGGAAACCGCATCATCTCCATTCCAGAAGACCACCCGGCAACCCTGGGTTCCCGCTTCATAATCAGCCGGGGCAAGGTAATCGGCTTTCGCCCTCAATCCGGCCCACACCATGGTATCCTGGCCCGGGAAGGTGGTGTCCTGAATGATCACCAGCGCCTGGAAGGGCTGAATATCCCCGACCAGCGGCAGCACATACTGGATATCCTGATCAGCGATGGTGGAGCCGTTCGACCACCGGATCAGCCGGTAGGTATCCGTAAAGGTGATGACATTGGGCGTCGGATTGTAGATCTCAATCGCTTTGTTGTTGTTCCACCCCTCCACATACTCCGAGAAAAAAAGGTCGGAACAATCCTGCGCCGAGAGTTGCCCGGCTATAACCAATGCAATGATAAGAAGATAGAGTTTCTTCATGACAGATGAATTTAATTAAACAACCGATAAAAGACAAAAATACACAAAGTGAAAGGAGCAGGGATCAACGAAAGGTTAAATGTTAGTAACTTTCTCTTCCCCGGGCTTCCCTGCCGGGCGGGCAGACAATTCTGCCACGCGGTTTCCGTCCATTTCCAACACCGCGAATTCATAGCCGCCAAAGTGAAAGTGGTCGTTGATCTCCGGGATCCGGCCCAGGGTGTACATCGCCAGTCCGCCCACCGTGCTGAAGTTGCGGGCCTCCTCTTCAAACTCCTCGTCATCCAGGTCGGGGATCTCCAGCATGTCGGCCATCTCCCAGAAGTTCATGCTGCCGCTGATGGTGAAGGAGCCGTCGGGATGCTCTTCATAATCGGGAGGCTCCTTGTCGGTGAGGTCGGGCAGGTCGCCCAGGATGTGTTCCACCAGGTCGTGGAGGGTGATCAGCCCCTCCACCGAGCCGTATTCATCCACCACGATGGCGATGTGGATCTTCTGCTCCCTGAACTTCTCCAGCAGATCGGATGCCGACATGCTTTCTGTCACAAAAAGCGGATCGGAAAGGAGGGGCCCGAGATCGCAGGGGGCGTCCGACCGCAGCATCTCAATCAGGTCCTTGACGATCAGGATCCCCTTCAGCTGGTCGAGCGAGCCGTCGCCCACGGGGTATTTCGAATAGCCCATTTCATGGATGAAGTTGAGAATCTCTTCCCTGTTCATCTTCAGGTCGAGCCAGCGGATGTCGATCCGCGGAGTCATGATGGAAAAGGCGGTCTTGGAGCCGAACCGGAACACATCCTTGATGATCTCCGACTCCTGCTTGTCAATCACCCCGTGTTCCGAACTCTGGCGGATCATCAACTTCAGCTCCTCTTCCGTGATGTGAGGGTCGGTCTCCCCCTTCACTCCGAAGAGTTTCACGATCCCCCTGGTGGAGATGCTCAGGATCCAGACCAGCGGGCGCAGGGCCTTGGCAAATCCGTCCATCAGGGGCGCCAGCGCAATGGTGATGGATTCCGCGTGTTTGAAGGCGATCGATTTCGGAACCGTCTCGCCAAACACCAGCGTGAAATAGGTCACCAGGATCACCACCACGGTGAGGGTGATCCGGTACAACAGGTCGGGATCCATGTGCAGCCCGTCAAGGTAAGGCAGCACCTTGCCCGTGATGGCCACCCCGCCATAGGCTCCCGCCAGGATGCTGGCCAGGGTGATCCCGATCTGCATAGTGGAGAGAAAATCCTCGATCCTGCTCAGGAGGCGGAGGGCGGTGGTGGCGCCTTTGCTGCCGTCTTCGGCTCTTTCCTGCAAACGCGACTCCCGTGAGGAGACCAGCGCGATCTCGTACATCGAGAAAACGCCGCTGATCACGATCAGAATGGCAAGGATGAGAAACTCCATAAGGGTGGTTCAGTGAGTCAAAAATAAGAAAAAATATTGGGTTTTGCTCAATTCTTTAAGGTTGTGAGACGATCGATGGCCGGCTCAATCCCTCCAACGTCACGAAAAACGAGGGAGAGCCGGTTGTGGTCTTGTTTCAGGTGACAAAAGGCGGGATGGGTTTTGATGAATTCGATGAACCCCGAAAATTGTTCCGACTGGAAGAACCCCGGAGGGGGATCGGAGGGAAAGAAAGCCGCCAGCCTGCCTTTCCTGAGCACCAGCTTGTCGAAGCCAAGGCCCCTGGCTAACCAGCGTAGCCGTATGGTGCGGATCAGCTCCTCCGTTTGCGGGGGCAACGGCCCGAACCGGTCGGCCAGCCGCTCCTGAAAACGGGCCAGCTCCTCCTCCCGTTCAATGGAATCAAGCTCTTTGTACAAACTCAGCCGCTCGGTGATGTGGGTGATGTACCGATCGGGGATCAGGATCTCCAGGTCGGTCTCTATCACGCACTCCTTCACAGGCTCCGAAGGCCGGTCATCCTGGTAAAGTGCGGCAAACTCCTGCTCCTTCAGCTCCGCGACGGCTTCATTCAGGATCTTCTGGTAGAGGTCAAACCCGATTTCGGTGATGAAGCCGCTCTGTTCGGCTCCCAGGATATTGCCCGCCCCCCGGATGTCGAGGTCGCGCATGGCAATGTTGAACCCGCTGCCCAGGTCGGCGAACTCCTCCACCGCCCTGAGCCGCTTCCGGGCTTCGTCGGTCAGCGTTGACACGGGGGGGGCCAGCAGGTAGCAGAAAGCCTTCTTGTTCGAACGCCCCACCCTCCCCCTCAGCTGGTGGAGGTCGCTGAGCCCGTAATGGTGGGCGTCGTTGATGATGATGGTGTTGACATTGGGGATATCCAGCCCCGATTCAATGATCGTCGTAGCCACCAGCACATCATAGTCCCCCTCGATGAAGTCGGTCATCACCCGCTCCAGCCTGGCCCCCTCCATCTGCCCGTGGGCCACCGCCACGCTGATGTTGGGCACGTTTCGCCGGATCATCTCCGCCACCTCCGTGATGTTCTGCACACGGGTGTTGACGAAAAAGACCTGCCCGCCCCGCGACACCTCATGCCGGACGGCCTCCCGGATCACCACCTCGTTGAAGGGGTGGATCTCCGTCTGCACAGGGAAGCGGTTGGGCGGAGGGGTGTTGATGATGGAGAGGTCGCGGGCCCCCATCAGCGAGAACTGCAGCGTTCGCGGGATCGGCGTGGCGGTCAGGGTGAGGGTGTCCACGTTCACCCGCAACTGCTTGATCTTCTCCTTGGCCGACACGCCGAATTTCTGCTCTTCGTCAATGATCAGCAGTCCCAGCTCCTTGAAAACCACATCTTTGCTCAACAACCGGTGGGTCCCGATGAGGATGTCGAGCGTCCCGCTCTTCAGCTCCTCCAGGATCTTCTTTTGGGCTTTGGCGCTTTTAAACCGGTTGAGGTAATTGATGTTACAGGGAAACTCCTTCAGCCGCTCGGAGAAGGTCTTGAAATGCTGCAGGGCCAGGATGGTGGTGGGCACCAGGATGGCCACCTGCCGGCTCTCGGAGACCATCTTGAAGGCGGCCCTGACGGCGATCTCGGTCTTGCCGAAACCCACATCCCCGCAAATCAGCCGGTCCATCGGGAAGCCGGCCTCCATATCCTTTTTCACATCCTGGGTGGCTCTGATCTGGTCGGGGGTGTCCTCATAGATGAAGGAGGCCTCCAACTCGGTTTGAAGGTAGGTGTCGGGGAGGCAGGAGAAGCCCTGCGCCGCCCTCCTTTCGGCATAGAGCCTGATCAGGTCTTTGGCAATGTCCTTGACCCGGCTCTTGGTGCGGGCTTTCAGCTTTTTCCATGAGTCAGACCCCAGCCGGTTCAGCGTGGGGACAGCCCCCTCCTTCCCCGAATATTTGGAGATCCGGTGAAGGGAGTGGATGCTCACATAGAGGATGTCCTGGTTCTTGTATATCAGCCGGATCGCCTCCTGCTCCTTCCCGTTGTTCACGATCTTCTCCAGTCCGTCGAACACCCCGATCCCGTGATCGATGTGCGTCACAAAATCGCCGGGGGTCAGGCTGTACAACTCTTTCAGCGTCATCACCTCCTTCCCCGCATAGCCGTCGCGGAGCCTGAAGCGGTGATAGCGCTCAAAGATCTGGTGGTCGGTGAAAAAGGCGGTTTTCAGGTCATGGTCAATGAACCCTTCGTGGATGGAGTAGCAGAGGGAGCTGAAGGCGATGGGGGGCCGGTCGGGTTGTTTTGCCTGGATATCCTCCAGGATGGAGAGTAGCCGGTCACTCTGTTTCTGGTTATCCGACAGCAGGATGTTGCGGTACCCCTCCTCCGAGAGCTTCCTGAGCTGCTCCGTGAGCAGGTCGAAATTTTTATGGAACGAGGGCTGGGGGGAGGTATGAAAGGTAAATTCAATTGTGGGAGAGAACATCGTACGGTGCCCGAACTCGATCAGGGGCCGGGCCCCGGTCTCCTTCAGGAAACTCTCCCGGCCGGAGAAGAGATCGTTCACAGAACAGCTCTCCACCTCGCCGGCAATCACCTCCAGCTCCTCCGCCCATATCACTGTTTTCTCCGTCAGAAATGAAAATATTGGCGTATAGTCCATCCGTTTTTCCGGATCGATCCGGATATCGGGGATGATGGTGATCCCCTCATGTTTACGGACGGAGAGCTGGGTGGCCGGATCGAACGACCGGATGGAGGCCACCCTGTCGCCCTGGAATTCAATGCGGTAGGGATGGTCACCGCCAAAGGAGTAGACGTCGATCAGCCCGCCGCGCAGGGCGAACTGCCCGGGCTCCAGCACAAAGTCGGTCCGCTCAAACTCGTATTCGATCAGCAGGTCGAGCACAAACTCGAGGGATACCGCCTCCCCCTGCTGCAGCTTCAGGGTGTGCTGATCAAAGAAGCGCTTGTCGGCCACCTTTTCGGCCATGGCCTCCGGGTAGCTCACCACGATCAGCTCCTGCTCTCCCCGGTGAAGCCGGTTCATCACCTCCGTGCGCAGGAGAAGCCCCTGGTTGTCTCGCACGCCATGGGCATAGCCGCGCTTGTAGGAGGAGGGGAAAAAGAGCACCCGCTTCTCCTCGGCCTGCTTCTCCTTCTCGTTCAGGATCTGCTCGAGATCGTTCAGAAAATAGGCCGCCCGCTCCTTTTCCGGAAGCAGGACGAGATGGATGGCCGGAGCCAGACGGAACTGCATGGCCACCGCAAAGGCTTTCGACGACCCCACCAGGTCATCCACACGGAAACGCTGTTCAACACCGGCATTCAGCGCGTTCGCAAGAGCCTGGTTGTGCGGATTCTGAAGAAAGACGGAGGCAATTTCGCTGGTATTCACGGGCCATTCGGACAAGGACTGCAAAGTTACGAAATCAATGGCTTCGGGAAAGGAAAGATATTGTTACTTTTGTACTTGGTGCTGTGGTGCCGTGGTGCCGTGGTGCCGTGGTGAGATGGGGGATGCGGGATACGGGATAGAGAAAAGCCAATAGCCAATAGCCAATAGCCAATAGCCAATAGCCAATAGCCAAAAGCGAAAAGCGAACAGCGAAACATGAACATTAGCGTCTTCAAATTCGGCGGTGCGTCGGTGAATTCGGCGGAGGGGGTCAGAAATGTGGCCCGCATCCTGACGCGTTACAAGGGGCGGTCGATGATGCTGGTGATCTCGGCGATGGGGAAGAGCACCAATGCCCTGGAGCGGATCCTGCACCACTACATGGAGAGGGATGCGGTGTCGATGGTGGAGGAGTACAACAAACTCCGGGATGTTCATTTCACCATCGCCAGGGAGCTGACAGGTGACGGCCAGGGGCCTGATGCAAAAGCGAAGCAGGATCCCGCCCCGTCCATGACAGCCGGGCTGGAGGAGCTGTTTGAAGAGCTGCGGGCCATTCTCCGGCAGGAACCGGTGGTTGGATACGATGAGCAGTACGACCGCATCGTCAGTTTCGGCGAACTCTTCTCCACCGCCATCCTCCACCCTTTTCTCCGGGACGCCGGATTTCCCGTCACGTTGCTGGATGCACGCACGCTGATCCGCACCGACAGCACCTTCCGCGACGCCCGGGTCGACTGGCGGAAAACCCAGCTTGCCATCCAGAAACACCTCTTCACCCTCTTCCAGGACCGCAAGGGAAGCATCGGCCTCACGCAGGGATTTATCGGCTCCGATCCCCTGGGAAGGAACACCACGCTGGGTCGCGAGGGATCCGACTTCACCGCCGCGATCTTAGGGTACTGCATGCGGGTGAAGGAGATCACCATCTGGAAAGATGTCCCGGGGATCCTCAACGCCGATCCCAAGTGGTTCGAGGATCCCGTGAAGCTGGAGACCCTCTCCTACCACGAAGCGGTTGAGCTGGCCTATTTCGGGGCCACGGTGATCCATCCCAAAACGGTCAAGCCGCTGGAAAATGCCAACATCACCCTGAATGTCAGGAGTTTCCTCCATCCCGAAGAGGCAGGGACGCAAGTGAAGAACTTAAAGGAATGGAAAATCGACCTTCCCATCTTCATCAGGAAACAGAACCAGGTGCTGATCTCCATCATGCCGCGGGATTTCTCCTTCATCATGGAGGAAAACCTGGGGCAGATCTTCACCCTGATGGCCAATCTCCGCGTGAAGGCCAATGTGATGCAGCATTCGGCCATCAGCTTTTCGGTTTGCGCCGACCACGACCCGGTGAAGATCGGGGTCCTGATCAGGGAGCTCAGGAAATCCTTTGAAATCCGCTACAACGAAGGACTTGAGCTATACACCATCCGGCACTACAACGACGAAGCCATCCGGCGCATCGCCGCAGGCCGGGATGTGATACTTGAGCAGAAATCCCGTAACACAGTGCATTTGGTTGTCAGGTAAACAGGCGGAGGATGGGTCAATGAGGAATGAGGAATGAGGAATGAGGAATGAGGAATCCCGCATCGCGCATCGCGCATCAGCCTTCAGGAATCACCACCGGAAAATCATACGAGAACTCATGAAATTCCGGCTTCTCCAACACCAGCTCCAGGAAGTTGCGGTAGGCGTCGGTGAAGGTGAAGCGGTTGGCATCGAAGTAGGCCTCCGACAAGGGTTTGTTCCCGACCTTCCCCATATCGATGGCCGAGGTGTTGAACTCCTCGAGCTCGACAAAGGGGACGATGGATTTCATCACCGGCATCATGCCATACTCCTCGCGGATCAGCAGGTCGGCCACCTTGTCGGCCAGCGTCTGGGTAAGCCGGCGGTCGTAATGACGGCAGTGCCCCGACCGGGCATAATAGCCGGTGATCTGCGCCCGCGCCTCGATCCCCAGCTTGTTGGAGATCTCGGAGGCGATCACCCCGCTGATGCCACCGAAGCGCGGATGGCCGTATTCATCCACCTCGGAGGAGGCGTAGACCACATCCACCTCGCCGCTCTTGTCGTTGTACCAGCGAACCCCTTCCGAAACCGGTATCACCAGGCATTTCTTGGGGGAGCGCATATAATGTTCCTTCACGGTCTCAAAGAAAAACTCTTTCCGCTCCTTCGTCACCTCCACCTCCGGGATCAGCGCCAGGGGCCCGGCCCCTCCAAAGATCGCCGTGCCGGTCAGCCAGCCGGCATCCCGTCCCATCACCTCCAGCACCAGGATCCGTGAGTGCGACTCGGCCGTGGTCTTGAGGTTTCCCGCAAACTCCGCGATGGCCCTGGCCGCGGAGGGGAAGCCGGGACACATCACCGCCTCGATCTCCTGCCCCTGATAATGGTGGATCGTGCGGGTGCGCAGGTCGTTATCGATGGTCTTGGGGAAGCCGATCACCGGGATCCCTTCGGTCTCGTAAAGCCGCCGGGCGGCCCCGTTGGTGTCGTCGCCGCCAATGGTGACCAGCACATCGATCTTGTACCGTTCGAGGTTCCGCAACACCTGAGGGACGCGGTTCTCGGGGTTTTTCTTCGAAGGGAAGGGATTCGTACGACTGGAGCGGAGGGCCGTGCCGCCATACCATCCGTCGTAAGGCTGGTTGGTGAGGTCCACCACATCGCCATCGCCAAGCATCCCCTTCCATCCCTTGCGGACGCCATACACCTTGAATCCCAGCAGGGAAGCCCTGTTGCGCACCGCTTCAATGCTGGAATTGATCGCCGGGGTGTCCCCGCCGCCCGAAAGGATCGCCAGGGTCTTTCCCTCAAAGAGTTTCTTTTCGTATTTCATAGATCAAAATTTGCAACAAACTTAGGGTTTTTTCGCTGTTCGCTATTGGCTTTTGGCTATTGGCTTTTGGCTATTGGCAATTGGCTGTTGGTCATTCGTCCTTCGTCCTTCATCTCGCATCCCGCATCCCGCATCCCGCATCTCACATCTCACATCCCGCATCCCGCATCCCGCATCTCTCATCTCCTATCTCCTATCTCCCATTATAATTTTCTCCACCAACACCTTGGCTAAGCGAACATTTGACTCTTTCGTCCAGCCGGCAATATGCGGGGTGAGGATCACATTCTCCGCCTCCATCAGGTAGCGGAAATCCTCCGGCAACGTGTGTGAAAGCTTTTCAAACGAATTATCCTCGTATTCCAGCACATCCAGCGCGGCCCCCGTCACCTTTCCCGATTTCAGCGCCACCACCAGATCGGCCGTGTTGACCACCTTCCCGCGGGAGGTGTTGATCAGTTGAAAGGGTTTCCTGAATTTCCCGATGAACGAGGCATTCACCATAAATGTGGTCTCCTCCGTGAGGGGGACATGCAGACTAAGGATATCCGCCCTGTCCATGATTTCCTCCAGGGTGACCTCACGGGTGTTCCCGTCAGCGTAGCCGCTCTTGTATTTGTCGTAAGAGATCACGTTGGCCTCAAACCCCTTCAGCCGCCGGGCAAAGGCGCTTCCGGTGTTGCCGTAGCCGATGATCCCCACGGTCTTGCCTTTGATCTCCTCCCCCCGGTTCTCCTCCCGCAGCCACCGGCCCGAACGCACCTGCCGGTCGGCACGGCAGAGGTGGTTGCGCAGGGCCAGCAACATCCCCAGGGCATGTTCGGCCACCGCATCGCGGTTCCCTTCCGGAGAGTTCAAACACCGGATGCCCCGCTCCTCCGCATAGGCCACATCGATGTTCTCCAACCCCGAGCCTACCCGGCCGATGAATCGCAGTTTCGTCGCACGGGAGAGGAATTCCCGGTCGAGACGAATTTTGCTCCGGACGATCACCCCCTCATACTCTCCGATGATCCTCAGAAAATCTGCCCGCTTGTATTCGGGGAAATATTCACAGAAAAAGCCATGGGCGGTGAGCTCCTCCGGGATGAGAGGGTGCACTTCGTCAATTATCAGCACCTTGCGATATTGATTCACTGTCATGACCAATTTTTCCTCATTCATGTCCTTTGTGAATTATTCACAAAGTACATTTCTGAGCAAAATTACGGTTTCATAACGAATTCGCCGCACTTTCTTCATGGATTCCAGCTGAATTGTCTTACCTTCGCGTACTCAAAATCGATCTCATTGTGTGGCAGTTTCTGATCAGAAGGATCCTTCGTAACCGCTTTCAGTTTCTCCTCGTCATCTTCGCCGTCACCGCCCTGATGTCCTTTTACGCCAGGGATGTGAAGCTCTCGTACGAAATGGCCCGGCTCCTGCCTTCGAGCGACTCCACCTATATCAAATACCAGGAGTTCAAGGATCTCTTCGGAGAGGATGGCAGCCTCCTGGTGATCGGGATCCAGGACACCAACCTCTTTCAGCTCAATGAGTTTGACGACTGGTACGACCTCAATGACAAGCTACGGCATGTTCCCGGGGTGGAGGAGGTGGTTTCGATCACCCGCCTCTACAACCTCCAGAAGAACGATTCGCTGAAGAAATTCGAGTTCGTCCCCCTGATCCGGCACCGTCCCGACACCCAGCGACAGGTCGACTCGCTGAAGAAGATCATCTACTCCCTCCCCTTCTATGAAGGGCTGATTTTCAATAAAGAGACCGGCGTCACCCTGATCGCCGTCACCCTCGACAACCGCCTCCTCAACACCAAGCAGCGGATCAACCTGATCAATGAGATCAAGGACCTCACCAACCGGTTTGGCGAGCGCTACCACACCGAGATCCACTATTCGGGGCTCCCCTTCATCCGTACCGTCACCTCCAAGATGCTGGAAGATGAGATGAAACTTTTCGTCTTCCTCTCCCTCCTCATCGCGGCGATCTTCCTCTATATCTTCTTCCGCTCGTTCAAAGCGGTGCTCTATCCCATCATCATCGTGATCATCAGCGTGGTGTGGGCATTGGGGATGATGAGCCTCTTCGGGTACAATATCACCATGCTCACCGCCATCATCCCCCCGCTGCTGATCGTGATCGGCGTGGAGAACTGCATCTTCCTGCTCAACAAATACCACTACGAATACCGGCTTCACCAGAACAAGGTGAAAGCCCTGTCGCGTGTCATCCAGCGGGTGGGGAGCGCCAATTTCCTCACCAATGTCTCCACTGCCATCGGGTTTGCCGCCTTCACCATCACCAAGAACTCGCTCCTCGTGGAGTTCGGGGTGATTGCGGCCATCAACATCATGGTGGTCTATGCCCTCTCGCTCACCCTCGTGCCCATCTTCTACAGCTACCTCCCTCCTCCGCGGATGAAAGATGTGAGGCACCAGGAGGAGAGCATCGCCCGCGCGATCATCGACAAGGCGGTCATCTGGGTCACCGAGTACCGCAACACCATCTACATCATCACCGGGATCCTGATCCTCGTAGGGGTGGTGGGCGTCACACAGCTGACCACCAGCGGCCGCATCGTCGACGACATCCCGCAGGAGAACAAGCTCTATAAGGACCTGACCTTCTTCGAGGATAATTTCAAAGGGATCATGCCCCTGGAGATCACCATCGATACGAAACGAAAAAAAGGGGTGCTCACCCTCTCCACCCTCAGCCGGATCGACCGCCTGCAGGATTCGCTCATGACATACCCCGAACTGGCCAAGCCGCTCTCCATCGTGGAGGTGATCAAATCGGCCAAACAGACCTTCTACGGGGGTGACCCCAGGTTTTATGAGCTGCCCAGCGCCAGCGAACTCACCTTCATGGGAAGCTACATCCCCGAGCTGAAGTCGAAGAAGCAGACGCTGATCAAGAACTTCATCGACACCAACTTCCAGACCACCCGCATCAGCGTGCAGATCGCCAACGTGGGCACCAAGGAGATCGCCCGGATCCAGAAGCGGGTGCAGGCCGACATCGACACGATCTTCAACCCCGAAAAATACGACGTGACCGTCACCGGCACCAGCGTGGTCTTCATGAAAGGCAACAACTTCCTCATCCGGAACCTCTTCGAAAGCATCATCATCGCCCTGATCGGCATCGCCATCCTCCTCGCCTCCCTCTTCTCCTCCTGGAGGATGATCCTGATCTCGCTGATCCCCAACCTCATCCCGCAGCTGATGACCGGCGCCCTGATGGGCTTCCTCGGTATCCCCATCAAACCCTCCACCATCCTGATCTTCAGCATCGCCCTGGGGATCTCGGTCGACAACTCCATCCAGTTCCTCTCACGCTACCGGCTCCAGCTGAAACATTCGCGGCGAAACATCCCCTATTCGGTGATCTCGGCCCTCCAGGAGACCGGCTACAGCATGATCTACTCCTCCACCGTGCTCTTCTTCGGCTTCGGCATCTTTGTCCTGTCGAAATTCGGTGGCACCCAGGCGCTGGGCTTCCTGATCTCCTTCACCCTGCTGGTGGCCGGACTGCTCAACCTCTTCATCCTTCCCTCGCTGATCCTCAGCCTCGACAAATGGAGCACCACCAAAGCCTTTGAGAAACCGCTCGTCGAGATCTTCGAAGAGCCGGAGGAGGAGGAGATTATCGACATCGAAATACCGTTGGAGGAAGATACAAGCGGACAAGCGTTAACAGGCGGACAGGCGGACAAGCGGACAGGAGGAAAATGAGGAATGAGGAATGAGGAATGAGGAATCGCACATCTCCCATCTCCCATCCCCCAGCCCTCTTAGGTAATTGTTTGGTTCTCCTGACGCTTTCCTTCGGTATTCCTTCGGTATTCGCTTCATTTTCTCTCCATCAGGACCATAGGCACTTTATTCGTTCTCAATTCTCAATTCTCAATTCTCAATTATCATTATCTTTACTCTTTCAAACTTACCCTTTATGAAAGGCATTATCCTGGCAGGCGGAGCCGGCACGCGGCTGCATCCGTTGACCCTGGCCGTCAGCAAGCAGCTGATGCCCATCTACGACAAGCCCATGATCTATTACCCGCTCTCGGTGCTGATGATGGCGGGCATCAGGGAGGTGCTGATCATCTCCACCCCGCACGACCTGCCGCACTTCCAAACGCTCCTGGGCGACGGCTCGAGGCTGGGCTGCCGCTTCTCCTATGCCGAGCAGGCGGTTCCCAACGGGCTGGCCCAGGCCTTCGTCATTGGCGGGGAGTTCATCGGCAAAGAGAAGGTGGCGCTGATCCTGGGCGACAACATCTTCTTCGGCAACGGGCTCTACTCGCTGATGCAGGCCAACAACGACCCCGACGGCGGGGTGGTCTTCGCCTACCATGTCAACGATCCGGAACGGTACGGGGTGGTGGAGTTCGACGCGGAATTCAACGCCTTGTCGATCGAGGAGAAGCCGAAAGCCCCGAAATCCAATTACGCGGTGCCGGGGCTCTACCTTTACGACAACTCAGTGGTGGAGGTGGCAAAAAATATCCGGCCCAGCGCCCGGGGAGAGTATGAGATCACCGATGTGAACCGGGTCTTCCTGGAACAGAACCGGCTGAAGGTGGGGGTGTTAGGCCGGGGGATCGCCTGGCTGGACACCGGTACCTTCGAATCCCTTCTTCAGGCCGCGCAGTTCGTGGAGGTGGTCCAGAACCGGCAGGGATTGAAGATCGGCTGCATTGAGGAGATCGCCTACCGGATGAAATTCATCACCCGCGAGGAGCTTCACGCGCTGGCCAAACCGTTGCTGAAGAGCGGATACGGTGAGTACCTGATGCAGCTGAACGGTTCATTCATGTAAACGATGGCTATGCATTCCGTTGATTACCTGAAGAAAAAGATCCAGGATGCCTTCTCTGCAGGAAAGTTCCTGGATCTCCCCGCCGAACTCTACGACCCTATCGAATATGCGCTTTCACAGGGAGGTAAACGGCTTCGCCCACTGCTGGTCCTGCTCTCCTGCGAGATGTTCGACGGGAACCCCGATGAGGCGATGAACCCGGCCATCGGGGTGGAGATCTTTCACAACTTCACCCTCCTGCACGACGACATCATGGACCAGGCCCCCTTGAGAAGAGGAGCCCAGACGGTCTACAAAAAATGGGATTCCAACGTGGCCATCCTCTCGGGCGATACCATGTTCGTGATGGCTTACGAATATGTTTGCCGGGTGGCACCGCCCAAACTTCCCGACATCCTGGCCACCTTCAACGACACCGCCCGCAAGGTGTGCGAAGGACAGCAGTACGACCTGAACTTCGAAACGCAGGAGCGGGTGACGATGGAGGACTATTTCATGATGATCCGTCTGAAGACGGCAGTGCTCATCGCCTGCTGCGTGAAGGTGGGGGCGATCATGGCCGGGGCCGATCCTCAGGATGCCGAAAACATCTACCAGTTTGGTGACCACTTGGGGATGGCCTTCCAGCTCCAGGACGACCTGCTGGATGCCTTCGGGAGCACCTCCAAATTCGGGAAAGAGATCGGGGGGGATATCGTCACCAACAAAAAGACCTTCCTCTACCTGAAAGCTTTCGAATTAGCAGTCGGGGAGAGGCTGGAGGAGCTGAACCGGCTCTTCGGGTCCGGCGGGCAGGATGCCGCCGACAAGGTCAGGCGGATCAAGAAGATTTACAGCGAGCTGGGGATCGACCGGATCACCCAAAACATCATCCGGGAGTATCATGAGAAGGCGATGGAATACCTCGAGATGA
>Ga0208828_1000277_pt1 | contig 23377 bp, 25 predicted proteins | sample Kivu_160m_FD_185487 | JGI IMG/M metagenome (GOLD analysis project Ga0208828, IMG submission 185487) | Freshwater microbial communities from Lake Kivu, Western Province, Rwanda to study Microbial Dark Matter (Phase II) - Kivu_160m (SPAdes)... | ecosystem: Environmental > Aquatic > Freshwater >... | reverse complement strand
TATAATAAAAAGAAACTCGGTTCTTTATCATGCATTGAGAAAAGTTCCACCTGAACTCCAGATCATTGCCTGCAGCTGGGGCAATATATATTATAAGAATATTAAAAAATATCTGGATGAACTTTCCGGAGTTCATCTGGAGGTAAGCGGCGAGACACTCAAGGATATGGGTTACCGGCCATCCGAGAAATTTAAGAGTGTCCTCGCTCAGCTTTTTGAAATGAAGCTTGACGGTAAGGTTTCAAGCAGGAAAGATGAGATTTATAATTTAAAAAAATTAATGGAACCTTTAGATTAATATGCAGTTTCATTAGACCGAAATATTCGTTTAATATCAGTGTTGACAAAAAATCTTTACTAATTATACTTATTGTTAGTGATGATCAATGTCCTCAAAAAAAATAAATATAACAATTCCCGAAAAAAATTTAAAAGAGATAAATAACTTCTGCAGCAACGAAAAAATCAGCAAGAGCTGGCTGATACGTGAGGCTACTTCTCAATATATTGCTAGTATTAGTAAAAAGAGAGAATTAGAGAAGAAAAAGAAAGATATGGAATGGGCGGCAAAAACTATGAAAGACTTGCGGGAGAAGAACATTGGCTTTGCTGGTGGAAAAACCGGCACTGAAGTAATCAGGGAATTTAGAGGTAAAAGGTAAGTAAAATGGAAATTGTTTTAGATGCATCTATTGCGGTTAAATGGTTTAGTGCAAAATCCGAAGATAGTGTAGAGATCGCACTGGAAATACAGCGACAAAAAATGCTAGATAAATTGGAAATCATAGTTCCGGATTTGTTCTTTTTAGAAATAACCAATGCCTTTCTTACCAGATCTAAATCCAGTATTGAAGATATTTTGATGATAGAAGAATCGCTTCATAAAATGAATTTAAAGGTAATTTATCCCGATCATTCTATATTAAATAGCGCAATAAAAATTGCAAATATCTGTGATTTGACTATATATGATTCTTTTTATATTGCAGTGGCTAAATTATATGACATCCCGCTTTTTACCGAAGATAAAAAAATACTTGCTAAAAGGAAGAAATTCGATTTTATCAAACCCCCGGAGGAATTTAAAAAAACCTTATTATGATTCTTGATACACCTATTAATCAGATGTGTTTTAACATTTAGGAAAACAAGAAGTTACAATATCTTTAAAAATTATTGAATGTTCTGAGCCAGATAAGCCGCTCCCAGCGCTCCTGTTATCTGGGGCTCATCGGGAATATATAATTTTACTTCTAATTTTTCTTCCAGTGCCCTTACAACCCCCAGATTTTTGGCTACCCCTCCTGTCATGCAAACCGGTTCTTCAAGACCGACTCTTTCGATCATTGTCGTTATCCTGTCGGCAATAGAATAAATGAGCCCTTTGATTATTTTATTTTTATCCACACCGTGTCCGATGAGTGAAACTATTTCGGATTCGGCAAACACGGTACAGGTAGAAGTAATATCTACTTTATCACTGGTTTTATTAAAAATAGGAGTAAACTCTTCCAGGTTTATTTCAAGTGCCTTCGCCATTACTTCAAGGAAACGCCCGGTTCCGGCTGCACATTTATCATTCATAAGAAAGTCAATCGGATTCCCGCCTTCGAGTTTTATTACCTTGCTGTCCTGGCCTCCTATATCGATTACTGTTCTTAAATCAGGAAATGATGATATTGCTCCCCGCGCATGGCAGCTTATTTCGGTTATATTCTTGTTGGCAAACGGGATGTTTATCCTGCCATAACCTGTGGCTACTATAGATTTAATTTCCGAATCTTTAAGTCCTGCTTTGGCTAAAGAAGATTCGAAGGCTGCTTTTGCAGCATTTTTGCTGTCCGAACCTGTCAGCGTAATCACATAGGATATAATCTTATTATTTTTATTATCAAGTATCACTACTTCGGTTGAAACTGAACCTACATCAATACCACATGTATACATTGATTTCCTTTCCCTATTTTGACTTAAGAGTTTAAAATTTCAATGAATCCCTGCAGCCTGGTTTTTACCTGACCCTGTGAAGAATTGCCCTGGTCCACACAGTCGCCATCCAGAACCAGTGTGGGAATATCAAGTTTCTTAAGGCTGTCTTTTATTATTCTTGCCCCGCCGTTACTCTGCCTGCATCCCCAGTGGGAAAATAAAATAGCCCCGTCAGCTTTGTAATCATGCGCTGCTTGAAGAGTTACATCGATCCGGTTATCGATACTGCCGGCCAGAAAATTGGAAAGCATTTTTTTAGCCAGGCTTTCAAAAGGCTTTTTATAATCAAGCTCGGGCCAGCAAACATGGTTGATTTCTTCAAACACTACTCTGCAATTTTCTTTGTATAGTATGTCGAATATTTCGTTTCTGTAATAAGGTTTAAGGTGCAGCCAGAGAATCCTTTTTAACGGTTTCTCCCTATCAAGGCCCTCTTTATTTTGTTCATCCAAACATTTCTTAAGATCCTTATATATTTCTTTATAAAGAACGACCGCTTCTTTTGTTCCTGCAAGTCCGTGGAAAGGCAGGATAAAATTAAGGCCATTAAAATAAGGGGGATAATTTAGAAGAATTTTTCTTAAGCTGCCCACCTCGATTGCCCACTTTCTGAATTCATTTGAGAGTTTGATGGCTTCTTCGAACATCGAGATATCAAATTTTTTACCGGTTTTGGAACAAATATCCATACAGATATTTTTTATCTGCCCGGTGAGATACCGGAGCGATTCCTCCGAATAACGGTATGGGACATCGATAAGATAGAAGTTTTTTTCGATACCGTATTTTAGAGAGTTTAGATAAAATGATTTCTGTGCGGCATCACAGGCAAGATTTGAGGTTATAATATAATCCGGTCGTGGAAACAGATCAAGCTCTGCTGCACCTGATGCACTTCTGTGAAATGTACAAAGATCCTGAGAGTACCAGTTTGATGAAGCTTCTTTAAGTGTTTGTGGTGCCAGCCCAAGTCCCGCCGTAAATCCTGCCATGACTTCCGGTAAAAATGGTGTGATTCCCAGAGCATAAAACATCTCATAAGGTACAAAGAGGGAGCCATAACCTATCGGACGACTACTACCCGAATAGGCTTTCTTGAGACTTTCTATGGTGAAGATATTGAGATATCTATCGGATGCGGAAGTAAAAGTTTTCCCATATGCATATAGGACCGGTTTTACCGCGATTATACCAAGTAATCTTTTGATATATCTCTGATTTAAATTTCTCTGTATACCTGTTTTTAATCTATCTTTTATACCCATTTTATTTCTTTATAATCACTGTCTTTTAAAAATCAAAGCATTTCCAGAAAAGCCTGCACTCTTGTTTTTATCTGGCCCTCGGAAAAGTTGTTATATTCTATATCCAGATAAAGGACCGGAATTCCCATATCATTTAATCTCTGTTTAAGAAGTGGAAATGAATAAAGCATATTATCACAGAATTTTAAAGTTATAAATATCACCCCTTTTATATTGTTTTTGACTATATTATTCTCAATCTCAACCAGTTTCGAACTCAGGTCTGCCATTCTCATGCATTGAGGTTTATTTAAATACCTTTCCGCAATAGACTTAAGCAAATCCTCACTGTCAGAAGTTTCTACCTGTTTTTCGAAATATCTGTTTGAAGTACAGAGATCCTCGGAAGCAAGTTTGAGATTCATTGTCGAAAGCATTTCCCATAGCTTTTCTTCAGCTATGAAATTACCGATAATCATGATGGCCGGATAATCGCTGTGATCGGATTTTAAGCTGGTTCCATTTTTAGTGCTTGCTTTATCAATGTTTCCAATAAATACCAGGTATTTTTCCAGATCTTCCATGAAAATCTCGGGGTCGGAAATCATGGAAAGCTCCATGACCTTATAATATGTCGGGATGTCTATAAGAAAAGATAATTTATTGAAAATTCGGCTATATTCTTTTAAAAGACTTCTTTTTTTATTGGTAAGTTTTATAGCATTTTCTATTTTTTTATCATCTATTTTTTTTCCGTTTAGTTTTTCGATAAACATCTTCATGTCACCTGCATTACTGGCAAAAAAATCTGCCGAGTCTCTGTTTTTTAAATGGGGAACATCCAGCAGATAAGAAGGTATCTTATCAAGATATTTACTGGCGATATCAAAAAATCTTCTCATACCATCACAGGAGTTGGTAAATATCAGCGCTCTGAAATTATCAGCAGCGGCAAGCAGACTCTCCCAGCTTGATTTGATATAAGGGCAGAAATTTATAGGAAAATAACTTTCTGATTTGATTATTTTTTTTCTCCCGAATATTCTTACAGGGATAAGTCCTCCGGCAATTATGAGCTCTTCGGGAGTATAGGTACAGAACCATCCAATCGTACCTTTTTTATTTACAGAAAACAGGGTATTTTTAAAAAGGTATTCTATATCGTTTATTTTATCTTTTATTTTATCCGGGTTTTCCGTATTTCTAATATCCTGTGTCATATTTATGGAGTATTACCGGTGCTCGATTATGAATTCTTAATTTCTTATTATTTCTTCATTTCTTGTGAATTCATCATAGATGCCCACATGTCCCCAGAAGTCCTCTATATATAAGCCATCTATCTCACCGCTGTCTTTACCTTCTATGGTTATTTTTACCCTTTCTATTTCTTCAAATTCGGTCAATGTATTAACGATAGCGGAAATGGCCAGTATCTCTGTAGTGGAGCTGTGAGGAATTTCTTCAAAGTTTGTTATGATTTCTTTACTGAAATCTACAGTAGCGGTGTCGTCGGATATTTTTACAGAATTGACCCTTACATCCGAGGGAATCACCGGGTAAAGGTCATCAGTCTCCGGGCCTTTTATCAGTTCCTCAAGAACACTTTTATAAAGGTCACTACCTACTGGGATTTCTCTTATTTCTTTCACGAGATAGAAATCGGTTTCGGGATATGCTGCAAAGTAAAGAGCCACACTGCGGGTACAAGAGGACAGCGACACGATAAGGAATAAGACTGATATCGATATTATACTTACGATGAAAAACCTGGTTAATTTACTTTTTTTCATTTTTTTTCCTGAAGTTTTTATATTAGTTAAAATCTCTCTAATTCTATAGAGGGGCAGATAAAAAAACAATATGGAAATAATATTGATACAAAACATTACAAAATTAATCTTACAGATGTTATTATTATACAAATACTTGCAATTGAAGAATACCGACTATAAATCATAAAATAATTGTCAAAAATAATTATTTTACAATCAAGCAGGTAGAGATATGACTGGTGATAGGGCATTGCTTATAGTAGATATGTTGAATGATTTTGTACTGGATGGAGCGCCGCTTAAAATTCCGAATATCGAAAAGATTATCGGACCTATAAAAAAGGAAATCGGCAAAGCAGGGAGTTCAGGTTACCCGATAATTTACCTGTGCGATAGCCACGAAAAAGATGACAATGAGTTCAAAATGTTTCCTCCTCATGCAATAAGAAATACCGAAGGATCAAAAATAATCGAAGAACTAAAACCCCGGGGCAGTGATATTATTGTGAGAAAAAGCACATTCTCCGGTTTTTTCAATACTGATCTGGATAAAATATTACAAAAATTATCAATAAAAAAATTAATAATCACGGGAAATATAACAAATATCAGTATTTTTTACACCTCGTATGATGCGGTAATAAGAGGTTTTGATATCGATGTGGTCAAAAGTGCAGTAATTGGCTTAAATAGGAGAGATCATAATTTTGCGCTGGATCAGATGCAGAAGATATTAAAAGTAAATATAGTCAGGTAATAAGTATTTCAAGGCAAACAAATATTTTATGATGGGTGCGATGATAGAAATATCACTGCTTATTTTAAATTTTTAACAATTCAAAAGAGAGCAAGGAAACAGCGTTATGGGCGTAAAATTCTTTTTAATCAGGCATGGGCAGACGTTATGGAATAAGGAGGGGAGATATCAGGGAGTCTATGATATTGGCCTGACCAGGGAGGGTATCCGGCAGGCAAAGTATGCAGCAAAGTATCTTTCAAGAGTAAATCTTTCCAATATTTACAGCAGTCCCTTAAAGCGAGCTGCAGATACGGCAAACATCATAGGGGAGAGCAAAGGTCTAAAGGTAATAGTGAGAGAAAGTTTAAAAGAAATATATTTTGGTAAATGGGAAGGAATGAAATTCAGCGATATAAATAAGGAGTTTCATGATGATTATCAGCAGTGGCTAAAGGACCCATATAACAGCTGCCCTACGGAAGGAGAATGTTTTAAACAGGTACAGGAGAGAGCTATTGCCGAAATCGATAATATAATAAACGAGAATGAAGATAAGAGCAGTGTTGCGGTAATAACTCATGGCGGAATAATATTTTCACTACTGGCAAGCTGGCTTAAAATACCCCTGTCCAGGTGGAGATCCATAATCCAGAGACAGGGATCAATAAACATTGTTGTAATTGATAAAGGATTTCCATATATTTCAGCAATAAATTATACGGGCCATTTCAGACCTGTATATGATGAAAGGGAAGATAAAGTCATCGAAGTCTATAGTGGTCTTAAAGACAGATGATAAAAAACTTTTTTTATAAAAAATTTCACTATAATTAATTATTGATTATTGATTTCAAATGTTATAATATCCCTAGTGGTAATAAGGGCGAAAAATTAAAAAAATCTTTTTTTCTTATTATCTTTCTGTTCTGCTTTATCGGCAGAACCTAATTTTTAAAATTAGTCCATAGGAGGATCAAAGATTGAGAAATTATGAATTAGTGGTCATATTTGACCCATCACTTGAAGAAGAAACTGTCGATACAGAATTATCCAAAATTACCTCAATAATCGAGAAAGAAAAAGGTAAGATTTCCGATATAGATAAATGGGGAATACGGAAGCTAGCATATCCTATCAAAAAACAGGAGAGCGGTTACTATATCATAATCTATTTTAACGGTAAAAACGCTGCTATTTCCGAACTGGATAGAGTAAATAAAATCAATGATAAGATACTGCGTCACCTCATCGTAAAAAGCGAGCAGTCTTAAATGATTATAAATTAATCAAAAGAAGGTGGATTATCATGGCTTTTGGTGTCAATAATATAACTATTCTTGGAAATTTAACAAGGGACCCCGAGCTTAGATTCACTCCGAATGGTACTGCTGTGGTGAGTTTCGGATTGGCTGTTAACCGGAACATTCAGAACAAGACTTCCGGTGAGTGGGAAACCCAGGTTGACTTCTTTAACGTTACTGCCTGGTATAAACTGGCTGAGAACTGTGCAGAAAGCTTGAATAAAGGGGACAGGGTGCTTGTTACGGGCAGGCTTGCACAGGATAGCTGGGAAAGCAAGGAGGGTCAGAAAAGATCAACGGTAAGAATAGTTGCCAGTGTTGTGGCGCCCAGTCTGGAGTTTGCATCATGCAAAGTCGAGAAAAATCCAAAGGCTGAAGAAGGAGTATCAGGCGGAAAAGTATCGACAGAAGGTGTATCCGGTGTAGGCAGTATAGAAGAAGCTGACTTTAGCGATGAGGATATACCATTTTAAATATGGTTTAACTTAAATAAAAGGAGAGACTTTAATTGGCCAGAAAAAATAAAAATGAAAGAAATGAAAGAAATCTCAGAAGTGCAAGCGGTTCTATGCTTAATTTAAGGCAGAGAAAGAGATTCTGTTATTTCTGCAAGGAAAATATTGAAAATATAGATTATAAGAATACAAGCTTGCTTGAAAAATTTATTTCGGATAAAGGCAAGATAAGACCAAAAAGATCTACAGGAAATTGCGTACAGCACCAGAGAAAAATAGCCATGGCTGTAAAAAGAGCAAGAGTTATTGCTCTTATGCCTTATTTTAAAAGATAATCCGATCTTTTGGTGAGTTTTCCCCGTAGTAGAATTAAAACCACTTTATGACATTTTTCCCGGGGATATTATACCTGGCTATATTAATTCTGGAGTATCGGGGCCTGTTGATTTTGCAGAGTAATTTTTAGAAGATAAAAAGCGATAGTAGTTTTGAAGTAGAAGATAGGAGGAAAATTTGAAAGTCATACTTGCTAAATATTATGAAAAATTGGGAGACGTAGGAGATATTGTTGAAGTAAAATCAGGCTATGCAAATAATTATTTAATACCCAATGGGGTGGCATTACCTGCTACCAGGGGTAATATAAACCAGATGGAACTGGTAAAGAAAGCCGCCATAAAAGTTGAAGCCAGAAATATAAAAGAAGCGGAAGAACTTGCCGGGAAGCTGGAAGCGCTTGAGGTAACTTTTATTGTGAAAACCGGCGAAGAGGGGAAACTTTATGGATCAATAACAAATAAAGATATAGCCGAAAAAATATTTGAAGATAGAAAGATCGAAATAGACAGGAAAAAAGTCGACATGCAGGAGCATATCAAAGAATTGGGCGAATATGATATAGAACTAAAGTTATATAAGGAAGTAAAAAGTTCCGTAAAAGTAAAAGTGGAACCGGATGAAGAATCAAAGGCATTGATCGAAGCGCATAAGGCAGAAAAGGAGAAAGCCGGAGTCCAGGCAGAAGAAGAAAAACAAGTAGAGGTAGAAGGAAAAGAAAAAGAGAAAGTCAAAGATAAAGGGAAAGATAAAGAAGACAAGCAGGATACCAGAAGCAAAGAAAGTCCTGAAAAAGGCCAGCCAGAAGAAGAAAAAAAGGAAAAAACCAGATCCAAATCCAAAGATAAAAATAAGTAACTTATGCAAGAGCAAATCAAAAAAGAAGGAAAGCTTTATCCTCTTGATACCAGTAAATTAGAGAGAATACCTCCTTATAATATAGAAGCCGAAGAATCCCTTCTTGGTTCTATGTTGATTTCAAGGGATGCTATAGTTTCGGTAATCGAAGTAGTAGCTTCAGAAGATTTTTATAGAAAATCCAACCAGGAAGTCTTTAATACAATAATAGAATTGTATATAAAAGGAGAGCCCGCCGATCCAATAACAGTGGCAGATCTGCTTAATAAAAAGGGTCTGCTTGATGAGGTGGGAGGTAAAACTTTTATCCATTCTCTTATAAGCAATATTCCTCTTGCGGCCAATGCTCAGTATTATGCCCAGATCGTAAGAAGTCATTCTATCTTGAGAAAATTGATTTATGCTGCCACAGAAATAGCAACAATGGGATATGAAGTGCCGGAAGATCTAAATTCAACCGTAGACAGGGCGCAGCAGCTTATATTTTCAATATATCAGGATCTGAATATGACAGGTGCCAGAGATAGGATATCAATAATGAAGGATATCGTTTCCGAGGTTTACGAACAGGTAGAAATTTTACATGAAGCCAGCTCAAGCATATCGGGTATACCTTCCGGTTATATAGATTTCGACCGGTTGACTTCCGGTTTTCAAAATTCTGATTTAATAGTCATAGCATCAAGGCCGGGAATGGGCAAGACTTCTTTTGTACTTGGTGTGGCAAGGCATATAGCCATGAGAGAGAAACTACCTATAGCTATTTTTTCGTTGGAAATGTCGAAACAGCAATTGGCATTAAGACTTATGAGTGCCGAATCAAAAATAGATCTGCAAAGAGTAAGGGATGGAAAAATAAAGGATGATGAATGGACACAGCTTGCAAGAGCTGTAGAGAAACTGGCAGATTGTAAAATATTTATTGACGATACTGCATTCTTGACCGTAATGGATCTCAGGTCCAGGGCACGTATGATGGTAAGCACCAATAATATAAAATTGATAATAGTTGATTACCTCCAGCTTATGCAGTCAACTACGAATTACAGGGGGAATAAGGTACTCGAGATAACCGAAATATCACAGCACCTCAAAGGTATTGCCAAGGAACTGAATATTCCGGTAATAGCGGTATCACAGCTTTCAAGAGAAGTGGAAAAAAGGGAGAATAAAAGACCCATACTGGCAGATCTAAGGGAATCAGGTTCTATCGAACAGGATGCCGACGTAGTCACATTTATATATAGAGACGAATATTACGAGAAAGAGGAAGGAAATGTAGGAAAAGCCGAGATTATGATTGCCAAGCATAGAAATGGGCCTATTGGTAAATTGAATCTGCAATTCAATAAGAAATTTGCGTTATTTTCAAATTTAAGCGAGTCTTATCAAACCGAAGACAGGGGTGAGTGAAATGCCCGGTATAGCAATTATTGGTTCCCAGTGGGGCGATGAAGGAAAAGGAAGAATTGTTGATATGCTTTCAAGCAGCGTGGATATGGTAGTAAGGTTTCAGGGTGGAAACAATGCCGGTCACACGGTGGTGAAAGGAAATGATGAATTCAAACTCCATCTTATTCCATCAGGAATTTTGTATCCGGATGTCACCTGCGTTATAGGTAACGGTGTTGTATTAAATCCGGAAGTGTTGATAGAAGAACTGGACAGCCTGGAAGGCAAAGGGATCAATACCGATAATTTAAAAATAAGCTGCAACGCACATCTGGTTATGCCATACCACATAATGCTGGATAAAGCTGCCGAACATAGATTGGGTAAATCCAAAATCGGTACGACCCATAAAGGTATAGGTCCTGTATATGCGGATAAAGCATTGAGATCAGGTATCAGGACCCAGGATTTTCAGGATCTGAAAATATTCAGAACAAAATTGGAAGAATCCCTGAAATTGAATAATGCGATAATGGAAAAAATTTATGGACTTGACTCTCTTGATCCGGACGAAGTTTTTGCCGAATATGTCAAATATGGAAAACGAATCGAAAAATATATTGTCGATACCACATTTCTTATAAGCGAAGCTCTGGACAGGAACAAGAAAGTACTGTTTGAAGGCGCGCAGGGCACGATGCTTGATATCGATCATGGAACCTATCCCTACGTGACCTCTTCTTCTACAGTTGCAGGTGGTATTTGCATAGGAGCAGGAGTCGGTCCCGGAAGGTTGGATGAAATAATCGGCGTGGTTAAAGCATACACTACAAGAGTTGGTTCAGGTCCTTTTCCCACCGAAGAAACCAGTAAGATAGGCGACTATATGAGGGAGAAGGGTCAAGAGTACGGGACCACCACCGGAAGGCCAAGAAGATGCGGATGGCTGGATACAGTCATATTAAAATATTCGGTAATGTTAAACACAATCGATAGCGTTGCGCTGACCAAGCTTGACGTGCTTACGGGCCTGAAAAAAATAAAGATTTGCACCGGTTATAAATATGAGGGAAAGATTTATAATGATATGCCCTGTCATCAGACGATCATGCATAAATGTCAGCCAATATACGAAGAATTCGAATGCTGGAACGAGGATATAAGCAGGGTAAAAAACTTTGAGGATCTGCCCGGGTCTGCTCAGGATTATATAAAGAATATCGAAAAAATTATAAAGGTCCCGGTATCTATGATAAGTGTGGGAGCCGAAAGGAGTAAAATCATCCTGAGAGATGACAACCTTAAAGGCAGATTATTCGATCAGACAGGAAGATCGACTCTTATAGTTTAATAAATCTAACAGAAGGAACAAATTGAAGGTACTGGTCATAGGAAGCGGGGGCCGGGAGCATTGTCTGGTCTGGAAAATTTCAAAAAGTCCTCTTGTAGAAAAAATATACGCGGTTCCGGGCAATAGCGGCATTGGTGAGATTGCCGAGTGTATTGATATAAAAACAACAAAAAATGATTTCAACGAACTCCTGAAGTTTGCTGAAGACAAGAAAATAGATCTGACAGTAGTCGGTCCGGAAGCGCCCCTCGTAGAAGGAATAGTCGATTGTTTCTACAAAAAAGATTTAAGAATATTTGGTCCCTTCAAACAGGCTGCATCAATGGAAGGCAGCAAAGTATTTGCCAGGGAACTGCTGAGTAAGTACGATATTCCTATTCCGGAGGGAGTTATTTTTAAAAAGGAAAATTACAGCGAAGCACTTGATTATATCAAAAAAAGAACCAGATTCCCGGTAGTAATAAAAGCAGATGGCCTCGCGGCAGGAAAAGGTGTTGTTATAGCGATTGACAGGGACCAGGCAATAGAAGCAATAAAAGATTGTTTTATGCTGAATAAATTTGGAAACTCCGGGGACCGGATAATAATCGAAGAATACCTAACCGGTTATGAAGTTTCTATATTAAGCTTATGCGACGGGAAAAAAATCATTCCCATGGATCCGGCACAGGATTATAAAAGGATATTCGATAACGACGAAGGAAAAAATACCGGTGGTATGGGCAGTTATAGCCCGGTACCGATGCTAAAAGAAGAGGTTTACAACAGGATCTTAAATGAGATTATTTTTCCTACCTACTCCGCTCTGGCAAACGAAAATATCATATATAGGGGAATCCTTTATGCAGGGGTGCTTATATGCGGGGATAAACCCTATCTACTTGAGTATAACTGCAGGTTTGGTGATCCTGAAACCCAGGTGGTACTGCCAAGACTGGCGGAGGACCTGGTACCGCTTCTAATGGAATGCGCAGATGGGAATTTAAGCAGACAAAAACTTGATTGGGACAAGAATAAGTGTGTGTGTGTCGTAGCGGCATCAGAAGGCTATCCGGAAAGTTCTTCAAGCGGCGATATAATCACAGGACTGGACCATTTTAAAGGCAGTGATGATATCATTGTTTTCCATGCAGGTACGAAAATACAGAATGGGAAAATAGTCACCAGCGGCGGAAGAGTTCTGGGAGTTGTTTCCAGGGCAGATAGTTTCAAAGAAGTAAGAGAGAAGATATATTCGGCAATGGACAGAATAAAGTTCAGAGGAATGCAATACAGAAAAGATATTGCATTAAAAGCAGAAAGGAGTGAGTGATGACAAACGGCGGTAAAAAAGTTGCAATTGTCATGGGGAGTGTTTCCGATGAGATCATAATGAAAAAGGCTTCGGATGTTTTAAGAGAATTTGGGGTGGAATATGAGATAAACATACTTTCGGCGCACAGGATGCCAAACAAAACCAGAGAATATGCCAGGAGCATAGGGGATAAGGGGATAGAAGTAATAATTGCCGGAGCGGGAAAGGCCGCACATCTTCCGGGAGTGATTGCTTCTTATGTGACTCTTCCGGTGATAGGTGTACCAATAAAAACATCCGACCTGGGCGGAATGGATTCTCTTCTTTCCATGGTACAGATGCCAGCTGGGGTCCCTGTTGCCTGCGTATCCATAGATGGCGCAAAAAATGCAGCATATCTTGCTATTCAGATACTTGCCCTGAAATATGATGACCTGGCATCGAAACTTAAGAAATATAAAGCTAAGCTGGAACGCTGATCGGTAAAAAAGCCAGCGGCTGAATTATTAAATTTTCATTAAGTCTTCTTTTTTTGTAGTTATTTTTTTGGTATTTTTTGTTATCATTCTGCTTGAAATAACTACAGGATATTTTTTTATGAGCGAAAGCAAAATAAAGATTAAAGTAAAAAACTATGGGTTTTATTATGGAACCGTAAAAGTGTTGACGGATATAAATATGGATATCCTGGCAAATACCATCACGGCCATAATAGGACCATCAGGCTGCGGAAAATCTACGTTCCTCCGGACCTTTAACCGCATGAATGAACTGCTGCCAAATACCAGAGTGGAAGGTGAAATAATAATCGATGGTACCGATATATATAAAAATAATATCGATGTCGTTGATCTACGCAAAAGAATCGGTATGGTCTTCCAGAGACCCAATCCTTTCCCCAAGACAATTTATGAAAATATCATTTATGGTCCAAGGCTGCATAGAAGATATACAAGGAAGGAACTTGACATGATTGTGGAAAGTAGTTTGAAAAGAGCAGCTCTCTGGAATGAAGTAAAGCATAAATTGAATACAAATGCTCTGGATCTCTCGGGCGGTCAGCAGCAGAGGCTCTGTATCGCAAGACTTCTTGCTGTAAATCCCGATATAATACTTATGGACGAACCAGCTTCGGCACTTGACCCTATTTCTACCCAAAAGATAGAAGATTTAATGGATGAACTAAAGGAAAAATACACGATAATCATAGTGACACACAATATGCAGCAGGCAGCGAGAGTTTCTCAAAAAGCGGCCTTTTTACTCACCCAGGAAATTTGCACTCCGGCTACGCTTATCGAATATGATGATACCAATAAGATATTTACCAATCCCGGAGACAAAAGAACAGAGGATTATATAACCGGAAGATTTGGTTAATCAGATATTTGCTTTTGACATCTCATATATCATACAATATAATACCTCAATTAATAATTACATTATTTACTATCTCAATACTTTAAATAAATATTAAGGCATAACTATAAAGTCACGGAAATTAGGAGAAGAAATGAAAGAATATCACCTCACAAAAGAAGGTTTTGATGAGCTTCTAAAGGAGAGAGAAGATCTTATAAACAACAAACGTAAAGAGATTGCTGTAAGACTGAAGGAAGCAAAGAATTCAGGAGGGGATCTGACCGAAAATTCCGAATATGAGTTTGCCAAAACAGAACAGGCTTTTATAGAAGGCAGAATCGAACAAATAAGCGAGATATTAAGTAATTATATAATAATCGAGAGAAAAACCGGAAAAGGGCTCGTCGAGCTGGGATCAATAGTAATAGTAAAAGATTTAGACAAGAAAAAAGAAAAAGAGTTCAAAATCGTAAGTTCAATAGAATCCGACCCTGAAAAGGACAAGATCTCGGATGAATCTCCTATGGGAAGGGCACTACTTAACAGAAAAATAGGTGATGAAGTAGTGTTCAAGACTCCTAAAGAAACCAAAAGATTAAAAATAATAAAAATCAAATAAAATAAAAACTGAGTCTGCGGTAAGAGTTATGAAGGATAAAGAAAAGGCAAAGAGCTTCACTTCAAATATTGAAGATAGCGCCACCAGTAAGCTCTCCGGTTTAAAGAGTGAATATTTAATGGAATCGGAAGAACCTCTGGCTGAAGCGCTAAAAATGAAACTCGAAAAAGTCAAAGCCTTAAGAAAAAGCGGTAAAAAAATTTATAAAACCAGGTTCGATAAAAATTCCGATATTTCGGATATAAAAACGAAATATTCGGCTCTTAAAGCCGGAGAAAAGTCCGAAGAGGTCTTTAAAATAGCAGGAAGACTTATGAGTTTCAGAAAACACGGCAAAGTGACTTTCTGTGATTTAAAAGATTTTACGGATAAGATACAGCTATATATAAATCAAAAAAATATCGGTGAAGAAAAATATGATGAATTTTTGGACCTGGATATCGGTGATTGGTCGGGTGTAGAAGGAACTGTCTTTGTGACACATGCAGGAGAACTCTCAATAAATGTTTCGCGATTTGAACTGCTGAGCAAGGCATTGAGAGTACTGCCTGAAAAGTGGCATGGACTGAAGGACAAGGAATTAAGGTACCGTCAGAGATATCTGGATTTTATGGTAAATCCTGAAGTAAAAAATGTATTTCTTACGAGAATCAAAGTAATAAATGCCTTAAGAAGATTCTTGAATGATAACGGTTTTAAGGAAGTTGAGACACCAATGCTGCAATCCATTCCGGGCGGTGCCACAGCAAGACCCTTCAGGACCCATCATAATGCTCTGGATATGGATCTTTATTTGAGGATTGCGCCAGAATTATATTTAAAAAGATTGATTATAGGCGGATTCGATAAAGTTTTTGAGATAAACAGAAATTTCAGAAATGAAGGAATATCTTACAAGCACAATCCGGAATTTACCATGCTGGAATTTTATCAGGCATATGCAGACTACAATGATATGATGGATCTAACCGAAAAGCTTCTAAAATTTGTTGCCAGTGAGTCTATCGGTAAATTGACAACAGGTTACAGGGGAAATAATATTGATCTTGGGGCAAAGTGGCAATGTTTTAGCATGCTGGAATCTATTCAAAAGTTTGGCGGAATCAGGGTAACTTTTGAGAATAGTATAAAAGAGCTTGAGGACAAGGCAAAAGGGATGGATATAGAGATAGAAAAAAATTCCGGCAAAGGAAATATTATAAATAAGATTTTTGAAGCTGCTGTCGAACCAAAACTTATACAACCTACTTTCATAAAGGATTATCCAATAGAAATTTCTCCGCTGGCAAGAAGGCATCCTGAAAATGAAAATCTTGCCGAAAGATTTGAACTTTTTATAGGAGGAGAAGAAATTGCAAATGCCTTTTCGGAATTAATAGACCCCGGGGAACAATTGGATAGATTCAAAAGTCAGATTAAGAGCAAAATCGAAGAAGAGAGAATTACCGGTAAAATCGATGTGGAATTTCTAAAAGCGCTGGAGTATGGAATGCCGCCTGCAGGTGGAGAAGGAATCGGGATCGATAGACTGGTTATGCTGCTGACAAACAGCAGTTCCATCAGGGATGTAATTCTTTTTCCTCTGATGAAACCCGAATAAAATCCTGCAATACGCGTCCATAGTTTAAGTTTATTCTTTTAGAAAAGATGATATAATTTCTGTGCAATTGAGGAACTATTTCCTGAAGCGGTGATTAAAAAATGAAATGTGATTTTTGTCATGATAATGAGGCTACAATCCACTTGATAAAGATCCAGGGTGGTAGCGTGGAAAAGATAAATTTATGCAAGGAATGCGCTAAGGATTTTTCTTTTCTGACCGAAAAGGATTCAAACAATGACCTGACCAGGATTCTTTACAGGTTTTTCAACAGCGGCGCAAATGAGCATCATTCCACAAGGGATAAAAAAATATTAAGAAATATAAGTTACAGCAGAAACAGAAAATGTCCCTTTTGCGGCATCGATTTAAAGACAATCAAGAAGATTGGAAGAGTTGGCTGCAGCAATTGTTATAATGAATTCAAAGATGTACTGTTTCCGATCATTAAATCCATTCAGGGAAGTCTTGAAAATAAAGGCAGGGTTCCGATAAAAACCAGTAAAAAAATCAGGCTGGAGAAGAATATAAAAGATCTAAAGCATAAGCTTAAAAATGAAATAGTGACAGAGAATTTCGAAGAGGCAGCAAGGATAAGAGATCGAATAAAAAAACTGGAGAATAGCATATATGACCGGTAAAAATTTTTATCTTCTTGAAAGTAAAACCGGGAAAAAGAGATCCGGGGAAAACAAAAACAAGATTATTTTAAACACCAGAGTCAGACTGGCAAGAAATGTTGTTGATCATAAATTTATAAATCTAAGTAGTGGGCCGGAAAAAAATGTTTTACTTAAAGAGATCAGAAAATATATCGATGATGTAAAAGATTTTAAAGATTTCAGGTTTTATTCCATTAAAAATCTCGGAAAAATACAGAGAGATCTCCTTTTCAAAGATTATATGGTCAGCCCTGAGGCAGCTAACAAAATGCAGGGCAAAGGATTATTTATAAGATCGGGCCCGAATTGGGGAGAGTCAACGATAATAATGATCAACCAGGAAGACCATTTAAGAATTCAGAGCATCCGTCCCGGCCTTAATATCATTGAAGCCTATAAGGAAGTGTTTAGAATCGAAAGATATTTCGAAAGAAAAATAAGTTTTGCTTTTGATAAGAACCTTGGATTTCTGACAGCCAGCCCGCTTAATCTGGGAACCGCACTTAAAATATCCGTTATTGCTCATCTTCCGGTACTTGCAATAAGCCCTATGGTTGCCGACTTTGTAAAGAAATTAAATCAGGTGGGATATCTTATCAATGGGTATTTTGTGGGGCATTCCGAAATAATCGGTAACCTTTTTAAGATTTCTAATCAGGTGACTCTGGGTAAAAGCGAAGGCACCATTGTTGAAGAAATGCAGGCGATTTGTTTAAATGTTATAGATGATGAGAAGGCAGCCAGGATCAAGTTAAAGGAAAGTGACCCCCTTGGGATCAAAGACAACATATACCGTTCCTTTGGTTTGCTTAAGTATGCTAAAATATTATCATATGAAGAATCGCTGGAATTGTTATCGATACTGAGACTGGGACTTGATCTTGATATAATTGACGGTATTAATGATTTTGATTACTTTGAAATCATGGGTAAGATCAGTGATTCGCATATTATAACTGATCTTGAGATGAGCGGCAGAGTTACAGATGATGAGCTGGATTCGGCAAGAGCCGATTTAATTAGAAAAAAAATATTAAAGGAAATTTAAATAAATGTTTGAAAGATTTACAGAAAGAGCAAGAAAAGTGGTAGTCAAGGCGCAGGATGAAGCCAGGTTCCTGAAACAGAATTATATAGGCACCGAACACATTCTTCTGGGGCTGATTAACGAGAAGGAGGGAATGGCAGCAAGGGTGTTCTATGAACTGAATGTTTCTTTCGATGACATCAGATCTGCTGTAAAAGAAGTGGTAAATGAAGGGACTTCTGAATCATACGAACATATTCCTTTCACTCCAAGAGCAAAAAAGGTCCTGGAGTTATCTTTACGGGAAGCGCTTCAAATGGGACATAATTATATAGGTACTGAACATATACTGCTGGGGCTTCTTAAAGAAGGAGAAGGAGTGGCAGCAAGGGTTTTAAATAGTATGGGAATAACCCTTGATATAGTAAAGGAAAAAGTTAAAGAACTCCTGAGTAAGCAGTCATATTATTCTGAACCGGAAAAGGTTGCTTCTGAAAGAAGTCAAAAAAAAGTGCTAAAGATGCTGGTTCAGTATGGAAGGGATTTGACCCTTCTGGCGCAGGAAGGGAAACTCGACCCGCTGATAGGAAGAAAGAAAGAAATCGACAGAATAATCCAGATACTTTCCAGAAGGACCAAAAATAATCCGATTCTTATAGGTGAATCGGGAGTTGGAAAAACCGCAATAGTCGAAGGACTGGCGCAATTTATCTGTTCAAAAAAGGTTCCTTCAAATCTTTCGGGAAAAAGGATATTCACGCTTGATCTGGGATCGCTGGTCGCCGGTTCAAGATACAGGGGTGATTTCGAGGAAAGACTTAAAAAAGTACTGGCTGAAATAAAGGATGACGGAGATATCATTCTTTTTATAGATGAGGTTCATACTCTGGTGGGAGCAGGCGCTGCTGAAGGAGCAATAGATGCGGCAAGCATCTTAAAACCCATGCTCTCAAGGGGAGAAATTCAAACCATAGGCGCCACCACTGTCAACGAGTACCGTAAATATGTGGAGAAGGATAAAGCGCTGGAAAGAAGGTTCCAGCCGATTTTTATAAACGAGCCTACTGTCTATGAGACCATAGAAATATTAAAGGGACTTAAAGACAGATATGAGACATTCCATGGTCTCGATATAACCGAAGATGCAATAGTATCCGCGGCAAAATTATCACACCGTTATATAAGTGACAGATTTCTGCCCGATAAAGCCATCGATCTTATAGATGAAGCCGCATCCAGGTCAAGGGTGAGGACCCTTACAGCGCCTCCGGATCTTAAGGAACTGGAGATAAGTATTGACAAAATCGCAGGTGAAAAGAAAAAGGCGATAGAAGCGCAGGATTTTGAGAAAGCGGCACAGCTGAGGGATAAAGAGAAACAGCTGATCAAAGAAAAAAGAGAAATAGAAGAAATAAAAATAAGGACCAAAAAGGTCGATAAGGAAGTTGTCAGCGAAACTGAAATCACGGAAGTGCTGGCAAACTGGACTGGTATCCCTGTATATAAACTGACCTCAAGTGAATCTTCAAAACTGCTTGGGATGGAAGGTGACCTTCACAAAAGGGTCATCGGCCAGGATGAGGCAATTAAGACCGTTTCAAAAGCCATCAGACGTTCACGTTCAGGTCTCAAGGATCCAAAAAGGCCAATTGGTTCCTTTATGTTCCTTGGACCATCGGGTGTAGGAAAAACCGAACTTGCCAAGACCATAGCAGAATTCTTATTTGAAAAAGAAGAAGCTTTGATTCAGATAGATATGTCCGAGTATATGGAAAAGCATTCCGTATCCAAACTGGTTGGCTCTCCTCCCGGATATGTGGGTTACGACGAAGGTGGACAACTGACTGAAATGGTCAGGAGAAAACCATACAGCGTGATACTACTGGATGAAATTGAAAAAGCTCATCCGGATGTTTTCAATATACTTCTGCAGATTTTCGAGGACGGGCACCTTACTGACTCTCAGGGTAAAAGGGTGGATTTCAAAAATACGGTAATAATAATGACATCCAACCTGGGAGCAAGGGAGATACAAAAAAATACTCCGATGGGATTTAAGAAGATAAACACAGAAGATCTCTCTTATGATGAGATAAAAGAAAAGGTAATGAGCGAACTGAAGCAGACTTTCAGACCGGAGTTTCTTAACAGAATAGATGAAGTGATAGTATTTCATAAACTGCAGAAGCAACAAATTTATAATATCATGGATCTTATGATGTCCAGAGTGCAGCAGCAGCTTGAACTGCAGGGCATTATAATAGAGCTTAAAAAGAGTGCAAAGGATCTGCTTCTTGAGAAAGGTTATGACTCTACGATGGGTGCCAGACCCATGAGAAGATGCATACAAAATCTGATAGAGGATCCTATTTCGGAGAAACTGATAAGCGGTGAAATAAAATCCGGTCAGCGAATCGAAGTAAGCGCAAAGGATAAAAAGATGTACTTCGATATCAAGAAATTCAACCGGAGCAGCATTTTAAAAGTTTGATTCTAAGGGAAAATGAATAAGAAAATTGAAGAATTATTACTGGATTGTCTCAAGATAGTGGCACCAGGGACAGATCTCAGATTGGGGATAGAATATATCCTGCAGGGGAAGACAGGCGGACTTATCGTTGTAGGAGATTCTGAAGAAGTATTGAAACTGGTAAACGGTGGATTTTATATAGGCTGCAGTTTTTCTCCTACCAAATTCTATGAACTTGCAAAGATGGACGGAGCGATAATACTGAGTTCCGACGGAAAGCGGATTTTATATGCGAATACCCATCTTTTTCCCAATCCGGATATAAATACCTCCGAGACGGGCACCAGGCACAGAACCGCAGAGAGGGTAGCAAAACAGACTAATACGCTGGTTATTTCAATTTCGGCGAAGAGAGATGTGGTTACTATATATAAAGGCGATATAAAGTATATGCTCGAGGAGTCGAGAACAATTCTATCCAAGGCAAATCAGGCGCTTCAGACACTTGAAAAATACAAAGAAGGTCTGGATGAACTTACATTTAATCTGACCGTAAAAGAATTGGAAGATATAGTCACGCTATTTGATGTAGTCAGCGTACTTCAAAGATCAAGCATTGTGCAGAGAACGGAAAAAGAAGTCAAAAAATATATAACCGAGCTGGGATCTGAAGGAAAGCTTTTAAATATGCAGACCGAAGAATTGATGACAAATATATTAAATGACTCTTTGAATATTATCACTGATTATGCCAATGTTGATAATGGTGTGGAACCATCCGAACTGAAGGATAGAATAAATGTTTTAGGCGATAAGGAACTGCTCAAGCTTGATGGTATTGCTAAAATTTTGGGCTATGAAGTCGAAGGCAGCTTAAAGGAAGTAAACATACACCCCAGGGGGCTGAGAATTGTTTCCGAAGTGAGAAGGCTTCCCCAATCTATTATTATCAACCTGATAGATAAGTTTGGTAATTTAAAAAATATTCTAAATGCAAATATCGAAGAACTTTCCGAAGTTGCGGGAATGGGGAAAATAAGAGCCCGGTCCCTGCATGAAAGACTAAAGAAGTTTTCGGAATATTATTTATATAATGACCTGTATAGCAGAAAAGGAGGGATAATCCCGAGAGTCAAAATATAATGATATCAGAATATTATTAATTATTAAATTTATACATATCGTGGTTGGAAGGTTTTTCAAAAGAATAGTAGTGATGACGATTTATGAATGCAGCGATAATTACAGCAGCTGGAAAGGGTACCAGGTTAAAAGGTGATATCAGCAAACAGTTTGTAAATATTTATGGAAAACCGATATTAGCTCATACTATTACTGCTTTTCAAAATGCTTCAAAAATAAAAGAAATCTATATTTCAGTCCCTAAAGATTATCTGGAATTATGTCAAAAAGGCATAATCGAGAAATATTCATTCGATAAAGTGAAAAAACTGGTAATTGGCGGAAGCACCAGACAGGAATCTGTTTATAATGCTCTTGTTGAGTTGCCCGCATCAACCAGGCTGGTATCTATACATGATGGAGTAAGACCACTCATTACAGCGGAAGAAATCGATTCTTTGATAAATACATTGATAAGAGAAAATAAAACAAACTCAAAAATAAGGGGAGTGATAATGGCGGCACCCGCAAGGGAAACAATCAAGATCACCGATAACGGCACCATTGATATGACGGTCCCAAGAGATACGGTCTGGTATGCCCAGACTCCCCAGATTTTCTTTTATAAAGATATTTTGGAAGCGCATAATAAAGCAATAAAAGATAATTTTATTGGTACTGATGATGCGAGCCTTGTGGAAAGGATTAACCGGAAGGTGAGTGTGGTAAGGGGCAGGCATGAAAACATAAAAATCACCACTCCAACTGACCTGTTCCTGGCGGAACTTATTATGACCAGGAATGTCAAAAGATAAAAAATGCAAATAAAATATAAAAAGATAGAGAAGGTAAATTTTTTATGAGAATTGGGTTAGGATATGATGTCCATGCCTTCCAGGCAGGAAGAAAATTAATACTTGGCGGAGTAAAAATAGATCACGCTATGGGGCTTGCAGGTCACTCCGATGCAGATGTCCTGGTGCACGCAGTTATGGATGCTGTTCTGGGAGCATGCGGTCTGGGGGATATAGGAATTCATTTTCCCGATACCGATATGAAGTATAAAGATATATCAAGCCTGGCCTTGCTGGATGAAGTCAGGAAAAAAATGGAACAAAAAGGCTTTAGCATAATAAATATAGACTCTATTCTTATAATGGAGAATCCAAAGGTCTCTCCTTATATCGGGGATATGAAAAAAAATATTGCAGCCGTCTTGAAAATGGATGAGGCTGATATAAATATAAAAGCTACTACAACTGAAGGACTGGGATTTTGCGGCAGAGAAGAAGGAATTGCCGCACAGTGTATTGTATTATTGGAATAAGGACTGAAAATGACACCTCGTTTTAGATTTGCCCCTTCTCCCACAGGAGGACTTCATATAGGAACAGCAAGAACTGCGCTGTTTAACTGGCTCGCGGCCAGGAGTATGAAGGGAAAGCTGATCTTAAGAATCGAGGATACCGATGTAAAGAGATCCAGTATGACTTATGAAAAATCCATAATAGAGGATTTAAAATGGCTCGGACTGGACTGGGATGAATTTTACAGGCAGAGTGAGAGAATCAATATATATCAAAAATTTGCCTCTCGATTGCTGGATGAGGGTAAAGCTTATAGATGTTTTTGCAGCCCTGAGCGGTTAGAAAATCTTAAAGAAAGTCAGTATGCGGCAGGAAAGATGTCCAAATACGATGGGCAGTGCCGCGAACTGGATGATGCGGAAGTAGAAAAAAAATTGAAGGAAGGCGTACCTTTTGCGATAAGATTTAAAGTAG